>ENA-UOUL01000636-UOUL01000636.1-bioreactor-metagenome-genome-assembly--contig:-NODE-636-length-58638-cov-6.581291_pt1 | contig 58638 bp, 36 predicted proteins | sample MGYA00249838_ERZ747220 | MGnify/ENA primary metagenome ERZ747220 (study PRJEB28778, sample SAMN05720191) | bioreactor metagenome | isolation source: Anaerobic biogas reactor | place: USA:Washington... | reverse complement strand
CTAGATTGCTAAGCTGCGCAGCTCGCTCTATGGGACGGTCTCGATGCGCATCGTCGAGTCCGCCGTGATCTCGAAGGGGGGCACTGGCAGCACCAGCAGGCCGAACTCGCTGGTCACCGTCACCCGCAGCCTGGCCCCCACCACCCGAGAGCCGTCGGGAAAGCTGATCTCCAAGTCCGGCTCGGAGCCAAATACCACCAGGAGCTCCTCGGCCCGGGAACGGATGCCATTCACATCATTGGGATTGACCACGCCATAGCGGGTCCCCTCGCGGGCCGCGTTGTTCATTGAGGAATATGTAAAGTACAGTCGGGCAAAGTCGGCGATGGCCACCACGATGGTAAAGAGCATCACGCTCACCAGGGCGAACTCGACCAGCGCCTGCCCTCTCTCGTCCCGCGGTTTCCTCATGCTCGCCCTCCCCTAGAAGATGACCATCTCGGCGGCGCCCTCGATCAGCAAGGTGCCGTCCTCTTGGACAAAGCCTGTAGGAAAAAAGGTCCCAAACCAAAGGGGAAAGTTGGTCCGCGTCGCGACGCGGATATAGTTGCCCGGGGCCGCGGCCCCGCTGGGGAAGGAGATCAGGATGTCCTCAGCCCGGAGCGACATTCCTGTCACGCGCATGCCCGTGTCGTTGTACTCGAGCAGCACGCGGTTCCTAATGCCGCCCCAGTCCAGCGGGTGGTTGGCGCCGTACCGCGCCCCCTCCCGCGCGGCGTTGGAGAGGCAGACCCGCGCCGCGATGGCCCGGCTCAGGTCCGCCACGATCACCAGGATGATGAGCAAGATCGGGAGCAAAAGCGCGAACTCGACGAGGCTCTGCCCCTTGTGGCTGCGTTGTGTGGTCATCTTGTCCTCGGGCCGCCAGAAAGGCCATGTCTGTTGTTTGCCATCATTATAGCGTTCGGGGGGCGCCGTCTCAATAGGATTAAGGTACCAAGGTTCGGGGGGGCCTGAAAAAGCCAAAGGGAGCGGGCGCTGGTGGCGCCTGCTCCCTCTGGTGAGGCAACATGGGGCGGCAGGGGCGGGCAAGATGTCGGCGGCGACGGCCCCTGCCTCGGCCTGGGCCCTGGCCGGGGCCCGTGGGCGGGGATGGGCTGGGAACGGCGGGATGGTGGCGAGCTGCGCCCAGCCGGGTTGGGGAAGGATGGGATGCGAGTGTTTCCCCCCATGGATGGGCCGGAAGCCCGCTGTGGAGCAATGTCGTCGTGGATGCCGCGGGCTTCTGGCCCCATCTGGCTTCAGTATAGCGCCGTGCTGGGGTAATCTCAATAGGACACAGGTACCAAATCCCCCTCGTCTATTGCGGCTCGATGGGCAGCGTCAGCTTGAGCCGGGCGCCGCGGCCCACGCTGCTCTCCAGCGCAAAGGCGCCGCCCAGCATCTCGACCCGCTCGCGCATGCTCATCAGCCCCAACGTCGCGCCGCGCTGCCCGGGGCTCGTCGCGGCGGCCACGTCAAAGCCGCCGCCATCGTCCTCCACCGTCGCGCTGATCTGCCGCTCCTGAAAGTCGAGCCCGATGCGGACGTGGCTGGCGTTGGCGTGGCGCTCCACGTTGTTCAGCGCCTCCTGGATCACGCGAAAGACGGTGGTCTCGTAATAGGGCGGGTAGCGCTGCTCCTGCCCCGTGGCCGCCAGCGCCGTGGCGACGCCGGTCTTTTTCTCAAAGCTCTCCACATAGCGCCGCAGCGTGGTCAGCAGCCCCAGGTCGTCCAGCATCATGGGCCGCAGCGCCACGATGAAATCCCGGGTCTTTTGAAAGGTGATGGTCACGGCGTTCTTGAGGTTGGAGAGCTCGGCGCGCGCCTGGGTCGGGTCGCTATCAAAGAGCCGCGCGCAGACCTCCGCCTGGAGGATCAGGTTGGTGAGCGCCTGGGCGGGGCCGTCGTGCATCTGTCGGGCCAGCCGTTGCCGCTCCTCCTCCTGCGCCTCGATGATGCGGATGATGCTGCCCTTGGAGGAGGCCTCGCCGCTGGCCTTGGGCTGGGAATCGCCCGTCTCTTGCAGCACCTGCTGCGCCACCTCCAGCACCCGCCGCGCCTGCTGGCAATAGCGCGTCAGGTTCTCTTGCTTGCCCTGCAATTGCTCCACCTGGTTGCGCATCATGAACAGGCGCATCTGCACCTCTTGCGCCGTGGCGTAGGTGGCCTTGATCTCCTCCCGCGGGTAGCTCTCCAGGTTGGCCTCCATCTGCCGCAACTGCTGGTCCACCTGGGTGCTCCGCTGCGCGTGCTTGTCCACCTCGCGGGTGCTCTGGCGGATCAGCACGTCGATCTCTTTCAGCTCGCGCTGGGCGCGCTCGTACTCCTTGCGGCTCTCGTCCGCCAGCGCCTGCAGGCGCTCCTGGCTCGATCCCGTGGTCGGCGCTTCTGGCATCTTAGGCTCCTTCGGCTTTGGTGTCTTCCAGCCTCACCCACCCGTGGCGCAGCGCATAGACAGCCGCCTGGGTGCGGTCGTTCACCGCCAGCTTGCGCAGGATGGCGGTCATGTGGTTCTTGACGGTCTGGCGGCTGATGTCCAGCTCGTTGGCGATCTCTTTGTTGCTGTGGCCCTTGGTGATGTACTCCAGGATCTCCATCTCGCGGCTGGACAGCGGAACAAAGGGGGAATCCACGTCATAGGTATAGCTTTCGGGGTACTGCTCGAACTGGTCCAGCAGCCAGCGAGCCACCCGGGGCTCGTCCAGCACGTCGTCGTTGATCACATAGTTCCCCTGCTTGGCCTCGCGGATCGCCTCGATGAGCTTGGCGGGGGGGACAAACTTTGGAAAGTAGGCGGAGGCGCCGGCGCGGATGGCGTGGAGCATCTGCTCCTCATAGTCATAGCCCGTGACCACGATCACCGCCACGTCGGGGAGCTCGCCCTTGATGCGGCGGGTGGCCTGCAGGCCGTTCAGCCCGGGCAGGTTGATGTCCATCAGGATCACCTCGGGCTTGAGCTGAGCGGCGAGCTCCACCGCCTGCTGCCCGTCCACGGCCTCCGCCTCGATCTTGATGTCGGGCTCTAGCTCCAGGACGCGGCGCAAGCCCTGCCGAAACAAGGGATGGTCATCCACGATCATCACACGAATCGCATCCACCGTACACCCCTCCCCGCCCGCGCGGGCGCCCCTCTCGCGGACCACTGTGCAAGCAAGCCCCATTATACCATCAACCCGCCCGCCCCGCAACAGGAAAATACTCCTATTCGGGGGCTGGGCAAGTCGGCAGTCGTGTTGGCGCGCCGCGCCCGCACGGCGACGAATGCGGCATGGAATGCCGACGCCGTGCTACTCGGCAGCGCCCGATGAAATCGGGCTTCTGGAGCCTTCGCAGCATGGAATGCCGAGCGGCATGGAATGCCGAGCGGCATGGAATGCCGAGCGACTTGGCGCAAGCCCTGACCCCTATTCGGGGCTGGGCGCAGCGGCGACTCGATGCCCAGGTAGTGGCGAGTTGAGTCGCTCTTGGCCCCGGCCGGAGCAACAGGTCGCCACGACAAAGCCCTGCTTCAGCGCCGCGCTTGACAATCGCCCCACCCTAGTTATGATGGGGCCTCAAGAACGGAGGCAAGCCCAGTGACCCACAACCCCTTTTACCCGTTTCGCTCCCGCCGGTCCAACGTGTGGGCCGCGCGGGGCCTGGTCGCCGCCAGCCAGCCGCTGGCCGCCCAGGCCGGCCTGCAAACCTTGTTGCAGGGCGGCAACGCCGTGGACGCCGCCGTCGCCGTCGCCGCTACGCTCAACGTCGTGGAGCCCATGTCCACCGGCATCGGCGGCGACCTCTTTGCGCTGGTCTGGATCGCCCGCGAGCGCAAGCTCTACGCCCTCAACGCCTCGGGCCGCGCCCCCGCCGCCGCCACCGTGGAGCGCCTGCGCGGGCTGGGGCACACGACCATGCCCGAGACGGGGATGCTCCCCGTCACCGTGCCCGGCGCGGCCAGCGGCTGGGATGCGCTGGTGCGGCGGTTCGGGCGGCTGCCCCTGAGCGAGGTGCTGGCCCCGGCCGCCCACTTCGCCGAGGCGGGCTTTCCCGTCAGCGAGGTGATCGCCGAGGGGTGGGGCCGCTCGCTGCCCCGGCTGCACACCCACCCCGCCACCGCCCGCAATTACCTCATCGACGGGCGCGCCCCCGCCGCCGGCGAGCTCTTTCGCCAGCCCGACCTGGCGCGCACGCTGCGGCTGGTGGGCGCGCAGGGCGCCGAGGCCTTTTACCGCGGCGAGCTCGCCCGGCAGATCGCCGACTTTTCCCAGGCCAACGGCGGGCTCCTGGCGCTGGAGGACCTGGCCGCGCACGCCCCCGCCTGGGTGGAGCCGATCTCCACCGAGTACCACGGCGTGCGCCTTTACGAGTGCCCGCCCAACGGCCAGGGGATCGTCGCGCTGATGGCGCTCAACCTGCTGCGCGGCTTTGACCTGCAGGCGCTGGGGCACAACTCGCCCGCCTATCTGCACCTGCTGGTGGAGGCGCTCAAATCCGCCTTTGCCGACGCCCATTACCACGTCACCGACCCGGCCCATTACCCCGTGCCGGTGGAGCGGCTCCTCTCCGCCGAGTACGCCGACCGCCGCCGCGCCGAGATCGACCCCCAGCGCGCCGCCGTGGGGCTGCGCTCCGGGCTCCCCAAGCAGAGCGACACGGTCTATCTCACCGCCGTGGACGAGGAGCGCAACGCCGTCTCGCTGATCAACAGCCTGTTCCACGGCTGGGGGTCGGGGATGGTGGTGGAAGGGACGGGGATCGCGCTGCAGAACCGGGGCTTTGGCTTTTCGCTGGACCCGGCGCACCCCAACGCCATCGCCCCGCGCAAGCGCCCCTATCACACCATCATCCCGGCCATGGCGCTGGGCGCCGATGGCCAGCCGCTCTATTCCTACGGCGTGATGGGCGGGCACATGCAGCCGCAGGGCCACGTGCAGGTGCTGCTCAACCTGGTGGACTTTGGGATGTCGCCACAGGAGGCGCTGGACCAGCCGCGGGTCTATTGGCCCGAGGGGATGCGGGTGATGCTGGAGCCGCAGTTGGGCGAGGAGACGCGCCAGGCGCTCTTGGCGCTGGGCCACGACGTGGTCCCGCTGGGCGAGCCGGCGATGGGGCTCTTTGGCGGCGGGCAGGTCATCCGCATCGACCCGGCCAGCGGCCTGCTCTGCGGCGGCTCCGAGCCCCGCAAAGACGGCTGCGCCGTGGGGTATTAGGAGACTCACCACAGAGACACAGAGGGCACAGAGAAAAGAAGGATATGGGACACGGATAAACACAGATTTCCGGATGATGGAATTCCCAATCTGTGTGATCTGTGAAATCTGTGTACCATTTCCTCTGCGGATTGCACCACAGAGGCGCAGAGAACGCCGAGAGAAAAGGGTATGGGACGCAGATAAACACAGATTTCCGGATTATGGAATTCCTATTCTGTGTGATCTGCGTATATCTGCGTCCTATTCTCCGCGCCCTCTGCGTCTCTGCGGTGGATTATGTCACGTATAAGGAGGGGACCATGGCCGATAGCGTGCTGGCGCAGTTGGGGCTCGGGGGACGGGCCGCCGTGGTGACGGGCGCGGGGCAGGGGCTGGGGCGCGGGATGGCGCTGGCGCTGGCCCAGGCGGGCGCCGACGTGGCCGCGCTGGACCTCAACCTCGCCACCGCCGAGGGCGTCGCCGCCGAGATCGCCGCGCTGGGCCGCCGCGCGCTGGCCCTGCGCGCCGACGTGAGCCAGGCCGACCAGGTGCAGGCCGCCGCCGACGCGGTCATCGCCGCCTGGGGCCGCGCCGATATCCTGGTCAACAACGCCGGCATCAGTTGCCACGACCCCAGCGCCGAGATGGCCCTGGCCGATTGGCGGCGCGTGCTGGACGTCAACCTCACCGGCGTGTTCATCGGCTGCCAGGTCTTTGGCCGCCACATGCTGGCCCGCGGCAGCGGCCGCATCATCAACATCGCCTCCATGTCCGCGCTGATCGTCAACCGGGGCGTGCCGCAGGCGCCCTATTACGCCTCCAAGGCCGGCGTGGTCATGCTCACCAAGGCGCTGGCCGCCGAGTGGGCCCCGCGCGTCCGCGTCAACGCCATCGCGCCGGGGTACATGCGCACCCCGCTCAACGAGGGCTTTTTGGCCGACCCGCAGCGCGCCGCCGAATGGACCACCACCACCCCCGCCGGCCGCGTCGGCGAGCCCGCCGACCTGGGCGGCGCGGTGGTCTATCTCGCCTCGGACGCCTCCAGTTTCGTCACCGGCCACGTCCTGGTGGTGGACGGCGGGTTCACCCTCTGGTAAGCGGGCCAAGACGACAAAAGGGGCATGACGGATCACCGTCATGCCCCTGGTTCGTTTCGCTGCGGCGCGCCGTTAGCCCTGCGCGTCCTTTTTCTTGCGGGACTTGGCCTTGGGCTTGGCCTCCGCGGGCTTTTCCTCGGCCTTGGAAGCGTCCGCGGCCTTGGAAGCGTCCGCGGCCTTGGAAGCGTCCGCGGCCTTGGAAGCGTCAGCGGCCTTGGAAGCGTCAGCGGCCTTGGAAGCGTCAGCGGCGGTGTCCGGCGGCGGCGCCTCGACGGCGGGGACGTCCTCGGCCTTGGGCTGGGCCTTTTGCCGCTTGGCCAGCGCCTCTTCCAGCTTGCGCTGCATCTCTTCCATCTGCTTCTGGCGGGCGGGCAGTGGCGGCCAGCCGCCGGGGATGTCAAAGCGCGGGCCGATGACAAAGGTGTTCATGGCCATAAAGAACATCGGCAGCCACCACTCGAAATCCTCCACCGTGGCGCCCTGGCCGATCAGCAGGTACTGCCGCTGGCCCTTGTAGACGAGCTGGACCCACCGCTTGCGCGTCTGGCCGTCCTCGGTGAAGGTCAGGCGGGCGTCCAGGATGATCAGCGAGCCGGTGACGGACTCTTCCTGCGACTCGATCTTGCAATCCGGCAGCGCCTGCAGGCCCGAGATGAACCCTTCCGTCAGCACGGGCAGGTCTTCCTTGGTCACTTCCATGCCCAGGTCGCGCGGCTGCACCGAATAGGTGGTCAGGGGGTCGGAATCCTGGGGCGAGATGATGATGCCGGGGCGGCCATCGGCGAACTGGAAGCGATTCCAGCGGGTCTCGTGCCAGAAGGAAAAGTCCCAGTCCAGGTCATAAAACAGCTTCATCCCTAGCCAAATGGGATTTCCTTTGCGTTGCTCTTGCTCTGCCAAGTTGCTCCTCCTTGAACGTGATCTGGAAAGCCAAGGGCTATTATACCAGTTTCTCGCCAGGTGACAAGAACGCGCCGCGCGGCGATGCAGGGCTTGCGCCAAGTCCTTGCGGGCGACAAAAAACACGCCCCATCCGTGGAGGCCGAGGCTTTAGCCGGGTCAAGAACGCGCCGAGCGCCAGCCCGGGGCTTTTGCCAGGTTCGTGGAGGCAGCGAAGAGTGGCGCTCCGCTCCGTGGAGGTCGAGGCTTTAGCCGGGTCTGCCGCAGGTCCGGCTAAAGCCTCGACCTCCAGGACCAGCCTCCATGCCTTCTTCATCGCCGAGCGGGGCGCCAATTGCCCCTGCTGGTCAGGCGTGTTATAATGCCAGCGTCCGTGTCCCATGGAGCTGCCCCTAGCCGAAGGAGGCTTGCAGAGATGACCGTCAACCCGCTCGCGATTCGACGCAAAATCCTGGGGATCGCCCTGCGCCAGGCGCGCATGGCCCGCCAGCGCACCCCCCAGGAGCTGGCCGACCTGCTGGGGCGCGCCCCCGAGCAGATCGCCGAGGTGGAGCGTGGCGCGCGCGACCTCTCGCTCCCCGAGCTGGAGGCCGTCGCCGGCTACCTGCAGACCAGCGCCGAGGACCTGCTGGCCGGCCGCGCCCCCGCCGAGACGCCCGAGGCCCCGTCCGTGGCCAGCGCCGCCGAGGCCCGCCGCCTCCGCGACAAGATCGTCGGCGCCACGCTGCGCAAGGCCCGCGCCGAGTCGGGCCGCTCGCTGGAGGAGGCCGCCCAGCTCGGTGAGGTTTCGGCGGAGCAGCTCGCCGGCTATGAGCGCGGCGCGCAGGCGCCCTCGCTCTGGGAGCTGGAGCGGCTCGCCGCCGGCCTGGGGCTCCATTTCCCCACCCTGGCCCCGCTCCCCGCGCCCCAAGCGGCTCCCCAAGCGGCTCCTGCCGCGACGCCCGAAGCGGCTCCTGCCGCGACGCCCGAAGCGGCTCCTGCCGCGACGCCCGAAGCGGCTCCTGCCGCGACGCCTGCCGCGCCGCCCGCCGCCTTTGCCGCCGAGGCGAGCAACGCGCCCTACCTGCGGCTGGCCCTGGCGCTGAGCCGCCTCCCCGCCGAGAGCCGCCGGGCGCTCGCCGAGGCGCTGCTGGCCACCGTCGAGCCCTCCCAGGGAGCCGATCATGACAACGGCTGATCCCGTCCTGCTGGAGCAAGAGGGGCTCGCCTGCGACGCCGCCGGCGACGCCGCCCGCGCGCTGGAGTGCTTTCGCCAGGCGCACCAGCTCTACGCCGAGCGCGGCGACGTGCGCGAGATGAGCGAGATGCTCAACGACATCGGCGTGGTCCACTACCGCCAGCGCCGCTGGGCCGAGGCGGAGGCCGCGCTGCGCGAGGCGATCGAGGCCGCCGGGCCCGACCACCCCGACAAGCAGGCGCAGGCCTGGGGCAACCTGGGGAGCCTGCTGGCTCGCCAGGGCCGCGCCGCCGAGGCCGAGGAGGCCTATAACCGCGCCGTGGCGCTCTTTCGCCAGGTCGGCGACGCCGACAAGGCCGAGGCCACGCTCAAGGCGCTCAGCGACCTGTCGCTGCGGCGCGGCGGCTGGGCCGAGTCGGTGCTGCACCACGAGCGCCGCCTGGCCGCCGTCCCCGCCCCCAACCTCTGGCAGCGCTTCCAGGCGCGCCTGATCCGGCTGCTCAAGCGGCTGGGAGGGATGTGACCATGCGAGCCGGACAGCCCGCCGCCCCGGACATCGACGCCTACATCGCGCGCTTTGCGCCCGAGGTCCAGGAGATCCTGCGCCGGGTTCGGGCCGTCATCCGGGAGGCCGCCCCCGACGCCACGGAGGCGATCAAGTACGAGATCCCCACCTTTGTCCTCCACGGCAACCTGGTGCATTTCGCCGCCTTCACGAACCACCTCGGCTTTTACCCCACGCCGGCGGGGATCGAGGCGTTCCAGGAAGAGCTGGCCCCCTACGCGGCCGGCAAGGGGACGATCCGCTTCCCGCTGGACCAGCCGATCCCCTACGACCTGATTCGCCGGGTGGTGGAGCAGCGGGTGAAGGAGAGCCTCGCCAGCGCCGAGGCGAAGAAGCGCAAGAAATGAAAAAGAGCCACCCCCGCGGGGGTGGCTCTTCTGGTTTCGGAATGGCCCGGCTTACGCCTCGGCCTCGTGGGCCTTCTTGGCCTTTTCCACGATGGCCGCGGTCTGCAGCGACGGGACCTGCTCGTAGCGCGTGAACTCCATGCTAAAGAAACCGCGGCCCTGGGTCATGGCGCGCAGGTTGGTGGAGTAGCGCTGCATCTCGGCCAGCGGCGCCTGCGCCGTGATGATGCTGTTGCCCTTCTCCTGGTCCATGCCCTGCACCCGCGCGCGGCGGGTGTTCAGGTCGCCCAGCACGTCGCCCATGAACTGCTCCGGCACCACGATCCGCACGTTCATGATGGGCTCCAGCAACACGGGGTTGGCCGATTCCATCACCTTGCGGAAGCCCAACTGCGCCGCCAACTGGAAGGCGATATCCGACGAGTCCACCGGGTGGTACGACCCATCGTACAGCGCGATCTTGACGTCGGTCACGGGATAGCCCGCCAGCACGCCAGACTGGATGGCGGACTGCAGGCCCTTTTCCACCGAGGGGATATAGTTCTTGGGCACCGAACCGCCAAAGACCTCGTTGGCGAACTCGTAGCCCGAGCCCGCCGGCAGGGGGTCGACCCGCAGCCACACATCGCCGAACTGGCCGCGGCCGCCGGTCTGCTTCTTGTGGCGGCCCTGGGCCGAGGCGGACCTGGTGACGGTCTCGCGATACGGCACCTGAGGCACGTCGGTGACCACCTGGACGCCGAACTTGCGGGCCAGCCGGCGCACGGCGATATCCACGTGGGACTCGCCCATGGCCGCCACGATCATCTCGCCGGTATCTTGCTCGCGGCGCAGCCGGACCGTGGGGTCCTCGTCCACCAGGCGGGCCAGGGCGTTGCTCATGCGGTCCAGGTCGGCCTTGGTCTTGGGCGCGATGGAGGCCTCAAAGATCGGGCTGGGGTAGCTGATCCCCGCGAGCACCAGGGGGTGGGCGCGGTCGCAGAGGGTGTCGCCGGTGGAGGTGACGCCCAGCTTGGTCACGATGCCCAGGTCGCCCGCGGTGATGGCGTCCGTGGTGATCTGCTCCTTGCCGCGCAGGTAATAGAGCTGTCCCACGCGCTCTTCTTCCGACTTGACCGAGTTAAAGACGCGGCTATCGGAGGCCAGGATGCCGCTGGCCACGCGGAAGAAGGTCATCTTGCCCACAAAGGGGTCGGCCAGGGTCTTGAAGACGATGGCGGTCAGCGGCGCATCGGGGGCCACCTTGAGCGCCTCGACCTCGCCGGTGGCGGGGTTGGTCGCCTTGACTTCCTGGCCCGCGGGGGAGGGGAGGTAGGCGGTCATGGCGTCCAGCAGCGGCTTGACGCCGATGCTGAGCGTGGCCGACCCGCAAAAGACCGGCACGAACGACCCATTGGCGACGCCCTTGCGGATGCCCAACTGGATCTCGTCGGCGGTCAGCTCTTCGCCGTCCAGGTACTTCATCACCAGCTCGTCGTCGCTCTCCGCCGCCGCCTCGATGGCCTCTTGGCGGAGCTCTTCGGCCCGCGCGCGCAGGTCGGCGGGGATGGCCGCCGCCTCGCCCGAGGCGCCGGTGTAGGCCTTTTGCGCCAGCACGTCCACCACGCCGGCGAACGCGGCCTGGGAGCCGATGGGCAGCATCAGGGGGATCAGCTTCTGGTCGAACTTTTGGCGCATGTGCTCCAGCGTGCGGTCAAAGCTGGCGTTTTCGCGGTCCATCTTGTTGATGAACACCATGCGCGGGAGTTTTTGCTCATCGGCGTATTGCCAGGTCAACTCGGTGCCCACCTCCACGCCGGAGGCGGCGCAGATGACGGAGACCATGCTATCGGCGACGCGGAGCGCGCCCTTGACCTCGCCCACAAAGTCGGTGTAGCCCGGCGTGTCCAGCACGTTGACCTTGCGGTCGTTCCATTCGCACGGGACGATGGACGTGTTCACCGACATCTTGCGCTCTTGCTCTTCCGGGTCATAGTCGGAGACGGTGGTGCCGTCCTCGACGCGCCCGAGCCGGTTGATCGCCCCCGTGGCGAACAGCATCGCCTCGGTGAGCGTGGTCTTGCCCGAGCTGCCGTGGCCGACGAGGCTCACGTTGACAAGTTGCCCGGTCTCGTACTTTTTCATGAACCTGAACCCTCCCTTAAGCGGCCTGATTGAGCGCATCGGCGCGCGTCAACCGGAATATTATAGCCCAGATCGGCGGTTCGGTCAAAACGGAGCAGGGGGGTAGGGGGGATCTCCTTCCGATTGTCACCCTGGCCTTTCCGTGCTAGAATACCCCCGTTAGCAGATCATCACGGGAGGATACGAAATGGCAACTGATCAAGGTCCCATCCGGGTAGGCATCGCCGGGCTCGGCCGCAGCGGCTGGAACATCCACGCGCGCCTCATGGAGCCGCTGGTGGACAAGTACCGCGTCGTCGCCGTCTGCGACCTCATCGCCGCCCGCCGCGAGGAGGCCGAGGAGCGCCTCGATTGCCGCAGCTATGAGCGCTACGAGGACATGCTGCTGGACAAGCAGGTCGAGCTGGTGGTGGTGGCGCTGCCCAGCCAGCTTCACCCCTCCTACACCATCCAGGCGCTGCAAGCGGGCAAGCACGCCATCTCGGAAAAGCCCATGGCCACCCGCCTCGCCGATTTCGACGCCATGGTCGCCGCCGCCCAAAAGGCCAACCGCACCCTCTCCGCCTTCCAGAACCGGCGCTATGCCCAGGATTTCGTCCAGGTCAAGCGCGTCATCGACTCGGGCGTGCTGGGGCGCATCGTGCTCATCCGCCTGGCCTGGCAGAGCTACGGCCGGCGTTGGGACTGGCAGACGCAGACCCAGTACCGCGGCGGCACGCTGAATAACACCTGCCCGCACGCGCTGGACCAGGTGTTGCAGCTCTACAACGGCGTCATCCCCGAGGTCTCGATGCACATGGAGCGCACCCTCACCCTGGGCGACGCCAACGACCACATCAAGTTCATCTTTAAGGCGCCCGACGCCCCCATGATCGACCTGGAGGTCACCTCCTGCTGCGCCCTGCCGCAGGACGACTGGCTGGTGATGGGCACCCATGGCACCCTCTCCGGCAACAGCCGCACCATGAAGTGGAAGTACCTCAACCCCGCCGACCTGCCCGCGCGCGAGGTGGACGTCCGCTCCACGCCGGACCGCAGCTACAACCGCGAGGATTACCACTGGACCGAGGAGACCTGGGACATCAAGGAGAGCAAGGACCCCGGCCAGGTCGGGTACTATCTCGACCTCTACGAGACGCTCCGCAACGGCGGGCCGCTTTCCGTGACGCCGACCAGCATCCGGCCGCAGGTCGCCATCCTGGAAGCCGCCTGGAACCAATTCCACATGTAAGACACCCCAGGCCCAACAGGTCTCGGCATTCCATGCCGAGACCTGTTGGGCCTCCCTTTCTTCCGGAGGCCCCATGCCCATCGTCGTCCCGCAGCGCGACACCTGCCCCTTTTGCGAGAACCTGGCCGACCGCCGCCCCTGCGCGTGGATCCATCGCGACGAGGTCATCGCCTCGTTCGTGAACCCACGCCTCTACGGCAAGGGCGCGGTGCTGGTGATCCCCATCCGCCACGCGCCGACACTCCTCGACCTGAACGCCGAGGAGCTATCGGCCGTTTTTGCCCATGCCCAGGAGCTGATCCGCGCGCTGCTGGCGGCCTATGGGCCCGAGGGCTTTAGCGTCTTTCAGAACAACGGGGTGACCGCGGGGCAGTCGGTGGCCCACTATCACCTGCACATTGTGCCGCGCTACGCTGGCGAGGAGCCGGGGCGCATCTTTGGCGAGGGCGAATTCCAGCGCATCCCCATCGAGGAGCGGCTGCAGATCGCCGAGGAGATCAAGCAGCACCTCGGCTGAAACAGAGGTAGGTATGTACCGAGGTTGGGTCGTTCGCAGATGGGAGACTGCGGTCTCTGATATCCCGGACCTCGCAATGGTGTCTCTCTCGGACCAAAACCGCCATCTCGAGATCGTGGTTCAGTCCCTGCGGGACCCGTCGCTGCGCCGATGGCGGGTGAGCTTTGAGCGCTACTCAGCCTATCGGAATACCGATGAGACATTCCTCCCAGCGCTGTGGGAATACCTCGACGAGTCAGGTCAAAGGTGCGGCAATACGTTCACCTTCGAGGGATCGAACTGGGACGGAACCGGCCCCGCCCATCTCCCTTCTTATGCTGTCAACGCACGGCACTTCGTCCTGGCTACCTTGGACGATGTCATCGAAGTGGTCTCAAGCAACGAGCCAACCTGCGGCGCGATCGAGCCTGCTGAGCCAAACTCGCCACCTCCGGGCAAAGCCGTGCACTATTTCCTGCCCGATGATCGCCAAGCGGTCAAAGGCCTGGTCAGAGAGCTGCGAGTGCGCCGGATCATCTGGAAGGCGCGCAAGGCTCTCCGCAAGGCAGTAGATAGCGCAAAGAGGCTCTCCCGCAAGCAGGGTCCAGGCTGACGACATATCCGTGTTGTGGGCCTGAAGAAACGTCATAGCCTCATGCTTGATCATCTCGGATCCGGGCCATCTGCGTGCCAGTCTTACCATTGGTTCGTGTACCGGATCAGCCACGCCGCGACGATCCGCCGGTAGCCATGCACCCCTGGAGCTTGCCCGCGGCGCTATCCTAGCCCTCCGCCGGAGCCTCCAGCTTGACGATCCGTCCCTCCGCCGCCGAGAGGTAGGCCGCCTCGCTCAGGGCCACGGCGTGGGCGCCATCGCGCGCTGGCGATAGGTTGGGCGCGCCGGAGAGGACCGTGTCCACAAAGGCCGCCGTTGTGTTGGTGTCGGGGATCTCCGCCGCCAGGTTCTCGCGCCCCTGCGGCCTGTGCACCACCATGGCCATATCCGGCTCCTTGACCCAGTCCACCGTCAGCGTCCCCCCATCGCCATAGACCGTCAGGTGATGGGCGCCCGCGGGCACGCCGTCCGCCGAGGTCAGGGAGAGGAGCGCGCCATTGGCCAGCCGCGCCTGGATGCCGAGGTTGGTCTCCACGGCCAGCCCTGGCGACGCGGCCAGGGCCGCCACTTCCACCGCCGGCGCGCCGCCCAGCCACAGCGCCAGGTCCACAAAGTGCGATCCGGTGTCGGCGAACCCGCCGCCGCCCATCTGCGCCGGATCGCACCGCCAATACCCCTCCAGGTTGTCGGTCCTGCCCTCGGCCCACCCCGGCGGGTAGCTTTGGGTCTGAACCGCCTTAAAGATCGCCGCCGGCATCCGGGTGGACTCCCAGAACCATCTCAGGTTGTACGAGACCGTCAGGCTCAACTGGCGCACGGTCCCCAGCAAGCCCGACCGCAACGCCTTGGCCGCGGCCCGCCACCCGCCGACGCACCTCCGGTTGTACCCGACCATCAGGACGCGGTTGGCCCGCTCCGCCGCCCGAACCATCGCCCAGGCGTCCGCGCTGGTCAAGGCCATCGGCTTTTCCACCAGCACAGGCAGCCCCCGCTCCAACGCCGCGATGGTGGGCTCGGCGTGGACGCGGTGCGCCGTGGCCACGATCACCGCCTCCAGCCCAGGGTGATCGAGCAACTCGCGCCAATCGGTATAGGCCCCCTCCACCGCCAAGACCTCCTTGGCGCCCGCCAGGGCCTCGGGGCTGCGCCGCGAGATCGCCACCAGCTCCGCGTTGGCCATCGCCTTGAGGCGAGCCGCGTGGGTCTTGAATGCAAACATGCCGATCCCGATAATCCCAACCCGCAGCTTGCGCTCCGACATCGAGCTCCTCCTTTCAATGGGCCGCCTTCCCCGGCGGTCGCTACTGCTCCACCCAACCACATGTGCCGCCTAGACTGCCGCCACTGCCGCGCGGCGCCGTCGCCGGCCAAAGCAAAGCCAGATGGTCAGCGCGCCCAGCGCCACCGACGCCGCGCTCGCCCCATAGAGCGGCCCGTAGCCCAGCGCCGCCGCCATATACCCCCCCGCCGCCGAGAGCGCCGCCGCGCCCAGCCCGGAGCCCAGATTGCCCGCCGCCGAGGACATCGGCCGCCACTCGGGCGCGACCACCTCCTGCCCCAACAACATCCACGCCGAGCGGGCGACGGTCGCCAGGCCGATGAGCAGCACATAGGCCGCCGCGAACAGAGGCCATGGCCCCCCCAACCCCATGACCGCCACACAGGCCGTCGCGCCCAGCACGCTGAGGATCAGGGCGCCCAACCTGCCTAACCGCTGCACCAACAGCGGCATCAGGAGCGGCGCGGGCACCGCCAACAGCATACCGAGCGACATGGTTGCGCCGATCTGCGCCGTGCGTATGCCCAGGGCTTGGTCCGCGTACACGGGATAGAACGTGCGCGCCGTCATCTCGCCGGCGCAGCGCAACAGCGAGATCAGGCCGATCATCACGAACAGCCCATAGGGCGCGGTTCCGCGCGCCGCGGCCTGCTCCCGCGCCGATCTCGGCGGCTCCGGCAGTCGACTCGCGAGCCAGACCACCGGCGCGATCAAGAGAAATGCAGCGGCCAGGCCCAAGCCATAGGGGCGGGGATGCGCCGGGTCGAGCCCGCCCAGGCGGGCGAAAAGGCCAGGCAGTTGGCCGCCGACCAGGCTGCCCAGGACGCCCCCCGCCGACATGAAGGCGAGGCTGAGCGCGAGGGCGTGAGGCCGCTCCGTCGCGCCGGTGGACCCCACCAGCAACGGGACGAGAGCCGTGGTAAAGAGGGCCCCGCCGGCATAGACCAGGCCCGCGGCAGCCAGGACGTAGGGCTGGCGCCATGAGGCGGGGACCAGCCCGGCGGCAGCGTAGGCCAGGCCGGCGGCCGCCAAGACCAACAGCGCGGCGATCAGGCAACGACGCAGCCCCAGGGCCATGGCCAGGCCTCCGGCTGGGAGCGAGACCAGCGCCTGAGTGGCCAGCATGACCGCTGCCACCTTGCCGACGAACTCGGGGCCGTAACCCAGGCGCAGCAAGTAGAGATTATTGAGCACCGTCCAGACGCCGCTGAACACGATGCCCGCCGCCACGGCGATGACCACCAGGGCGATCCAGGTCTGCCGGTTGAACAGGCGCATCTTGCGCCAGTAGTCTGCCAGCATGGTCCCTCCCCTGAGGCTGGCACACGGATTTCGCAGATGGCACGGATCAGGAAGAGACCTTTCGACTCCTGATCCGTGTGATCCGCTCCATCCGTGTCCCGGTCTCTTGCGTTTTCATCCGCAACCGTGGCGAGCCTACGACTGAGCCCAATACCCGTCCCACGGCTGGTTGATGTCGCCCACCGCTACCGAATACCTGTCGACGATGGTGGCCATGCCGGACTGGTTGAACTCCTGGTTGAACTGCGAGAGTTGCTCCAGGTCCTTCATCTCGAAGATCAGATAGTGGCAGTACCCCTCCAACTCTCCGCCCGGGGCCATCCAGGAGCTAAGGAGCTTGACCCCCGCCGCCTTCCACTTTTTGAAGAACGGCATCCAGCCAGCGTTGAACTGCTGCCGCTGCTCGGCCGGCGTGTTACGGGCGGGCTGCCCAAAGGTGAAGCGGAACAGGACGCGGATCGGTTTCTCGGCCATCGGAATCTCCTTTCTCTGGCTAACCGACCTGCAGCGAACGCCGCAGGTCCCCTTTCGACTGCCGCGGGAACGCCGGCAGCCGCTCGGATGCGCAGATATTCGGCGCCCGGAAAGACAAAGCCGCCTTGCGCATGGCGGCAAGGCGGCTGAAAAGCCCGCAAGGTAGAGAATGTAGAGGATACCGTCATGGTCGCTCCCGGCTTGACAGGGAGCGCGCCAACGAAGGGATGCCTGGGTTATAAACCCATCTCACCTGCTACACATTATACCCAGCATCACCGAAATGCCAAGGCCCTTTCGCAGGGCTCCAGGGCTTGCGCCAAGGCGACGGGAACGCCTATTTCGCGATCATCGGCAAGTGCACCTCGCCGGGGTCGCTGACCAAGAATGTCGCGGCGACCTCCGAGGTCTGCCCCCCGTGCGCCAGGCTGACCAGCAGGGTATAGCTCCCGCGCGGGGCGTCCGCCGGCAACGTGCGCGGCATGGATGACGTGGACTCGCCGGGCGGCAGCGTCCGCTCCCGCGACCCGCCAAGCGCGGCCACCTCCGCGCCCGTCGCGTCCAGCACCTTCCAGCGGTAGGTCACCGTCACCGTCTCGGCGCCGGCGTTCTTGAGCGCGAGGCGCAATTGCACCTGGTCGCCGGGCCGGAACCACGTCTCCAGCTCGCCCTCCCCGTCGGCGGTCCAGACCTCCGCCACCGTGACCTGCGCGCACCCCGCGGGCGCCATCCCCAGGTTCACGTCGGTGCGCGGCGGCGGGATGTGCATCACCTCGCTCTGCACATCGACGTGGCACGCCTCCGACGCCCGCACCTGGTAATCGCCCTCCGGCACGTCCCAGCCATAGGCGCCGTTGGCGGCGGAGATCTGCGGGTTGCCCTGCTTGTAGGGCGCCGCGTTCCAGACCACCCACTGGCTCCCCTGCTTCTGATAGAGCGTGACCACCGCCCCGGGGACGCGCGCCGAGGTGGTCGCGTCATAGATGTAGCCGCTGGGGTCGATCAGGTAGAACGACACGCCGACCAGGTGGCGCTTCCAGCCCGGGCGGAAGGGATCCTCGATCAAGAGGTCGTGGTACTCGAACTCTTTGCAGCCGATGGGCTTGCGCGGCGACACGGTGACCGAACCCCGATAGGTCACCGGAAAGAGCGAAAAGAGCGGCCCCGGCTCGGTGATGCCGGTCCAGGCCACCGACCCGATCAAGGCCAGTTGCCCGTCCACCTCCTCCCACACGCGCAGCGACGCCGGCATGTTCGGGCCGTTGGCGCAGGCCTCCACGGCCAGCGAGATGCTCCCGGGGCTCGACTCGATCGTGTCGTTGCCGAGGTAGCGGCGCGGCCCCCACCAGACCCAGTGAAAAGTCCCCCAACTGGGGGTCAGCGGCGTGCGCGTCGCCGTGGGCGTCCTGACCGGGGTGTTGGTCCGGGTGGGCGAGGCGGCCGCGGTGGACGTCCTGGTCGGCGTCGGCGTGGCGCTCAGCGTGGCGGTGCGGGTGAGGGTGCGTGTCGGCGTCGGCGTCAGAGTCGCCGTCCCGGTGGCCGTCGCCGCGGAGGTCTGGGTGCGGGTGCGCGTGGGCGTGACTGGCGAGGTCACGTTGGTGGCGGCGGTCCGCTCGTACGGCGCGCGGCAGACCCCCAGCCCTTCATCGAGGCGCACCCGGTTCGTCACCGTCCCCGGCTGGTTCGCCCGCACGCGAAACCGGAGCGTCACCATGGCGTCGTACATGATATAGTCGCTCCAGGTGATCACGCCCGAGGCGTAGACGATCTGCCCCGCCGACGCCCAGGCCGACCCGGCGACATAGCTGGTGTTGGCCGGGATGGCGTCGGTGACCCAGATGCGCGACTCCAGGTCGCTGGTGTTGCGCAGGACGATCTCGTAGGCGATCTCGCCGCCGACCACCGCCGTGGGCGGGCCCGTCTTGGTGCTGGTGGAAAAGTCCGGCCAGTAGATGATCAGCGGGCCGAGGCTGGCGGTGGCGGGGTTGGGGCCGATGGTCCCGCTGCCGTTGATATAGCCCAGGTAGGTCCCTTGCGGAAGGCAGGGGATGTCATACTCGACGTCCAGGTACCACCAGATATCCCCGCCCGGGAGCGTCCCCGTCCAGTGCAAGCGGTTGAGGTTGACCTCGAACGACACCGTGCCGGAGGTCGCCGCCCAGCGCAGGATCGCCACCTGCTCCGGGAAGGTCAAATAGATGTCAAAGCCCGCGACGGCGGAGCTTTGGATCTTGTACTGGACGTACTCGAGGGTGCCGGGGAGGACGGGATAGATGTCGTCCCGCAGCGACTCGGGCGCGGGGCTGGCCTCCAGGGCCTCCTGCACGCGGATGGGCGGCGCCATCGCCGCGCTGACCTGGGGGGTGCGGGCCAGCGCCCCGCCGCAGGCCCATGCCAAGACGACCCACATCAAACCGAGCTGCCATGCACGCTGCCATCTCATGCTTCACCTCCGGACCGCAAGGTCCAAACGAGCGCCAGCAGGGGCAGGGCTCTCCTCGGCGAGGCGAGAGAGGGCGTGCGAAGCCAAGGGGAGGAGCGTCACACGATGAGGCTGCCGGGGGCTCGCGATCGCTCGGCGCGGGCCTCCTCAGCCCTATTATAGGACGAGATGGGTCATTCTGTCAACTGGTGAAACAGTCCGTCTCATACCGGATCAGCCGCGCCGCCGCGGCGAGGTCGGGGAATTCGCCCGCGCCCACCGCCGCCACCAGCGCCGCGCCATAGGCCGCCTCCTCCGCGTGGACCGGCAGCGCCAGCGGCAGCCCAAACGCCTCCGCCGCGATCCTTCGCAGCAGCGGGTTGCGCCGCAGCGCGTTCCCCGCGCCCACCAGCCGCCCGTGCGGCCCCAGCCCCAGCGCCCGCATCCGCCGGTAGCTCTCGGCGAACCGCCCCACCAGCCCCTCCAGCAGCGCGCGGGTTAGGTGCGCCGGCGTCAGCGTCTCGGCGCCGATCCCCGACCACGACGCCCGTAAGCGGGGGTCGCGGCGCGTCCCCGCGAAGAGCGGCTGGCAGGCGACCCCGCCGGCCCCCGGCGGCGCGCCCGCGGCGAGCCGGTTCATCCGCTCGTAGAGCTCCCCGTCCGGGATATCGGCTTCTACCCCGAGCAGTCCCCGCCCCACCGCCCGGTAAAAGTCGGCCAGCAGCGCGTACGACTCGCCGCCGCAGAGCTCGGCGTCCACCACCAGGTAACCGCCGTCCAGGTAGCAGCGCGACTCGAGCTCCGCATCGGCCAGGTAGGCGGGCGAGTGCGCCGAGAGCTGCCCGCCCGTCCCGAGGGTGAGCGCCACGTCGCGCCGGGGATCGGCGACGCTGCCGGCATAGCTGGCCTGGTTGTCGCCGATGGCCACCGTCACGGGGACCGGGCCCGCCGCGCCCAGCTCGGCGGCCAGCTCGGGACGCAGCCAGCCCGCCAGCGCCAGGGCGCTCCGCAGCGGCGGCAGAAGGTAATTCGGCAGCCCCAGCCGCTCGGCCAGCCCCCCGCGCCATCGCCGGGCCACGGGGTCGAACAGCCCGGCGCTGTCGGCGTTGCTGGGGTCGGCGCAGGGCGGCTCGCCGGTCAGCCAGGAGACGAGCAGGTCGGGGATCAGGCAGGCGACCATCCCCGGCGCGAAGCGGAAGCCCTGCTCCCGCAGCCAATAGAGCGTCACGCCCATCATGCCGCTGGCCAGCCGGTCGCCCTCGCCCCGCCCCAGCTCGCGGGCGCGCTGGGCGTAGGTGACGGCGCCGCCGGGCAGGGGCTCATCGCCGCGCCCGTCCTGCCAGCCGACGAACGGGGTGACCGGCTCCCCGCCCTGCACCAGGCACATGCCGTGCATCTGCCCGCAGACGCCCACCCCCGCCACCGTCGCCCGGCCCCGGAGCGCCCCCGCCGCCGCGCGAGCCGCCTCCCAGGCCAGCCGGACCATCGCCCGCGCGTCCCACTCGGAGCGGCCGCGCCGCGCGTCCTCCGGCGCCGTCGTCTCGGCGCTGTTGGCGACGCTCCGCCGCGCCAGCGCCTCCCCCGTCGCCGCGTCCACCGCCAGCGCAGTGAGGTGGCTCGTCCCCACGTCCAGCCCCAGATAAACCGCCATCGCCCCTCCTTGGGAGAATGGGACACGGATGAACACAGATGAACACGGATTCCGGAAACCCCGAGCCGCGCCGCCCCCTCCTGCCCCCCTTACCAAGGGGGGTCGGGGGGATCCCCTCTCGCCAACTCGTCCTTTTGCATTATACCCGAATCCCCCATTCCGCCGATGACGCGCCGGGGCGGATGTGCTATGCTTACGCGCGAGGTCGGCGGCGCGGCTTTGGCCGCGGACCCTGGCCTGATCCATTTCATCCGTGCGATCCGTAGCGATCCGTGTACCATCTCTGACCCCACAGGAGGCGCAGCATGGCAAACCTTTTCAAAAAGCACCACGGCATGGACATCGTCGGGCAGGGCGGCAAGATCATCCTCTTTATGCTGCCGTGGCTGGCGGCGGCCATCCTGGCCCAGGTCTATTGGCCCCGCGTCGCCGCGCTGCCCGAGGCCCTGCACTTCCTCCGGCCCCTGGGGTACGTGCTCCTCGTCCCCGGGCTGCTGCTGTGGGGGGAGCGCGGTGGCCCAACTGCTGGCGGGCTTTCCCCAGGGCAAGCTGGTCACCACCGGCGCGTATGGCGTGGTCCGCAACCCCATCTATGCCAGCGTCACCTGGTTCGTCCTGCCCGCCGTCGCCTTGCTCACGCGCACCTGGGTCTATCTCGTCCCCGCGATCGCCCTCTATGTCGGCGTGATGATTTTCATCGGCGTGGAGGAAGAGCTGCTCACGCGGGCCTTTGGGCAGGCGTACCGCGACTATGTCGCGCGGGTGGACCGGCTGATCCCCTTCAAACGGCCATAGCCCGCACATTCTTGCCGTGGGCCGATCCTGTGGTATACTTGCATGGTCGGGCCGGGCGCGCCTGCGCGGCGCAGGCGCGCTTGCGTTTCGCAGGCGCGCCGACGACCAACCGCCCACGGAGGAAGCCATGTCTGCGCACGAGACCTTTCACTATCGCACCCTGGAGGCGCTCCGCGAGAGGATCGCCGAGCTGGGGCTCGACCTGCCGCTGGATGACGACGTCGCCAACCTCGCCGAGCCGGTGCGGATCGGCGACCTGGTCGCCCCCAACCGGCTCATCGTCCACCCCATGGAGGGGTGCGACGGCACCGCCCAGGGCCAGCCGGACACGCTGACCATCCGCCGCTACGAGCGCTTTGCCGCCGGCGGCGCCGGGCTCCTCTGGTTCGAGGCCACCGCCGTGGTCCCCGAGGCTCGCGCCAACCCCCGGCAGATCCTCCTCGTCCGCGAGAACGTGGACGCCTTCCGCGCCCTCCGCGAGCGCGCGCTGGCCGTCGCCCGCGAATCCAACGGCCCCGGCTTTCGGCCCGTCACGGTGATCCAGCTCACCCACTCGGGCCGCTACTCCCGCCCCGTGGACAAGCCCGCGCCGATCATCGCCCACCACGATGGGCTGCTGGATCAGGCGGTGGGCGTCCCGCCGGACCAGCCGCTCATCACCGACGACGAGCTGGACCGGCTGCAGGATGCTTATGTCAACGCCGCGCGACTGGCCCAGCAGGCCGGTTTCGACGCGGTGGACCTCAAGCATTGCCACCGCTACCTCCCCTCCGAGCTGCTGGCGGCGCACACCCGCCCCGGCCGCTACGGCGGCTCCTTCGAGAACCGCACCCGCTTCATGCTCGCCATCGTGGACCGCGTGCAGGCCGAGGTGCCGGGGATCATGGTCACCACCCGGCTCAACGTCTATGACGGCCACCCCTACCCCTGGAGCTGGGGCGTGGACCAGGCCGACCCCAAGGCGCCGGACATGAGCGAGCCGCTGCGGCTGATCCAGCTCTTGCGCCAGCGCGGCCTCAAGATGCTCAACGTCACCGTGGGCAACCCCTATTACACGCCGCACATCAACCGGCCCTTCGATGTCCCCTCGGTGGGCGTCAAGATCCCGGACGAGCACCCGCTCTATGGCGTGGCGCGCATCATCGACCTGGCCCGGCAGGCGCAGCAAGCGGCCCCCGAGATGGTCATCATCGGCTCGGGGTATAGCTATCTGCGGCAATACCTGGGCCACGCCGCCGCCGCGGCGATCCGGCGCGGCTGGGCGACCATGGTGGGGCTGGGGCGCGGCGCCTTTGCCTACCCCGATTTCGCCCGCGACCTGGTCCGCGGCGGCCAGCTCGACCCCAAAAAGGTCTGCGTCTCGTGCAGCCGCTGCTCCCAGATCATGCGCGACCACGGGCGCTCCGGCTGCGTCATCCGCGACCGCGAGATTTACGGCCCGATCTATGACGAGGGCCGCGCCCACTAGCCCGTAGCACAAGCCTCCGGCTTGTGGCCGCAGCAGAGGCTCGCCAGCCCGTGGCACCAGCCTCCGGCTTGTGGCCGCAGCAGAGGCTCGCCAGCCCGTGGCACCAGCCTCCGGCTTGTGGCCGCAGCACAGGCTCGCAAGCGGCGCCCGAAGCCGGGCGCTCCAGCTTGCGCCACAGGGGCGCCGTACCCTGATCCGTGTGATCCGTCGAATCCGTGTACCATCTCCGAGGAGGACCATGTCGAAAGAGACCGGGCGGGTGTGGACCAAAAACCTGATCACGCTGGCCGCAGCGTCGTTCTTTGTGCAACTGGGCATGGGGTTCCAGAACGGCGTCGCCACCAACTTTTACGTCCAGGAGCTGAAACTCGGCGGCGACCTGATCCTCTGGCTGGCGGGCATCCGCGAGATTCCGGGGCTCCTCCTGATGTTCCTCGCCGCGCTGCTGTCGCGGCTGCCCCTGGCCCGGCGCGGCGTGGTCTCGGTCCTGCTCATGGCGCTGGGCTATGGGCTCTGGGCGCTGGTCCACTCTTACACGGCCCTGATCGCCTGCGCGCTGATCGCCTCCGTCGGCTTTCACCTCTGGACGCCGCTGATCGCCTCCATCGGCATGGGGCTGGTGGACAAGGCTCGCTGCGGCGCGGTGCTGGGGCGGCTGAATTCCATCGGCGCGCTGGCCGCCCTCGGCGGGATGCTCCTCATCAGCCAGACGGTGGACAAGCTGGGGCTGCGCGTCTTTTTCATCCTCTCCGGGATCGCCCTGGTCGTCGCCGCCGCGCTCCTGTGGCTGCTGCCCACCAAGCTCAACCACGATGGGCCGCAGAAAAAGCTCGTCTTTCGCCCGCGGTACTGGCTCTATTACACGCTGACCTTTTTCGAGGGGTCGCGGACGCAGGTCTTTTTCGCCTTTGCCTCGTGGGTGCTGGTCGAGTTCTATGGCATGGACGCCAGCAAGCTGCCGCTGCTCTTGGTGGCCAGCGGGCTGGTGAACTGGATCGGCGCGCCGGTCATGGGGGCGTGGATCGACCGGCTGGGGGAGCGCCGCATCCTGCTGGGGAGCTATCTCGGGCTGGCGCTGGCCTTTGTGGGCTATGCCACGCTGCACAACGTCTGGCTGCTCTGCGGGCTCTATGTGATCATCAACTATTTGGTGATCTCGCGGGAGGCGCTGAACACCTACATCAACCGCATCGCCCTGCCCGGCGAGCTGGTCCCCACCCTCTCGGCGGGGGTCAGCGTCAACCACATCACCTCGGTGACCATGTCCTTCCTGGCGGGGACGCTGCTGCGCGTGGTGGGGTACGAGACGCTCTCCTGGGGCGTGGCCGTGATGATCCTGCTCTCCTGCCCCTTCGCCTGGCTGGTCAACCCCAAGCACATCCCCTTCGTCAAGGCCGAGGAGGCCGTCACGGGGTAGAGACGCCCGGCTTGCCGCCATACCGCGCCGCAAAGGCCAGCACCTGGTCCCGTGAGTAGGGCTTGGTCATATAGTCCGTCGCGCCGGCGGCCAGCGCGGCGTCGCGGTCGGCCTCTTGCGCCCGCGCCGAGATCACCACCACCGGCAGCTCGGCCAGCGCCGGGTCGCGGCGAATCCGGCGCAACACCTGCAAGCCGTCCACGTCGGGCATCATGATATCCAGAAACACCAGCGCGGGGCGCTGCTCCCGGATGCGCTCCAACGCCGCGTCGCCGGATAGCGCCGCTTGCGTCGCATACCCCACGCTCCGGAGCGTGTACTCCAACAGCCGCACCATCACCGCCGAGTCGTCCACGATCAAGATCGGCAACAAACCCTCACTCCTCTGTCCCCTGCTCGAAACCAGCGGCCCGCCCGTTCACCGGCAGGCTGAACCAGACCCGCGTCCCCTGACCTTCCTGGCTCTCCAGCCCGATCTCCCCGCCGTGGGATTCGACGATGTTCTTGGCGATATATAACCCCAATCCGGTGCCGCCGATGGCCCGCCGGATGCTCTCGGCGCTGCGGTAGAACCGCCCAAAGACCCGCTCCATGTCCTGCGCGGGGATGCCGATGCCCGTGTCCGTCACGGCGAAGCGGAGCTTCCCGCCCTCCTCGGCGACGGCGACGGTCACCTCGCCGCCCTCGGGGGTGAACTTGATGGCGTTGGAGAGGAGGTTGGTCAGCACCTGCTCCAGCCGGTGCGGGTCCACCAGGATCAGCGGGAGCCGCGCGGGCATCTCTAGCCGCACCCGCAGCGCCTTGGCCTCGGCCAGCGGCTGCAGGCTCCCCTGCACGCGCCGGACCAGGTCCGCGGGGTCCAGCGGCTCCGGGTTCAGCAGGAACCGCCCCGATTCCAGGCGCGACACGTCCAGCAGGTCGTTGACCAGCGCCAGCAGTTGCTCGGCGCTGCGGTAGACGATCCCCACGAACTCGGACTGCACGTCGGTGAGCGGCCCGGGCTCCAGCGAGATCAGCAGCTCGGCAAAGCCGATGATGGAGGCCAGCGGCGTGCGCAGCTCGTGCGACACGGTCGAGATGAACTCGGACTTGAGCCGGTCCAGCTCTTTCAGCCGCGTGATGTCGTGGACGACCAGCACCCACCATTGCAGGACGCCGGCCTCGTCGCGGACCGGCGAGAGGCTGACGCTCAGATCGGTGAGGCGGGCGCCGTTGATCTGCACCTCGCCGGCCAGGATGCCATCGCTCCGCTCGCCGCGGCGGTTCAGCAGCTCGCGCAGCGGCGCGGGCGGGTATTGCGCCGCCAGCGGGTCGACCGGCGCCGCGTCCAGGTCCCAGGCCAAGAGGCTCCGCGCCTGCGGGTTGGCAAAGAGGACGCGGTCCTCGCTATCGATGATGATGAGCCCCTCGCCCATGTTCAGCGCGGCCAGCTCGAATTTCCGCTTTTCCTCTTCCATCCGCCGGTAGAGCCGCGCGTTCTGCAGCACGCTGGCGATCTGGTTGCCCATGGTCTGCGCCAGGCCGAGCTCCTCCGCCGTAAAGTCCCGCTCCTGGCCCAGCGCGCAAAGCAGGATCGCCCCCAGCATCTCGCCCTGGGCCACCAGCGGCACCGCCAGCAAGGAGGCCACCTTGCGCCAGCCCAGCGCCGCGCGCGTCTCGCGCAGCATGATGGCCGTGCGCGCGTCGCGGATCGCCAGCGGGCGGCGGTTGGCGGCCATCCACCCCAATAGCCCGTTTCCCGCCACGGGAAAGCGCGCGCCCGGCGCAAGCCAGGGGGCCTCGTCCCCCTCGCTCGCCGCCAGCCGGGCCCACCCGCCCTCCACGATCACCAGTTGCGCCCGATCCACCTCGAACACCCGCAGGCACGCCTGCACGGCCATCTCGAGCGCCACCGCCTCGTCCAGGGTGGACGAGATCGCGGCGCTGGTCTGGTAAAGGAGCGAGAGGTCGCGAAGGCGCCGCTGGGTGGACTCGGCCAGCCGCATGTTGCGGACCGCCGCCGCCGCCTGGGAGCTGATGGCGAGCGCGCGCTCCACCTGCGCGGGGGTGAAATCCCGTTCCCGGCGGTCGTCGCCGATCAGCGCGACGCCGATGGCCCGGCCCTGCGCCAGCAGCGGGAGCGCCAGCAGCGACCGGGCAGTGCAAGCGGCGGCCACGGCGGGATCGAGCAGGGTGCTCGTCCGCACGTTGCGGATGCTCACCGGCTCCTGGCTCCCCGCCACCATCCGGCCCAGCGAGAGGTCGCCGGAGACGCTGAGCTCGGCCACGGCGTCGCCATGGCTTGCCGCGGGGGCCAGCCGCTCCCCCGCCGGGTCCCAGAGCGCGATGGAGCAGCTCGTCGCCTCGGCGGCCTCGGCCAGGTACCGCGCCGTCCCGGCCAGCAGCTCATCCAACCCCGCCGCCGCCGCGACCGACTCCCGGGCCCGGTTGAGCAGCTCCAGCTCGCCGACCCGCGCGCCCACGGCGCCGCGCATGGTCTCCATGGCGGCGGCCAGCTCGCCGATCTCGGCGGCCAGCGCCGCGGGCTCCGCGGGCGCGGGGGGCGCCGCCAGGTCGCCGGCGCCGATCCGCTCCACCTGGTCCCGCAGCGTCGAAAGCTGGGCCGCCATCCGGCGCGCCAGCCGGTAGGACACCCACGTGGCCAGCACGGCGACCGCCGCGGCCAGCCGCCAGACCAGTTGCGCTCGCCCTTCGCCCGCCAATACCAGCGCGGCCCAGCCGAACGCGGCCAACGGCAACAAGGCCGCCGCCAGGGTGTGCAGCCAAATCCACCGGCCCAGCCGCAGGCGCGGCAAACCAGGCCCCGGCGCCTCCGCCGTCCGCGGCCCGCCCCCCTCCTGGAAACGGCCGTCCGGCCCTAAAAGACCCACGACGCTACCTCTTCTACGGCGCGCCCAGCGCGCGGATTCTCCGGCGAATGCCCGTCCCGGCGAATGGAATTCGCCGGCTGAATATGGCAAATCCCCTCGGGGATTTGCCAAGGTCAGCCAGGGACCTCGGCATTCCATGCCGCGACCTTCGGTCCCTGGCGCCGGCTTGTCCCGGCGAATGGAATTCGCCGGCTCAGCGCCATGGAATGGCGTTCCGGCAAATCCCCTCGGGGATTTGCCAAGGTCAGCCAGGGACCTTCGGTCCCTGGCGACTTTGGTCCCTGGCGACTGCGGTCCCTGGCGACTGCGATCGCTGGCTCTCCCTGGCGCTACCCCAGGACCTGCTCGACCTTGGCCTCGACCTTGGCGGCCTCGGCGGCGCTCAGCACGCCCAGCTCCATGTCGCAGCGCCATTCGCCCTGCGGCGCGATCACCTTGAGGTTGCCCTTGGCCTTTTCCACGCTATACCCCTCGGGCTCCGCCGTGCCGGGCAGCACCAGCCCCATGGCGTCCTGGTCGGGCGTGCGCGAGATCCAGCGCACCGCGCGGTCCAGTTGCGCCGGGCGATGCCGCACATAGTCGGCGCCGCCGTCGGGGTGGACCTGCAAGGTGTGCGCCCAGCCGTCGGCGTCCGCCAGGTAATCCAGCGCAAAGACCACCTCGGGGTCGAAGAGCAGCGCGGGATCGACGAGGTTGTGCTTTTCCGGATGCCGCCCGAATTCCTCCAGCAGCTCCTTATACCCGGGCAGCGGCTTGACGTGGGAGGGGATGCTCTTGCGCACCCGGGCGTGCTCGGGGGTGCACGGCGCGCTATAGACCAGCCGCGCGTGGTCCACCGGGCGATAGTTGATGTGCGCCAGGTACATCAGCTCCATGGGCGTGCGCTTGAGGTTGGCGACGACCAGCGAGACCTCGAACAGCGCCGACCCGGCGTAGAGCTTGACCAGCGGCCGCGCCGCGTAATGGTGGCTAAAGGCCACCGTGTGGGTGTACTCGCCGCCCAGGGCGAGATAGGCGCCCTTGCGATCCTCCCCCGCCAGCAGGTAGGCCCGCTGATAGGGGGCGTTGGGCAGCTCGCCGTGCAGCGGGTGGGTGTCCGTCCCCGTGGGGACGCCCATGGCCGTGGCGCCGCAATGGAGCAAAAAGCCGCCATAGGTATCCAGATAGCTGCGGGTCGGGTTGGGCTGGGTGAACATGGACTTCATGGTCAGCTCGCGCCCGGCGAAGTGGGCTGACCAGATCTGCTGGCCCTGGTAGGGGAGCAGCACCAGCTCGCCGACGGCGTTTTTCAGCCGCAGCCCGGCCACGCCGCTATCGAAGGCAAAGGCCGAGGCGGATAGCTCGCCCCGCTCGACGAGCGTCTTTTCCCGCTCGGTGAAGAACGCCGGCGAGAGATGCACCTTCATGGCTTCCGACACGATTCTCCCTCCTGTACTGGGCATGTTCTCATGTGATGACGCGATCCGGGCGGATCGGGTTACGGCGTCCCGCCTCCTCATGTAGTGACGACTTTAGTCGTTCCTCCTGCGGAGAGGACGCGACTGAAGTCGCTACTACCTCCGGACTCCTGTAGTGACGACTTGAGTCGTTCCTTCTGCGGCCAGGACGCGACTGAAGTCGCTACTACCTCCGGAGTCGCTACAGCCCCAACAGCGCCTTGAGCTCGGCGACGGCGCTTTGGGCCTGGCGCCGGGCCACGGCCTCGTCCCGCACGTCCACCGGCGGCCGCCCGTGGTCGCGCAGCGTCCCCCCGCCCCACCGCGCCGCATACGCCGCGGGGAGCTCGTCGGGGAATTCCGACCCGCCCATCACGCCAAAGGCCAGCGTCCAGGCGCGCGGGACCACGCCCAGGTGATAGCCGCCGCCGCCCAGCGCCACCCAGCGCGGCGCCAGCCGGGCGATCTCGGCCACCACGGCGGCGTACCCCTCCAGGGTCAAGGCCAGGTGCGTCAGGGGGTCCTCGTAATGGGTATCCACCCCCAGTTGGCTCACCACCACGTCCGGCCGGAAGCGCGCCAGCAGCGGCGGGACCACCTCGCGAAAGGCCCAGAGGTAGACCGCGTCGGTGGTGGAGGGATGGAGCGGCAGGTTGGCCGCATAGCCGCGCCCCGCGCCGGCGCCGATCTCGTCGGGAAAGCCCGTCCCCGGGAAAAGGTAGCGCCCCGACTCGTGCAGCGAGATGGTCAGCACGCGGTCCGAGTCGTAAAAGGCGTGCTGCACCCCGTCGCCGTGGTGGGCGTCGATGTCGAGATAGGCCACGCGCAGCCCCTGGCGCAGCAGCCAGTGGATGGTCACGGCGGGGTCGTTGAAAATGCAAAAGCCGCGCGGCCGCTCGGGCATGGCGTGGTGCATCCCCCCGGTGAAGGAGAAGGCGACCTCGGCGCGGCCCGAGGCGACCCACTCGGCGGCCACCAGCCCGGCGCCCGTCTTGGCCGCCTCCGATTCGTACATCCCGGCGACCACGGGGTTATCCCCCGGCCCAAAGCCCCACTTCCACGGGCTCACGGTCCCATCGCCGCGGCTCAGCCGGGCCACCGCGTCGATATAATCGGCGGTGTGGAACCAGCCCAGCTCCTCCGGCGTGGCCGGGCGCGGCGGGACGATCTGCGCGCCGCCGACGCCATAGGCAGCCAGCAGCTCCCAGGTGCGCTGCAGCCGCTCGGGGTTGAGCGGGTGCTGCGGCCCGCGTCCCACCCGCCAGAGCTCCGGCGCGCCCACCAGCACGGCCCGGGTCATGCCTCCTCCTCCGCGGCGCCGCCCGAGCGGGGCGCGTAGAGGATCGGCGCGCCCCAATCCGCGCCCGACAGCTCCAACCGCGCCTCCGCCAGCCGGAGCCGACGTCGCGCCTCGGCCAGCGCCACGTCCGGCGGGTTCCCCGCCGCCAGGACGCGGATCCATTCGTCGCAGAGGCGCGCAAGGGCGCCGGGCTCGGCGGCGCCGGGCTCGGCGGCGCCGGTCTCCGCCGCGCGCGGCCAGCTCAGCGCAGCGCAGGCCAGCGCCCGGCTCAGCCGCCTGGCCAGCCCGTTCAGCGCCGGGGCCGAGTTGGCCGCCAGCGGCAGCAGGGCGATCATCTGCGGCGGCTGCTCCCGCCAGAGGGCGGCCAGCGAGCGGGCGTTGGCGAGCCGCCCGTTCCCCGAGTCGGCCTCCAGCAGCAGGTGCTCGGCGTCGTGGCGGAGCAGGCCGTGGGCGGCGATGGCGAGCAAATGGGGGCGGAACTCGACCAGCGCCTGATAGATCGAGGCGGCGGAGGCGTGCTCCTCCACGCGCCAGGCGCACTCCGAGTTGGCCGCCTGCGCGGCGCGGGCCTGCTCGGCCAGCCAGCTCCCGTCGCTGGCCGCCGCGGGCAGCTCGAAGCGGCTGGCGGCGTCCGCCGGGCTGGCCACGGCCACCAGCACCCGCAGCGGCAGGTCCAGCACCCAGGGCGCCACGGGGTGCGGCGTCTCGATGACGCGGGCCAAGGGCGTCTCGGCGGAGGCGGCGATGGGCCAGCCCTCCTCGGGGTCCAGCAGCGCCTCCCAGGGGAGCGCCTCCAATTCCGGCGCGCCGACAAGCTGCACGCGCCAGCGCAGGCCGCGCCCCGCCGCCCGGGCCAGCGCCAGCGCGGCGCGGTAAAAGCCCGCGTCGCCCCCCGCCCACAGCGCCTCAAAGAGCGCCGCGGGCTCGGCGCCGGCGGGCGGGGTGAACCAGCCGTTGTGGTCGCCGATGGCGGGCGCGCTGCAAGCGATGGGATAGCCCAGCGCGGTGGCCGGGCCCGAGATGGTCAGCCGCAGCTCGTCATAGCCCCGCTTGGCCCAGCGCGGCCCCGCGTCCCCCGCGTCCGGCGCAAAGACGGCGCGCGCCGCCACCCAGCCCCGGCCCGGCCAGCCGGGCGTCTCGCGAGCCCAATCCAGCGCCGCGGCGGCGTGCTCGGGCCGCGGACCGCCCCAGGCGGCGGGCTTGGCCCGGGTCGCCGGCGCCGCCGAGGCCCCCAGCGGCGCCCCCAGCGCGACCAGGATGTGGCGCGACTCGTCGCGGAGGCGCTGCCAGCCGGCCAGCCGGGCGGCGACCTTGTCGGCGCGCTGGCGCAGGCCGCGCAACAGGGCGCTGAAATAGGTGTCCGGCGCGCCGATCTGAGCCTGTTCGGCCAGGGCGTCGAGGTTCTCCAGCTCGTGGGTGATCGCCGCGCCGCGCCAAAGGCAGGCGTCCAGCCGCCCGGCATAGTCGCGGTAGAGCTCCAGCGCGCGGCCCGGCTCGCGGCTCACCAGATCGGGCCGCCCCTGCCCCCGCAACAGCCGCCCCAGCTCGTCCACCGCCCCGGCGACCCCCTCCAGCCAATCGAGCATGCGCCCCGCGCGGAGCAGGTGCTGCTCCCATTGGGGCAGCCAGGCGTCCAGCAGGATCGGCGCGGCCCGCTCGGCGCCCTCGTGGGTATAAAGGAGCACGCGGTAAGCGGGGAGGGCGCTGCCGCGATAGATGCGCGCCTGGCCCAGCGGGCGGCCCGGCGGTGCGCCGAGGCCCGGCGGTGCGCCGAGGCCCGGCGGTGCGCCGAGGCCCGGCGGCGCGCCGAGGGGGCCATGCAAGAGCTCGCCGAGGCCCTGGCGCGGCGCGGCCTGCGACCGGAGCGCCTGCGCCGCCAGGGCGTGGCCGTCCTCGGGGCGAGCCATGCCGGCGAAGCAAACGACCTGGCCCCAGAGCTCCGGCGAGGGCGGCGGCGTCCAGAGCGCCTCCTCGCGCAGGCGGCGAAAGACGTCGGGGGCGTGGGAGCCGGGCTGGACATAGCGCACGTGGAGGCGGTAGGCGTCGGCGTAGGTCCGCGCGCGCACCCAGCAGGCGCGGCGGGAAGCCGGGAAGGCGATCCAGCCGCTGTTGGCCAGGGGCTGGCTGAGGTAAGGGTCGGGGGCCTCCGGGGCCAGCGGCAGCTCCAGCGGCTGGCCGCTCAGGCGCTCGAGGTGCGCCGCCAGGTCGCGCAGCGCCTCGGCAAAGGCCGCCTGTCGCGCCGCGCGCTCGTCCGGCGCGTCCGTCTCGCCCCACCGCGCATAGTATAGCACCTGCTCGCACGTCGGCTCCTGGATGGCCGCCGCCGCGCTGGAAACACCGCTCCGTCGCTCGCTCATCGCCTTTGCCGCCTTGCTCTCGCGCCCATCATCCTGGCCCTATTATACGCAGCATGGGCGGGGACGCGAGTTTCAAGAGAGTCGAACGTCAAAAGTCCAAAGTCGAAAGTCGAGGAGGCTTCCTGGAGGTTCGACATTCGACGTTCGACTTTCGACCCTCTGGCCACCTGCCACTTGAATCGGTCCTTACCCCACGTCTTCCACCTGCCCGCCGGTGAGGCGGACCAGCTCGGCGGGGGTGAGGCAAAAGACGGCGTGGGGCGTGCCGGCGGCGGCCCAGATCAGGTCGTATTGCAGCAGGTCGCGGTCGATCAGCGTGAGGATCGGCTCGGCGAGCCCCACCGGCGGGATGCCGCCGATGGCATAGCCGGTGCGCTGGCGGACCCAGTCGGCGTCGGCCTTGGCGATGGACTCGCCCACCAGCGCCTTCACCTTGCCCTCGCGGACGCGGTTGGCGCCGCTGACGGCGATGAGGATGGGGCGGCCGCTCGTCTCGCCGCGAAAGACCAGCGACTTGACGATCTGCTCCACGCCGCAGCCCACCGCCTGGGCCGCCTCCACCGCCGTGCGCGTGGAACCGGGCAACTCCACCACCTGGCAGGCCACGCCGGCCGCGCTCAACGCCTCTTGCACCCGCCGGGCGCTATCGCTCAAGCTCATCTCGTCCCCCCTCGATCAGGATGGGGAGATTATAGGGTCGCTGGTGGCAAGTGGCAAGTGGCAGGAGAAGTCGAAAGTCCAACGTCAAAAGTCGAAAGTCCAGGAAAGGGACGAGTCCTCTTGACGTTCGACGTTGGACTTTGGACGTTCGACGTCGCCTTTGGACGTTCGACGTTGGACTTTGGACGTTCGACGTTGGACTTTGGACGTTCGACGTTGGACTTTGGACGTTCGACGTCGCCTTTGGACGTTCGACGTTGGACTTTGGACGTTCGACTCTGGCGCCCTAGCGCACCACCGCCACCGTCTCGGCGTACTGCAGCGCCCCCATGGGGCAGACCTCGACACAGGCGCCGCAATCGACGCAGAGGTCCTCATCCACCACCGGCGCGGCGCGCCCCTCTTGCTTGAGCGCCTCCGCCGGGCACGCGCGGACCGCGGGGCAGCGATGATTCTGCGGGCAACGCCAGGCAACCACCTTGATAGCCATGTCATCTCTCCTGTATAGGGGATACCCCTACCTGGTATATTAGCCCTATGATACGCTGTTTTCGCGGGGGGTCAAATGGACAGTCGAACGTCCAACGTCGAAGGTCGAACGTCAAGGAGGCTCCCATCCTTCTCTTTGACTTTCGACTCTCGACTTTCGACTTTCGACCTCCGACCTCTTGCCACTTGCCACTTGCCCCTTGTAACCCTATAATCCCCCCATCCCACCCACGAGGTGACACATGTCCCGCGGTCTCACCATCATCGGCCTCGGGCCGGGCGACCCGGCGCTGTTGACCCTGGAGGCGCAGCACACCCTCTCGCGCCTCACCGAGGTGGTGCTGCACACCCGCCAGCACCCCATCGTCCCGCGCCTGCCGGGCTTTTTGCGGCTGCGGACCCTCGCCGAGCTGGGCGCCGGGCCGGATGAGCAACTGGAGGCGCTGCTGGCGCTGGCCGAGCGCGCCGACGGCGTCGCCTACGCCGTCCCCGGCCACCCGCTGGACGGCGGGAGCGGCGGGCTGGCGGCGCGGCTGCTGGCGCTGGCGCGGGAGCGCGGCCTCCCCGCGCGCCTGGTCGCCGGGCTGAGCTGGGTGGACGCGGCGCTGGCGGGGCTGGGGCTCGACCTGGCGGCGGGCTTGCAGGTGCTGGACGCCGCCGAGGTGGCCCGCGCCCATCACCCGCCGCTGAACCCCGACCGCCCCGCGCTGCTGGGGGGCCTGGACCCGGCGCGGGCGTCCGAGCTGCGCCGCGCGCTGCTCAACCTCTACCCCGCCGATCACCCCGTGACGCTCTGGAGCCCTGACGCGGCGGGGGCCACGACCCCGCTGGGCGCGCTGGGCGAGACGCCGCTGCCGCCCTATGCCGCCCGGCATTCCGATGCCGCCCGGCATTCCTATGCCGCACTCTATATACCCCCCCTCCCCGAGCCGGGCTCCCTGGAGGCGTTCCAGGAGGTGGTCGCCCACCTCCGCGCGCCCGACGGCTGCCCCTGGGACCGCGAGCAGACCCACGCCTCGCTGCGCAACTCGCTCTTGGAAGAGACCTACGAGGTCCTCGCCGCGCTGGACGAGGGCGACGCCGCCGGGCTCCGGGAGGAGCTGGGCGACCTGATGCTGCAGGCGGTGCTGCACACCCAGATCGCCATCGACGAGGGCGAGTTCCGCATGGCCGACGTGGTGCACCACATCGTGACCAAGCTGATCCGCCGCCACCCCCACGTCTTTGCCGGGCGGCAGGTGGGCGGCGCCGGCGAGGTGCTGCGCAACTGGGAGGAGATCAAGGCCGCGGAACGCGCCGCGCAACCCAAGCCCAAGACGCTCTTTTCCGGCGTGCCCCTCTCGCTCCCGGCGCTCAACCGCGCGCAGGCGATCCAGGAGCGGGCCAGCCGCGTCGGGTTCGACTGGCCCGACATCACGGGGGTGGTGGCCAAGATACGCGAGGAGGCCGACGAGCTGCTGGCCGCCGACGAGGGCGCGCGCGAGGGCGAGCTGGGCGACCTGCTCTTTTCCGTGGTGAACGTGGCGCGCTGGCTGGGGCTCGACGCCGAGACGGCGCTGCGCGGCGCGGCCAACCGGTTCGTCGCCCGCTACGAGGCGATGGAGCGGCTCGCCGCCGAGCGCGGGCTGGCGCTGGCCGCGCTGGACCTGGCGGCGCAGGACGCGCTCTGGGAGGAGGTCAAGGCCGCGCAGACGCGGGGCGCGCAGGCGCGGGGCGCGCAGACGCGGGGCGCGGAGAAGCCGAGCGCGCAGACGCGGGGCGCGGAGACGCGGGATGCGCAGGCGCGGGATGCGGAGAAGCCGGTTTGACAAGATGGGCGGAAATGCGTATAATAGCCCTACCTTCGATGGTGGGCCGAGGTAGCTCAGTCGGTAGAGCGCACGGCTGAAAACCGTGGGGTCTCCAGTTCAAGTCTGGACCTCGGCATGTTTTGCGGGAGTGGCTCAGGGGTAGAGCATCTCCTTGCCAAGGAGAAAGTCGCGGGTTCAAATCCCGTCTCCCGCTCTCATTTTGTTAGGGCGACGTAGCCAAGTGGTTAAGGCAGGGGTCTGCAAAACCCCGACCACCGGTTCAAGTCCGGTCGTCGCCTCTTTGAGCTGATAGCGAGTCCATGTACCCGCTATCGGCTTTTGTTTATGGGGCGGTGGCGAAACGGCAGACGCTGCAGACTTAAAATCTGCTGGGGGTTACCCCATGCGGGTTCGAAACCCGCCCGCCCCACTGCGCTGGCGTCAACTGGCAGCCGCCACAGACTTGACTCTGCTGGGGGTTACCCCATGCGGGTTCGAAACCCGCCCGCCCCACTCCTGATGTAGTGACGGCTTTAGCCGTTCCGACTCCGACTGCGCTGGCGCTGCTCGGCGATCAATCGCCGAGCTACGGCGGCATGGAATGCCGTGACCGCGCCTGATGGAATCAGGCTTGCCAGACCTCTTGCCACGCCGGCTCCTAAAGCCCGATTTGATCGGGCGCCGCCGAGTGCGGGCATCGGCTCGCGCGATTGGACATTTCTCGCAAGCGGTACTATGATAGATCCATCTTTCCCCGGTGTGCAGCCCCCGACGCTTCCCACCCATCCCCACCACACGATGCACCCTTGCACAACCGGGAGGAAACATGGCCCAACCACGCCGCGCGTCCAGCCTTGCCCTGGGTTTCACCCTGCTCATCGCCCTGCTCCTGCTCACCTCCAGCGTCGCCGGCGCCCAGACGGGGCCGCGCGCCCCAGCCCAGTCCGAGCTTCAGGCCGCCTGGGAGCGCCTCCGCCAGGCCGGCTCCTACCGCTTTGTCTCCACCATCGAGCAGGCGCTCACCCCGCGCCCGCTCCCCGCGCTCATCGGCCAGCGCGACACGCACCTGACCCTGGAGGCCGATGGCGCCGTCGTCCTCCCCGACCGCTCCTACCTCGAGCTGCGCGTCGCCGGCAACGGGCAGGCGCTCGACCCGGTGGCGCTGCTCCGCGACGGCAACCAGGCCTTCCTGGTGCGCGACGGGACGCTCCAGCCGGTGGATGACCCGCTCAGCCTCGCCGCCCCCGCCGCCGATTTCCTCGGCTACCTGGCCGGCGCCGAGAACGTGGCGCTGCTGGACCCGCCCGAGGGGTGGCCCCAGCTCGCCCGCTACGGGTTCGACCTGAGCGGCCCGCGCCTTGCCGAGTACGTCCACGCCCAGGCCCAGGCCGCGCTGGAGAGCCAGCCGGGGACGCCCGACGGGGTGGAGCTGCGCCCGTCGTCCAGCCTGGACCGGCTGACCGGCCGGGGCGAGCTGTGGGTCGACGCCGCGGGGCTGCCGGTGCGCCAGATCCTCGAGATCGCGCTGCCCGAGGCGACGGACGCCTACGACGCCCGGCTGCGCATGGTCGTGGACCTGAGCGGCGCGGGCCAGGTGGACGCCTTGCCCCGCGCGGCCCAGTCCGCCGACGGGAGCTGGCAACTGCAAGGGACGCTCTCGCTGGGCGAGCGCCGCCCGCAGGCCGCGCCCGCCCTGGCGCCCGCCGTTTCCACGGCGCCCGCCGTCTCCACGGCGCCCGCCGTCCCGGCGGCTTACGCCCGCGCCCGCTCCCCGCTCGTGCGCCTCTCGCCCTTTGCCCTGGCGCTCTTTGGCCTCGCCCTCGGCGCGGCGATCCTGCTGCGCTGCTACCGGCGCAACTGGCGGCGCGCCCTGGCCTGGGTCGCCGGCCTCCTCATCCCGTCCATGCTCTTCGCCCCGCTCCTCCAGGCCGGGCAGGTGGTCCAGTTCACGGAGCGCCAGGCGCTGGCCGCCGAGGCGCGGGCCGGGTCAGCCGCCCAATTGACGGAGGCGCTGGGCCTGGACGCCCAGCCGTCGCGGGCCGTCCATGCCGCCCCGCGCGCCGCCGCCGAGATCGTGGCGCTGGCCCAACAGCAGGCCACGGCCCTGGCCCGCTGCGGCGATGGCTCCACGTCCGAGGACGCCGATGGCGACACCCTCAGCGACGCCGCCGAGCTCTGCCTGGGCACCAACCCCTACAGCGCCGATACCGACGGCGACGCCCTCCCCGACCAGGTCGAGCTGGCCGGGTTCGAGTGGCAGGGCCGCGCCTGGACCAGCGACCCGCTGCGGGTGGACACCAACGGCGACGGCCTCGCCGACGCCCTGGAGTGGTCCGTCACCCACCACCCCTACGGCCAGCGGCCCAGCCCCGACGTCGACGGCGACGGAATCCCCAACGTCTGGGATGAGGACGACGACGGCGACGCCGTCCCCGATTGGCTGGACCTCTCGCCCAACGCCGCCACGGGCTATACGACCCAGGCCCAGCTCAGCACCGCCGGCGGCGGCTTTGACGGCTACCAGTACATCGAGCTGGCGGTGCGCCCCGCCAACAGCGCCCGCCTCCGCTACGCCACCACCGCCCTGGATTGGCCCTATGACGAGCAGGGCAACGTGCAGGACCTCGATGGGTCCGCCGCCGACCTGCGGCTCCTCCCCTTCCTCTGGGTGACCACCAACGCCCGCCCCAGCGACGAGCTGGCGGACAAGTACGGCTATAGCATCATGAAGGACGGCGACCGGCACCTCCTGCTCATCCCGCTGATCCCGGTGCAGGATGGCGGCGACATCGCGGCCTTTTACGCCAAGGTGGCCTACGCCCCCGGCCAGTTGGACGACATCCAGTGGCAGGTCGAGATGATCTGGCTGGCCCAGGCCCAGGTGGACGAGCGGGTGAACTGGCGCCTCTACACCGACCCGCAGTTGCTGCACCGCTACAGCGACTCCTTTTGCCTCACCGGCTTGCAGGTGGCCAAGGTGGGGAGCTATGAGGCGGCGCTCATGGGCACCCCCGCCGCGCCGGACGACCTGCGGCTTTTCCAGGGGCTGCTGGGGCTCAACGACACCTTTATCGGGCACCAGCGGCTGGAAGGGCAGGACCCCGGCGAGACGGCGCTGCAAGAGATCGCCTCGCGCTTTGCTGCGGGGAGCGGCGCCAGCCTGGTGCACACCTTTGGCATCCCCGGCGGCTATGTGGTGATGCGCGGCCCGGCCCGCTTCCCGCACCTGGACGCGGGGCTGGCCGGCGTCGGCTCCGAGCTGGTCCCGAACTATTTCCGCGACTATGGCTTTTACATGTCGAGCTGGCGGGACGCCGCCGGCAACCCGGTCAAGGCATCGCCGCTGATCCTCGCCTACGAGCAGCAACTGGGCGTCAAGGACCTGGCGGACCTCACTGGCGGCGGCGCCGGGATCGGCGGCGTCAGCCTGCACGTCAACCTCGCCGACGTGCCGCTCCTGACCACCCGCGGGCTCCAGTTCCGCATGTACGAGCAGCAGTATCACGAATGGCAGTTGGCGACCCCGGCGCGGATGCTCGAGCTGGTGGAGCAGCGCTACGCGGCGAGCTATGACAGCGCCCTGCGCAGCCGCTACCCGGACCTCACCGTCCAGGACGTGCGCCTCATCGCCTATACCGCCTACCTCTGGGCCAGCAGCCCCGTCTATGGCGCCATCGCCGCCGACGGCCGCCCCCTGGTCCCCGAGTTCCCCGACGAGGCCGCGCTGCTGGCCAGCCGCTCCCTCACCCCGGAAGACGAGGCCATCACCCAGACGCTGATCGACTATGTGGCGCTGTCCACCGGCCTGGCCAACGCCCTGGCCACCGGCGGCTATGCCATGTGGGTCATCTCGGACTCGATCAACCTGCGCGGCCAGTGGAGCGGGATGAGCCGCGGGGCCAGGGCCTGGGAGGGGCTGGGCTGCGGCCTCTTTGCCGCCTCGGTGCTGGCCAGCACCATCATGGGCGTGATCAACGCCATCTGCGACGCCGATTCCACCCAGCCGATGTGCCGCAACCAGGTGGCGCTGGACCTGGCCAACCTGGGGGTGGACAGCCTGGCGCTGCTGGCCCAGACCCAATACGTCTGCGCGCTGATCATCAGCGCCGCCAAGGGGACGCTGGAGGCCGCCTCCAAGGCGGCGCTCGCCGCGCAAGGCGTCGGCATGGTCATCGGCATCCTGGTCACCTGGACCACCTTTGCCTTCACCGTGGTCGGCAGCCGGGGCGACCCGGTCACCTGGCGCGTGGCGCTGGGGCTGGCCATCGTCACCACCATCTGGATGATCGTCCTCTTTGCCATCAATTTCATCCCGCTGGTAGGGCAGATCATCTCGGCGGTCCTGGCCCTCATCGACCAGATCGTCTCGTTCTTCACCGGCATTTTTGCCGGCGAGTCCTGGAGCATCGCCGCCGTCGTGCTCAAGCTCTTTTACGACGCCAAGCCGCTCACCGCCGTCGGCGACATCAAGATCGACACGTTCGATTCCGCCCTCACCAAGCCCGCGCTGGGGCTGATCGCCGGCAACACCTTCAAGGTCACTGCCCGCGCGCTCGGCTGGATCACCAAGACGGACCAGGGCAACGACGACGACCTGCTGGCCAGCTATGTCCAGGGGCAGCTCGTCTCCGATGGGGCGTCCTTTGCCAGCCAGGACATGAGCGGGGCCCGCGCCTGCGCGGTGGTCAACGGCGCGCTCCGCTGCGAAAACACCGCCGCCCTGGGCTATGCCCTGGCCGCGGACATCAACGGCGCCGTCCAGTTCCTGACCCAGTTCAGCTATCAGGTGCTCTGGGCCGAGTACGGCCTCTATGGCGCCTTCCGCTGGAAGACCCACACGGCGCAGGGCGTGCTGCCGGACCCCGAGGCCGAAGGTTATGTCAAGCCAGAGCCAGCCACCATCTATCTCGACGTCCTGCCGGATACCCTCGACGGGCTGTGGAACTGGTCCAAGCTCGTGAACCCGGATCGCGATGGCGACGGCCTGACCAACGCGCAGGAGGCCACCGCCGGGACCAACGCGACCCTCTGGGACAGCGACGGCGACGGCCTCTCCGACGGCTGGGAGTGGGACCGGCTCGCCGCGCTGGGGGCTCGCCCGGCCCGCGCCGATAGCGACGGCGACGGCCTCTCCGACGGCGACGAGGTCGCCCTGGGCACGCGGCCCGACCTGGCCGATACCGACGGCGACGGCCTGCCGGACGGCCAGGAGGTCCGCCGCCTGGACGCCGCGGGCGCCTGGGTCGGCGGCTGGTCCGTGACCCTCCCCGGCGGCGCGACGATCTGGGTCCGGTCCGATCCCTTGCAGGCCGACGCCGACCAGGACGGGCTGAACGACGCCGAGGAAAAGCGCAACGGCCTCAGCCCCCACGCGCCCAACCAGGCCACCCCCACCCTGACGCTGGACGTGGCCCCGCTTGCGGGGATCCCCGGCGCCAAGACCGGCCTCTTCCTCCTGCCCGGCGACGCCGTCACCGCGACCATCCACCTGGCCAACTGGGCCGCCGCCGCGGTCACCACGACCCTTTCGCTGGCCCTGCCCGCCTTCCTCTCCGACGTGCGCGTCGGGGACCTTACGGGCTCGCGGACCATCCCCGCGCAGGGCTCCGGCGGCGCCTATACCTGGTCGTTCGCCGCGCCCAACCAGCTCGCGCTCTATGAGGTGGTCTCGGCCACCGTCACCGCGCGGATCGCGGTGGGGGCCGGCTCGGGGAGCGGCGCCTTGGCCGTGAGCCTGCCCCATGGCGGGCTGGCGCTCGGCGAGAGCGTCCCCGTCGTCCTGGATAGCGACAACCCCGCCGTGGCCATCATCGCCCCAACGGACGGCGCGCTGCTCACCGGCGCGAGCTATGTCGTGGGCGGCGGCGCCAGCGACCCCACCACCTGGGTGGAGGGCGTCTGGCTCAGCGCCGTCGCCGAGGGCTCGGCGCCCAGCTACGAGCCCGTCAGCGGCCTCGCCCCTTGGGCCGCCACCTGGAGCCCGCCCGGCGACGGGCGCTATACGCTGCAAGCCCGGGCGGCGGACGCCCTGGGCCACGAGAGCGTCTCCGCCGCGGTGCGCGTCACCGTGGACAACACCCCGCCCAGCGCGACGCTGGCGGTGGGCAGCTATGTCACCGGCGGCACCACCACCATCCCGCTGCGGGGCGCCGCCGACGACAACCTCTCCGGCGTGGAGCGGGTGCAGCTTTCGATCAACGGCCAGCCCTGGCGCAGCGTCGCCCTGAGCGGCGCGGGGACCACCCACGCCGACTGGTCCTACGATTGGGTCGTGAGCGGCGAGGCCCAGGGCGAGCACCTGGTGGAGCTGCGCGCCGCCGACCGCGCGGGCAACGCCAGCGCCATCGTCTCCCAGCGGATCGTGGTGGACCGCGTGCCCCCGGCCAGCTATCTGACCGGCGGGGCCGCTCCCGACGCGCCGCCGGCGGTGCCGGTGGGGCAGCCGCTGATCCTCGCCGGCGTGGCCGACGAGGGCGGCCACCTGCCGCTCCCCGCCCGCCCCGCCGAGCTGCGCGTCGGCATGGACGTCTATGACGACGCCACGGTCTGGCTGGGCCTTTCCAGCGCCAGCGAGACCAGCGCAAGCGGCGTCAGCGCCGCCGCCACCGCCGCCGCCTGGCTGGGCGACCTGAACGGCGACCGCCTGGCCGACCTGGCCGTGGGCCTGCCGGCGGCGCGGGGCGGCCGCGGCGAGGTGACGGTGGTTTATGGGCGCTCGGGCGATTGGCCCGCGCCGCCGAACCCGGAGCCCCTGGCCGAGAGCCGCGCGCGGCTCGTCGGCGCCGCCGGGGCGGGGCTGGGCGCGCTGCTCGCCGCCGCCGGCGACGCCAACGGCGACGGCCTGGCCGACCTGCTGGTCGGCGAGGCGGACAGCGACCGCGCCTACCTGGTGCGCGGGCTCCCCGGCGCCCTGGGCGAGCTGGCCCTGGACGAGGCGCCCTCCGGCTATCGCACCCTCTTGCGGGCCCCGGCGGCCATCACGGCGCTGGCGGGCGCCGGCGACGTGGACGGCGACGGCCTCGATGACCTGCTGGTCGCCGCCGGCGGCGCCGCCTACCTGCTGCTGGCCCCCGGCGCCGCCTGGCCCGCCACGGTGGACGTCGCCGCCGACGCCGCCGCCTCCTGGAGCGGCGTCACGGGCGCCCTGGGCGTGGGCGATATCAACGGCGACCAGCTCGCCGACTGGGCCGTGACCGCCCCCGGCGAGGTGCGGCTGCACCTGGGCAACGGCGCGGCGCTCTCGGCCACGCCCGTGGCGACCTGGACCTCCGCCGACGCCGCCCCGCGCGTCGCCGCCGTGGGCGACGCCAACGCCGACGGCTTCGCCGACCTCCTCTATACCGACGGCGCGCTGCGCATCCTGGTGTTGGGCAGCGCCGACACCTGGAGCTGGTCCACGCGCACCCTGGCCGGCTATGACGGGCTGGTGGCCGCCCCCGGCGACGTGGACGGCGACGGCTGGAGCGACCTGCTGCTCGGGCGCGCCAGCGGCGTCGTGGAGCTGATCCGCCCCACCCCCGGCATCGTCTTTCGGACGGCGGCGACCATCTCGGGCGTGGCGGGCGCGGCCCAGGCGCCCTACGCCGCCGGGGCCGACCTCAACGCGGACGGCTCCTCCGACCTGTTTTTGATCCCCACGGCGGCCGCGGCGGAAGCGGGGGGCTTTGCGCCCCTGGCCGCGGCCCGCGCGGACCACATCGCGCCCGCGGCGCTGCCCCAGGCGGCGGCCGGGACGGCGACCCGCTCGGCCAACCTGGACCGGGACGGCGTCTCCCTCGGCGCGCTGACGGGGATCGCCCGCTACGTGGATGACGACGGCGGCTGCGCGGGGAACGCCCCCTGCGCCGCCAGCATCCAGGCGGCGGTGGACGCCGCCAGCGCGGGCGACACCATCCTCGTCTATCCGGGCGTCTACGGCCCCGTCGCCATCCGCGGCGTGGACCACCTGACCATCCGCGGCGTCGACCCCGATGCGGTCTTTATCGACGCCGGCGGCATCGCGGACGATGCCGGCGGCATCGCGGACGATGCCGTGCGCATCGCCGACGCCAGCGGCGTCCAGGTGACGGGGGTAACCATCCGCAACGCGCGGGCCGGCGTGGCGCTGGACGCAGGCGCTGGCGAGCCGACCCTGGCCGGCGGGCAAGAGACCCTGCTGGAGCGGGTGGTGATCCACTCGACCCAGTACCCCGTGACCATGACCCGCGCGGCGGCGCTGACCATCGCCGATAGCACCCTGGTCTCCGATGGCGACCCGGGCCGCTCCATCCTGCGCGTCGAGCCGGAGCCGGACCCCACCCGCTATGCCTGGACCGCGGACCGGGCGGTGGCCCTGCCCGGCGCCAGCGCCCAGCCCCCCGCGGCCAGCGCGGCGCTGTGGGGCGCGGGCGGCCAGCTCTACGCGGCGCCCGGCGGCGCGAGCCGGCAGGTCTACGCCCTGACCCCCGCGCTCCCCGGCCAGGGCGCTTGGACCCCGGCCTATCCGCTCAAGCACTATCTCCCCGGCAACGGCGGGGCCAGCCTGGTCCCCAACGGCGACGCCCTGCACCAACTGCACAGCACGCTCCATTGGCCCAAGCTGGGCGGCCCCGCCAACGGCGAGATCAACGCCATCGCCCTGGCGCCCAACGGCGACATCTATGTGGGGGGCCAGTTCACCCAGATCGGCGGCGTCACCGCCTACAACGTGGCCCGCTGGGACGGCGCGCAGTGGCATTCCCTGGGCGCGGGGCTGGAAAACGGCGTGAACAACGTCGTCAACGCCCTGGCGGTGGACCAGCGCGGCACCGTCTATGTGGGCGGCTGGTTCACCAAGGCGGGCCAGCTCGACGTCGGCTACCTGGCGGGCTGGAACGGCTCGTCCTGGTTCCTGCTGGGCGCGCCCGGCGTCGATCCCGCCAGCGCCCTGAACGGCGTCAACGGGCCGGTGCACGCCCTGCTCTGGCTGCAAGACCCCAACCCGAACTTTATCGGCGCCCTCTATATCGGCGGCGCGTTCTCCCAGGCTCGCGGGTGGGACCCGACCGGCACGTTTCACACCGGCTGGCTCGCGCCCAACATCGTCGCCTGGTACGCCGACTGCGCCAACCCCGGGGGGTGCTATAACGCCCCGGGCAAGCCGAACGGGTCGGTGCGCAGCCTGGCGCTGCTCCCCGGCAGCGGCCCGAACCAGACCATCCTGCTGGGCGGCACCTTTACCCAGGTGGATACCCGCTTCGACGGCAGCGTGATCCTCCCCGCCAACCACGCGGCGACCTTTACGACCAACGTGTACCTCTGGTCGGCGCTGGGCGCGGGCGTCCCCGACCCCGTCACCACCCTGGCCGTGGACCCCCTCTCGGGCGACTGCTATGCCGCCAGCCGCGAGATGGGCGCCACGGGCATCCATCGCTGGGACGGCGCGAGCTGGACGCTGGCGAGCGGCGTCAGCGGGCAGTTCTCCGCCCTCGCCGCCGACGGCGGGGGCAGCATCTATGCCGGCCGCCTGGTCGACGGCGCTGTTTATGTCAAGCCCTGGGACGCGAGCGACTTTCAGCTCCTGGGGACCGAGGCCCCCGGCGGCTACACCTATTACTGGACCGGCGCCCTGGCCGCGGACGCCGATGGGCACGTCTATGCGGCGCCCGTCGCCTCGGGCCCCGGCGTGCTCCTGAGCGGCCTCAGCCGCTGGGCCCGCGCGGGCCACTATCGCCGCGACCCCGCCACCGGCGCCTGGCTCCAGCTCGCCTATCAGGCGCCCCCCACTTCCTCCCTCTGGTGGACCTCGGTGGTGGGCGATGGCGCGGGGAACCTCTATGCCCTCTGGGGCAGCTACACCAGCGCCAAGCTCTACCGCTACGACGCCGCGACCAACACCTGGGCGCAGCTCGCCTACCCGACGCTGCTCTTCGACTATCGGGCGCTGGCCTGGGCCCAGGGCTCGCTCTATGCCCTGGGGCACTCGGACTCGGCCTGGGGCGAGGTGTGGTACCTCTACCGCAGCACCCCCGGCGGGCCGAGCTGGGAGCAGCGGGCCATGCCCCCGCTCCCCGCGGGCGCCGCGACCGGCGACGGGCTCGTCTGGCAGTGGGACGGCGCCGACCACCTCTACATGCTGAGCCAGGGCGGCGCGCGGCTCGATCGTTATCGCATCAGCGCCAACGCCTGGGAGCCGCTCCCCGCCCCGGCGCTCTCCTTCACCACCGCCGGCGGCCCGACCCTGGCCCGGCTCGGCCAGCACCTCTATCTCTACGCCGCGCCGGGGAGCGGGCTGGGCACGAACCTGCTGCGCTATGGCCGCGTCGGCCTCCCCGACCAGCGGCTCACGATCCGCGGGACCGCCTTCGTCGCCCCGCTGGGCGCGCCGGTCCCCTTCTGGACCAACCTGAACCCCATCGGCGGCGATTACGCCTTCCGGGTGCAGGCCGGCGCCGATAACGCCTATGCGGCCCAGACCGGCGCGGCCTGGCTGCCCGGCCTGCCGGCGGGGGCCAGCGCGCTGACCCTGGCGCAGGCGGATTTTGTGGACGCCGCCGACGGGGTCTATCGCCTGGGCGCGGGCTCGGTGCTGGCCGCGGGGTACCATCGCCGCCTGGCCGAGGCCCACGTCTATCCCGCGCTCGCCGCCTGCGACCGCTGCGGCGCGGGCGGCGACCTCGTCTGGGGCCAGACGGCCTTTGGCGAGATCGCCGAGGCGGTGGCCAGCGGCGCGGCGCGCGTCCTGGTCCATCCGGGGCGCTATCCCCAGCCGTTCCACCTGGTCTCGGGCGTGGAGGTGCTGGGCTATGGCGCGGGCGTGACCATCGTCGAGGCGCCCAGCGGCGGCTCGGGCGCGCTGGTCCGGGCCGAGGGCGTGGGCGGGGCCGTCGTGGCCCGGCTGACCCTCTCCGGCAGCGCCGACTGGGAGGGGCTGCGCGTCGAGGACGGGGCGCGGGGGATCACCCTGGCCCGCAGCATCGTGCGCGACGCCTCCACCGGCGTGCGCCTGCGCGGCGATAGCGCCGTCGAGCTCGTCCACAACACCATCGTCAAGAACGTCGACGGCGTGACCGCCGAGGGCGCCACCCCCGTGGACCTGCGCAACACCATCCTGGCCTACAACGCGGGCATCGGCCTGACCTACGGCGCGCCCAGCCAGCTCACCAACAACTATAACGGGTACTGGGGCAACGGCGCGGCGATGAGCCCGCTGGGCGCCGGGCCGGGCAACCTCTTTGCCGACCCGCGCTTTGCGGACGCCGCCGCCCACGACTATAGCCTGGGCGAGGGCTCGCCGCTGATCGACGCCGGCGCGCCCGGCGACCCCACCCCGCCCGGGACCGGCGGCCGCGCCGACATCGGCTGCCTGGAATACGGCGGCGCCGCCTTTTACGCCGACCAGGGCTACGGCCCGGCGGCGCTCAACGACGGGCTCACCTGGGGCGTGGACGCCTTTGGCTCCATCCAGGCCGCGCTGGACGCCGCCCAGGACGCCCTGGCGGGGCTGCAGGGGGCCATCCCCAGCGGCGGCTATCGCGTGGGCGTGGGGCCGGGAACCTGGTTCGAGCGGGTGAGCGTGCCCAGCCACGTGCAGCTCCTCGGCTCGGGCGCCGAGCGCTCCACCATCGACGCGGGCCACGCCGGCAGCGCCGTGACCTTGGACGGCGTGGTGGAATCGGGCGTCTCGGGCTTTACCCTGCAAGGCGCCGACGCGGGCGGGGCGGGCGTCTCGGTCGCCCACGCCTCCAACCAGGTGCGGATCAGCCGCAACGTGATCCGCCAGAACGCCTCCCAAGGCGTCCGCTGGAGCGGGCGGTCGTCGGGGAGCGTCGCCTTTAACACCATCGTGGACAACGGCGGCGCCGGCGTGCTGGTGGAGGGCCCGGCCTGCTGGGCCGAGGCGCGCAACAATATCCTCTCCGGCAACCTGTGGGGGCTGCGCGCCGTCTCGGGCGGGCTGCTCCGCAACGCCTATAACCTGCTGGACAACGCCACGGACCTGGACGGCGCCGTCGCCGGCGAGGGGACCGTGATCGGCGATCCGGCCTTGGCGGGATCGGGGTATTACACCCTCTCGACCGCCTCGCCCGCCGTGGACGCGGCGGACCCGCGGGCGGCCGCGCCCGCGGGCGGCGGGGTGCGCGCCGACCTGGGCTACCGGGAGCTGCTGGCCAGCCCGCTGGCCCTGGTGCTGGGGCCGCAGGTCCATTCCACCGTCACGGCCAACTCGGGCGTGGCGCGGGTGGAGGTCGGCTGGCGGCTCGTCGCCGACGCGACGCAGCCGGTCACCGCCACCCTGCCCCTGGCCTGGACCACGCTGAACGCGCCCGTCGCGGGCGAGCCGCTGCACTTTTGGAGCGCCCCGCTGACCCCGGGCGCGGCGGGGCTCTACCGGGTCTATACCCGGGCCGCCGACGCCGCGGGGAACGCGGAAACGGACGAGGCCGACTGGTACGCCGGGGCGGTGGCGGCGGACGCCACGCCGCCGGCGATGGGCTGGGTCACGCCGCCCCCCGCCACCACCGGCGCGCCGGCGGTCTGGGTCGTCGCCGAGGCCAGCGACTATGTGGACGACGGGTCAGGGCCGCGCTTTGCCGTGGCCGAGGTCTCTTTCCAGATCACCGGCCCGAGCGGCGCGGCCAGCTATCCCGCCGCCTGGGTCGACGATGGCTGGGACGAGGCCAGCGGCGCGCCGCGGCGCTTTGCCGCCTGGGTGCCGCTGGACCGCGCCGGCAGCCACAGCCTGTTCGCCGTGGCGGCGGACGAGGCGGGGCATCGCGCGGCGAGCGCGGCGCGCGCCATCTGGGCGAGCGGCTCCGGCCCCGTGGCCGCCATCACGCGCCCGGCGAGCCCGGCCAGCGCGCCCGCCCGGGAGATCACCGTGGAGGGCTATGCCCGCTTTGACGCGCTGGACGGAGTCGGCGAGGTGGCGGTGAGCGTGGACGGCGGCGCGGCGACGCCCGCCGTGCTGGCCGCTCCCCGCGCCGGGCTGTCCGCCTGGAGCGCGGCCATCGTCCTGCCCGACCTGGAGGGCTTGCATACCGTGGCCGCCGTCCCCAGCCGCGGGGGCGTCTCCGGCGGCGCCAGCGCCATCACCGTGCGGCTGGACCGGGAGGCGCCCGCGCTGGCCGTCAGCCAGCCCGCCGCCGGGGCCTATGTGACCGAGACGGTGACCTTTGCCGGGACCGCCGCCGATTCCGGCAGCGGCCTGGCGCGGGTGGAGGTCAGCGTGGACGGCGGGGCCGTCTGGCGGGCGGCCTCGCTCGCCGGCGGCGCCTGGAGCCTGAGCTGGCCGCTGGCCGGCTGGCAGGATTTCGTCAGCTACCCGGCGCGGGTGCGCGCCGTGGACCGCGCGGGCCACGCGACGGCGGTCGCCTGCCCCATCACCCTGGATAGCCTGCCGCCCGACGGGCTGGCGCCGGTGGCGTTCAGCGCGCCGGTCGGCCAGCACCTGGACCGCGGCGCCGTGCTGGAGATCGCCTGGCCGACGCCGGTGGACGCCAGCGGCGTCGTGGAGACGCTCCTGGCGGTGGATCGCCAGCCGGAGAACGCGCCGAGCGCCCCCGTGGCGGGGAACGCGCGCAGCGTGACGCTGGACGCCGCGGGGGACTGGTACGCCCACCTGGCGGCGCGCGACGGCGCGGGGAACGAGACCCTCGCCCACTATGGCCCCTGGCGCGTGCGCGACATGGCCAACCCGACCTTTGCCGCCCGCCGCCAGTCCATCGTGCTGGACGGGCTGATCGACACCGCCCACGACGAATGGCGGCCCGGCGACCTGGTGGGGCTCGACGCCCGCTCCGGCCAGCCGCAAGCGCTGTATGTCACCTGGGACGGCCAGGCGATCTATCTCGGCTGGAGCGGCGCCTGGTGGACGCTGGACGGCACGCTGTGGGCCTACCTGGACGTGGCCGACGGCGGCGTCACCCTCGACGTCACCGAGCAGCGCGCCCTGCCCTTCGCCGCCGACCTGGCCGTCCAGATCGAGGGCCCGGAGCTGGGCACGCTCTGGCGCTACACCGGCGGGGCGTGGCAGACGGACGCGCTCGACTTTGCCCACGGCCCGGCCGGCGACGCCGAGGCGCGGGTCCCCTGGAGCGTCGCCGCGGACCGGGCGGTGCGGCTGGTGGCCTTTGCCCTGCCGCGGGGGAGCGCCGCGCCGCGCTCCGCCGGCATCAAGCTGGCGGCGGCGGGCAGCCCCAGCGAGCCCTGGGCCGCCTTCCCCAACACCAACGTCCTGACCAACACCCTGGACAGCAACTATACCTGGTTCGGCGTGGGGAGCGTCACGGACCCCGGCGCCGGCCAGCCGCAGGCGCGCGCGGCGGCCTGGAGCGTGAGCAGCCCGCAGCCGCTGGGGGCGGCGCTGTGCGCGGGGAGCGACCTGACTTACCGCATCGCCGTGGAGAACCGGGAGCCGAGCGCCCTGGCGGGGCTCGCGCTGACGCTGGCCGCCAGCGCCGGGCTGGGCTACCAGAGCCAGGCCGGGGCGACCTGCGCCAGTTGCGCGCCGGGCGCCAGCGCCTGGACGCTGAGCCTCCCGCCCGTCGCGGCGGGCGCCACCCACGTGGTGACCGTCACGGGGCGGCTGGCCGCCGACCTGACCGGCTTGCAGGCGGTCACCAGCACCCTCGCGCTCTCGCTGGACAGCGGGCCGCTCACCGGCGCGCCGCTCGTCGCCCAGGTCGCCCACCCGGTGGACGGGCAGCCGCCGACGGTGGCCATCGACGCCGCCGCCGCGCCCGCCATCCCCGCCACGGTGCAGACCTTCACCGGCACGGCCACGGATGGCGGCGGCTCGGGCGTGGCGCTGGTGCGGGTGCGGCCCGCCGGCGGGAGCTGGCAGGCCGCCACGGGCACGCTGGACTGGTCGGCGCAGCTCGCCGTCCCCAGCGCCAACGGGGCCGCCTTTACCCTGGAGGCGCAGGCCGTGGACCGCTGCGGCCGCGCCAGCGCCATCGTGGCGCAGAGCTATCTGGTGGATACGACGCGGCCCGCCATCACCCTGAACGTGCCGCCGGTGATCACCGTCGCCTATCCCATCCTCGACGGCGCCAGCGCCGACCCCTTCCCCACCGGCGGGCTGATCCCCAAGGTGGAGTGGCAGGCCGACGACGAGGCGGCGCCCTGGGAGCTGGCGCTGGGGCCCTATGCCCCGCTGGACGGCGCGCAGGGGTATGCGGTGGCCTGGCGGATCGCCCCGCAGGACGGGGTGCAGCGCCGCCTGCGCTCCCGCGCCACCGACGCCGTCGGCAACGTCTCCACCACGCCGTGGCAGCTCACCGTGGTGGACAATGTGGCCCCGGCCATCCAGGTGACCCAGCAGATCTCGCCGGTGGTGGTGAGCGACTATCTCCCCGGCGGGACCGGCGCGCCCGTGCTGGGCGGTTGGGTCACCGACGGCTCGGGGGTCGCCCTGCTGCGGGTGGCGCTCACCGACCCGCTGGGAGGGGTCTATACGCAGACCGCGCCGCTCTCCGGGGCGGCGTGGCAGTTCGCGCCGCGGCTCGCCAGCCCCCAGGCGGGGCTCTACTGGCTGCGCGTGGAGGCCGTGGACGCCCACGGCAACGTCGCCGCCAGCGGCCCCTATCCCCTGTGGGTGGGCGACCAGGCCATCGCGGGGCTGGCCATCGCCCAGAGCGGGCCGACCATGCTCCACAGCCCCGTGACGCTCTCGGCGTCCGTGGCGGCGGGGACCAACGTGACCTACACCTGGAGCCTGGGCGACGGGACCACCGCCACGGGCCCCACGGTCCACCACCTGTACCCGGCGGCGGGCTCGTATACCGCGGTGGTCACCGCCGCGAACGGCGCGGGGCGCGCCACGGCCAGCGCCGCGGTGGTCATCCTGCCGCCGACCGGCGTGCTGGAGGTGGACGCGTACTGGCCCACCCTGTGCGCGGGCTGGAACTATCGGCTCGAGATCGCCTACACCAACATCTCGGCCATCGCGCTGAGCGACGTCACGCTGGTGATCACCGCGCCGACGTATGGCCTCGTGCTGTGGGACGACTCGTCGGCCGGGCTGGCGCCGGGTCCGAACCCGGGGACGGTGGGCTGGAGCCTGGGGGACGTGGCGGCGGGCCAGACGGCGGCGCGCACGCTGGGGCTGCACGTCTATGCCAACGCCCCCCACGGGACGTGGCTGGAGGTGGCGGCGGCGGCGAGCGCGGCCGGGGGCGGCGTGGCGCGGGCGCTGGAGCGGTTCGAGGTGCGCAACGACGGCTATTGCGCCGGGAGCACGCCGACGCCGGGCGTCTCGGCGACGCCGACGGTCACCGGCTCGGCGACGCCGGGCGTCTCAGCGACGCCGACGGGCACGCCGACGGTCACCGGCTCGGCAACGCCGGCCGTCTCAGCGACGGCGAGCCCGACGATGACGCGCACGCCCAAGCCCTCGGCGACGCCGACCGCGTCGGCGACGCCGACGGTGACGAGCGCGCCGGCGCAGCGGGTGCAGTTGCCGCTGGTGATGAGGTAGCCGGCGCAGCGTCCGCACAGCGATGATGCGGCGCACGGGCCCGCACGGCGTTGGCGTCCGCACGGCGATCAACGCGGCATGGAATGCCGACGCCGTGCTACGCGCCATGGAATGGCGTCGACAGCGCCCGATAAAATCGGGCTATGGGAGCGTCTGCGGCATAGAATGCCGGCGGCATAGAATGCCGGCGGCATGGAACGCTCTAGCCTGATTTGATCAGGCGCTATCCCGGCATTCCATGCCGCAGACATGACCGAGCTCAATGCGGCACACAGGAGAGAGACCATGCCCTTCCACCAACTATACTACCACTTCATCTGGGCCACCAGGAATCGGCTGCCCTTGCTGACGGCGGAGGTGGAGCCGGTCATCCATGGGTTTCTTTGGGCCAAGGCCGTGGGCTTGGGCGCGCACGTCTACGCCCTGAACGGCACCGAAGACCACATGCACCTGGTCGTCGCGGTCCCGCCAACCATTGCCCTATCCAAGTTCATCGGGCAGATCAAGGGCGTAGCCTCTACACGCTTTAACAAGTCAGGGCTGAGCGAGAAACCTTTCTTCTGGCAGGAAGAGTATGGCGTGTTGTCGTTCGACGCCAAGCGCTTGCCCAACTATATCGCTTACGTCAATCGCCAGAAAGAGCACCATGCCTCACAGACCCTTATCGCCGCGCTGGAGCGCAGCGCCGCCCTGGAGGATCGTGCTATCCACGAGCCAACCGTGGATTACGAGGTAGAACCTGCGCCAGAGGGCGCGCTCGGCTCGGGGACCGATCGGTCTGGCTAGAGCGGCACTCCTTGCCGCCCGGCATTCCAAACCGCGTAGGCCCCAGAAGCCCGATTCCATCGGGCGCCGCCGCGTAGCACGGCGTCGGCATTCCATGCCGTCCGGCATTCCATGCCGCGTTGATCGCCGTGCGGCCTCCACGCGCCGTGGGCCTGCCTCCACACGCCCGCTCGGCGATCAATCGCCGAGCTACGTCGGCATGGAATGCCGGGACAGCGCCTGATCGAATCAGGCTTGAGCATTCCTTGCCGCCCGGCCCTCCAAACCGCGTAGGCTCCAGAAGCCCGATTCCATCGGGCGCCGCCGCGTAGCACGGCGGCGGCATTCCATGCCGCGTTGATCGCCGTGCGGCCTCCACGCGCCGTGCGGCCTCCACGCGCCGTGCGGCCTCCACGCGCCACGCGGCCCCCCACGCGCCACGCGGCCCGCGCATCCCCTGCGTCCCCCGCCTCTCCCTAGCTCGCCAGAAACTCGAGCACCAGCCCGTCCGGCAGAGCGAACCAGTGGGGCCGCACCTCCGCATAGCCGCGCCGCCGGCATTCCGCCGACATCGCCTCGCGGTCCGGGACCACCAGACCCAGGTGGTGCATCCGCCCCTCCGGGCCGTCATAGCTCGGGTCGTGCACCAGTTGCAGCCCCTCCACGAACCAGACGTTGGAGGGCACCTCGCCCTCCGCGCGGCGGCGCACCGTGAACCCCAGCAGTTCCTCCAGCAGCGCCGTCATGCCGTTGATGTCCTTCACCTTGATCGCCGTGTGTCCGATGGTGGCCTTGGCCATGGTCGTTCCTCCGTGTCTGGGATTGCCGCACAGCATACGCGATTGCGCCATTTCGCAAGTCGGAGAGGGGATGCAGATAAAAAAAGGATCGCACGGATTTGGCTTCTATCCGTGCGATCCTCTCGATCCGCGTCCCTATCCTACTTCGGCACGGCCCGCATCCGCGTGACCAGCGGCCGCACCCGCTCGGCATAGATCACCAGCCGCTGATCGTACGCGCCTTGCACGATGTTGCCCGTGCAGGTGATCAGCGACAGGTACGAGCGCCCATCCGGCGAGGGCTGCGCCGCGCGCCCGCTGACCGGGCCGGCGCCATAGATCCGCGCCAGCACCGCCGGGTCGCTGGCCTGCCGCGCCGTGTAGGTCGCCTTTTCCGTGACCACATAGCGGATGTCCTGGCCGGTGCGGGTGTTGCGCACCACGATCCAGTCGCCGGGGCGCAGCCGCTTGAGGTGGACGAACAGCGCCGGCTTGCCATGGCCATAGACGTGCCCCGCGATGGCGGCGACGCCCGATTCGCCCGGCGCCCCGCTGCCCATGTACCAAAAGGCCTGCTGCCAGACGGGGTCGCCCAGCGGGCCCATCGGCGCGTCCATGGCGCCCTTGGCCGTGACCCCCACCGCCAGCACCGGCGCGTCGATCCCCAGCGCGGGGATGCGCAGCTCCAGGTTGGCCGCCACGCCCGCGCTCCGCAGCGGCAGCGCGGCGGCGAGACCCGCGCCCGGCGCCAGGGCGGGGAGCCCGGTATCGGGCAGCCCGATCACCACCGGCGCGGTGGGCGTCGGCTGAGCCACCGGCACGGTGGCCGTGGGCGCCTGGGTAGGCGCTTGCGTGGGAGCCTGCGTCGGCGCGCTGGTGGGAGCGGACGTCGGCGTCAGAACCACCGTCCCGGTGGGCGTCGGCGTCAGAGCCACCGTCCCGGTGGCCGTCGCCGCTGGCGTCTCGGTGACGCCCGGCGTCAGCGTGGCGCCCGGCGTCAGCGTCGTTGGGATAGTGGAGCCCGGCGTCGGCGTCTCAGTCGGCACTCCCGGCGTCAACGTGGTCGGGATCGTCGAGCCCGGCGTCGGCGTGGAAGCCGCTAGCGTCTCAGTAGGCGTAACCGCCGGCGTCAACGTGGTCGGGATCGTCGAGCCCGGCGTCGGCGTTTCGGTAGGCACTCCCGGCGTCAACGTCGTCGGGATGGTCGAGCCCGGCGTCGGCGTCTCAGTCGGCGCCCCCGGCGTCAGCGTGGTCGGGATGGTCGAGCCCGGCGTCGGGGTCGAGGAGGCCGCTTGCGTCTCCGTGGGCCCCACGGTCGCCGTGATGGTCCACATCTCGGTGGCCAGCGCCGTGGGCGTCTCGCCCGGCGTGGTCGGCGTCGGCGTCGCGGACGACGCTGGCGTCGCGGACGCCGCTGGCGTCGCGGACGCCGCTGGCGTCGCGGACGACGCTGGCGCCTCGGTCGGGGTGTCCGTCCAGGTCGGCGTGGCCGTGGCGGTGTCCGTGGGCAACGGCGTGGAGGTTAAGGTCGACGTCGGCGTGGCGGTGGCGGTGTCCGTGGGCAAAGGCGTGTTCGTAAAGGTCGGCGTCGCCGTCGCCGCGGGCGCGGGGCAATCCACCGGGAAGGCGTCGCGGTCTCCCGTCGGCGGGAACTCGCCGGTATAGAGCGTCACGTCGTTGACGATCTGCGTGCCGTTGATGACGGTGGTGAGGAGAAAGACGTGCAGGTGCAGGCGCACCGACTCGCCCGGCTGGATCGGGGGCAGGGTCCAGCGCACCGAGTGCGACCCGGGGTCGTACTCGCCGTAGGGGTAGGAGCTGCCCGGATAGTTGGTGCTGTTAAAGCGCACCTCCGCCGGGAGCTGGTCCACCACCACGACGTTGGTCAGGGGCGCGTTGGTGGGGTTGGTGATGGTGATGGTGTAACGCTGGCCCCAGCCGGGGCAGAGCAGCTCGTGCCAGCGCACCTTGTCGATGGTCGGCGCGGGATCAGCCGCCGGCGCCGCCGATCCTCGGAGCGCCAGCGGGCTGGCCCACGTGAGCAACGCGACGACGATCGCCGCGGCCAGGATGTAACCTACTTTACGCATGTCCTTACTTGTTCCTCTTGTCATGGCAAACACACAGGTCCCCTGCCTGTATTATACATCATGACGTGGAATAAAGCACATAGGATTCGGGTACTGTTTGGGCTCGCGCCAGTTCGCTCCGCCGCTCTTGGAGGCCGAGGCTTTAGCCGGATTCGGCGCAGCCCACCCGGCTAGAGCCTCGACCTCCACGGATCGGGACGTCGTTTCCGCCGCCTCCAGCGGCCATGCGCACGCCCTGACTCGGATTGGACAAAACAGCAAAAGTGTGGTAAGAATAATACAGGCAAGCGTGCAGGGGCCACCTACCCCCCAGCCTGCTGGCTATGTCGGAGCGACGAGGCTCAGGTTCCTGTGACGGAAAAAGGAGGAGACATGGCATTCGGCATCGAGCACGGAGCGTCCAAGGCTGAAGTCCGCAAAGCGTTGGGATTGCGCGAGACCATCTTTGACCTGGAGGCTTTTTACCGCCAGGCCTACGAAAAGGGCGCCCGGCTGGTCGGCCTCTTGGGGCCCTCGGGCAGCACCTGGTCAGGCGCCAAAGCCTACCTCGAGGAAGCGCTCACCGAGGCGGGCGCCGATATCCCCATCATCTTTGTGACCAACGGCACCAAAGAAGGCACCGCCGGCATCCTGACCCGCACCGTCAGCAAGCATTTCCCAGTGCTGGCCATCTACCCCACCGAAATCTCGGAGGACCTGCTCAACCTCCCCTACGTCACCTTCCGCTTCCCCGTCCCGCCGGTCATCGCGCACGTGAGCTATTGGGAAACGGCGGCGGTCCCCTTCGTCGCCTACCTCAGCTCGCTCATCTGCATCGGCGGCGGCAGCGGCACCACCTTTGTGGTGGAGGCGCTCTCCGTCATCAACAAGCGCCGCATCGCCTTTGACCGCGACCGCTTCCTGGGGAGGACGCCGGGCTCGGTGGCCTCCATCGCCTACGTGCCCATCGCCTCGGAGCCGCGGCCCGCGCTGGCCAAGCGCATCAAGTGCGGCGACATCGGCGGGTTCTATGGCGTGCTGGACCAGGACGACCCCAGCACCCTCGCCGAGTTCATCCGCAACGCGTCCTAAAGACCAATCCCCCCTCCCCCCCTGCATAAGGGGGGCCAGGGGGGATCTCCTCGCCTTTTACGGCAGCTCGCTCACATACGACGCCGCCGCATAGAGCTCCACCCGCGCGGGCGTCGCGTCGAAATCCAGCGTGACCTCCGTGGCCGCCTTGCCCTTGGCCGGGAGCGGCCCCGCCGACCCCCGCGCGCCGCCGATGATCCCCCCCGCCGCGTCATAGAGCACCGCGTAGGTCCAGACGTTCTTGATCTCCCGGTCGTAGGGGTTGGCGACCTCGCCCGTCACCCGGGCCAGCCCCTGCCCCGGCTCGTAGCGGACGTTCTCGACCGCAAAGGGCGGATGCGCCTCCACCGGCGTCCACTTGTTGCGATAGACCCGCGTCTCGATCTGGGCGACGGGCTGCGCGTCCGAGACGTCGAAAAAGCCCGTCACCCCCAGCGTCTGGCCGGGCAAGACCAGCGGCGCCACCCCCGACTCGGCGCCGAGGACCGTCCCATCGGCGGCCAGCACGGTCACCTGCCAGAGCCCGCCGTCCATCGCCCAGCCCGCGTTAGGGTTCTCCACCAGCGCGGCAAAGTTGACCCGGCGCGGCCCGGCGGCATAGCCCTCCTGCCGCACCACGGGCGGCTGCACCCCCGGCGGGTCGGCGTCGGCGGGCAGCGCCAGCGCCTCCTCCATGCCATAGAGCTCCGCGCCGGCGACCTCGCCCCCGGCGACCGCGTAGAACGAGACCCCCGTGTGGTCGTTGGGCAGGATGAACTCGATCCGGTCGAACCCGCCGCCGATGATCTCGCCCTGGGCGTTATAGAGCACCGCCGAGGCCAACGGGTGCGGCGCGACGCGGGCATACGGGTTGGCGAGCAGGCCCGTGGCCCGGGCCGAACCGGGGATCGCGGGATCGCCCGGCAGGTAGGCCGCCGCGCTGCCGCTCAGCCCCGGCGCGGGCGCCATGGCCAGCGCCATCCCGCCCGTCGCCCCCGCCTCGATGCGCGCCACCTTGACCTCCTGCTGCAAATAGATCAGCGCCGCCAGCCCCGTCTCTTGCCCGGGCAGCAGCGACAGGACCCCCTGCGCCGTCCCCACCCCCGCCCCCGCCGCGTCGTAGGCGGTAATGTGGTAGCTGGCCATCTGCAGCGCCAGGCCCGGGTTGGGGTTGCGGACCAGCAGCCCGACGCCCACAGCGCGGCCCTGCTGGCCAAAGCCCTGCTTGAGCACCTCGGGCGGCAGCGGCTGGGGGGTAGGGGTCGGCGGCGCGGGGGTATCGGTCGGCGTGGCGATCGGCGGGCGCGTCTCGGGCGCTGAAGACAGCGCTTGCGGCGTGGACGCCGGCGCTGAAGACAGCGCTTGCGGCGTGGACGCCGGCGCTGAAGACAGCGCTTGCGGCGAGGACGCCGGCGGCGTGGACGCCGCTTGAGGCGTGTCGCTGGGCGCCGCAGTCACCGTCGGTCGGGCCGACACGCCGGTGGCGGCTGATACGGCGCGGGCCGTGGCGGTGAGGCCCAGCAGGTCGCTGTCGTTGGCGGTAGGGGTGGGAGTGGCCGCGGGGCCGCAGCCCGCCAGCAAGATCACCAGGGCGCAGAGCGCCCAAAGCAGCTTATGTCGTCGCATGTGTCCCTCCAGACCGGGCCAGGATGCGCCGGGGCAACCGATCTCAGCATATCACCCAACGCGCGCGGTGTCAAGCACCAGCGCCGAAGGCGAGATCCCCCCTTGCCCGCCTTACCAAGGGGGGGTAGGGGGGATTCCCCGCCGGGCGGCATGGAACGCTGGGCCGATGCGTCCCCATGGCGCCAGGCGGGGTACCTCGGCGGACCTCGGATGGGCGCCCATGCTCAGAGCGGACTCCTCAAGCCCGATTCCATCGGGCGCTGCCGAGTAGCACGGCGACTCGTCGCCGTGCTCTTGCCCCCCTTACCAAGGGGGGTAGGGGGGATTTCCCGCCGGGCGGCATGGAACGCTGGGCCGATGCGTCCCCATGGCGCCAGGCGGGGTACCTCGGCTCACCTCGGATGGGCGCCCATGCTCAGAGCGGACTCCTCAAGCCCGATTCCATCGGGCGCTGCCGAGTAGCACGGCGAC
>ENA-UOUL01000633-UOUL01000633.1-bioreactor-metagenome-genome-assembly--contig:-NODE-633-length-58738-cov-8.218288_pt1:57500-58738 | contig 58738 bp, 55 predicted proteins | sample MGYA00249838_ERZ747220 | MGnify/ENA primary metagenome ERZ747220 (study PRJEB28778, sample SAMN05720191) | bioreactor metagenome | isolation source: Anaerobic biogas reactor | place... | reverse complement strand
TCGCTCCGCCCGCGCCGGTCGTATCCGCGGATCGGGATGTGAGCTCCGTGCGGCCGATTGGCCCTGTTCCTCGTGTTTCCGAGCCCCAAACGCCCGCAGACCTCCGCGGCGCGCCGAAGCCGCCCCCGGCTGAAGAGCGACCCAGAACCGAGATCATCAAGCTCGACGAGAACGTCGCGGTCTATCAGATGGGCGAGCCGGACTATGACGAGGCGTTCGACATCAACGACCCCACCGACGGCTATATGGGGCAATATGGGCTGCAGCTTGTCGAGCCGTTCGGCAAAGAACGGGACCAGGCCGTTGCCCTGCAGGTCTGGCTGTGGGACTCAAGCGACCCGTTCACGCAGACCGCGGTGCTGATGAGCGAGGGCGCGTACAGAGACACCAGCATCCGGTCGCAACACATGGGCGAGCATGAGATCATCGGCGTGCGTCCGGGCAGCGAGTTCGAACTGAGCAGCCACAACTTGCTGCTGCGCGGGCGGGTGGAGAAGGCCACTTATGCGGAGATGGAGCCCTTGCGCGGCGTGTTCGCGGAGCTGCACGTCAAGCTGACGATCTACCGCCGGGGCTAGGCCCGCCAGCCATGGCTCAGACCCGGGTGTCCGGGTCGAACAGGCGTTGGTGTTCCAGGATCGCGAAGCGATCCGTCATGCCGGCAATGTAGTCGCAGATGAATCTCTCCGGGGCGTCAGCCCCGGAGGCCATTCGTGCTTGAACCTCGCGAGGCAACTGGCGAGGTTCATCGCGATAGGCATTGAACAGCGCGGTGAGCAGTTGGTTCGCCTTGTACGACATCCGCATGACGCGCGGGTGGCGATAGAAAGCCCGCATCAGGAAAGCCTTGAGCTCGTGATTGAGCTCCAGCACCTCCACTGAGAACCGGGCCACGTTACGACCCGCATCCCGCACGCTCTCCACCGACCCAATCCTGTTCTCGGCCAGGGCCTCGGTCGTGGCGTTGATGGCGTCCGTGATCTCGAGGCCGAACCCGGGCGGGACGGTCGCCATCGAGGTCGGCCCGTAGCCGCGGCGCCAACACACGCGCCCCTCGAGGCGGACGAGGCGTTCGGTTCTCGGCGGGCGCAGCTCGAGCCACACGCGATCTTCGCTGGGCGGCGCGAGGCTGCGCACGTACAAGCCGCCGGCGCTCACGTTGTACGAGAGCCCGAAATCGTCCTCTTCCCGGCCAGCGCAGCGGAACGCGACCATCGTGCCGTACAGCAAGCGCCGGC
>ENA-UOUL01000633-UOUL01000633.1-bioreactor-metagenome-genome-assembly--contig:-NODE-633-length-58738-cov-8.218288_pt1:0-52500 | contig 58738 bp, 55 predicted proteins | sample MGYA00249838_ERZ747220 | MGnify/ENA primary metagenome ERZ747220 (study PRJEB28778, sample SAMN05720191) | bioreactor metagenome | isolation source: Anaerobic biogas reactor | place... | reverse complement strand
CGGAGGCCCGCGCCGCCGCCCAGGCGGCCCGGCTGCATGCCATGCACGACCCTACCGAGGGCGGCCTGGCTACGGCCTTGGCGGAGTTGGCCACCGCCGGCGGCGTCGGCCTGCGCGTTCACGCCGACCGCGTGCCCGTCTTCCCGGAGACAGCCCTGCTCACCCGGCATTTCGGGCTCCACCCCTGGGGAACTATCGCCTCCGGGGCACTGCTGGCGGCCTGCGCCGCTGAGGACGCGGAGCGCGTGGTGCAGGCAGTTCGCGCGCTGGGCATCTGGGCCGACGTAATCGGCAAGGCCACTGCCGACAACGAAATGGTGGTCATAGACGAAGAGGGAGCCGAGCAACCCCTTCCAGTCTTCGCGCGGGATGAGATCGCTCGGCTCTTTGAGGAGGATTAGCTCACGAAAGGGGTGCTCCTAACCGAGCGCCGCAACCATCTCCCCCACCTTCTTGACCCGCTCGATGTCGCCATCGGGCGGGATCTCGTCGGAAATGCCCAGCACCAAGCGCGGATGAAACATCTCTACCACCCGCTCGACGCACTCCATCAGGATCGACTCCGGGTACGAAGGCAGGAAGTACACGGCGGGCACGCCGTCGAGCAGCACCAGGTCGCCGAGAGCCTCCTTGATCTCCTCCAGGGTCACGTCTCCCTGCGGCTCAGGAGTGGCCGCCTCGATCCCATCCCAGGGACAATCCTGCATGAGCCCGAGGATGGGCTTCATCGCCCCGTCAACGTGGATGTGGGTGAACTTGCCGGCACTGCGCAGCTGCTCCGTACGCTTCCGGTACCAGGGCAGCAGGTGCTCGCGCCATATCGGAGGCGGGTCCAGGTTGGCGTCAATGTTCTCGCCCAGGTTGTAGATCGGCACCGGGCACCGGCAAATCACCTCGTACATGGCGTCGTCGGCCGCACCGGCGAGGGCGGCGTACTGCTCGATGCGCTCCCGATTGTCCATCAATGCGTAAATGGTCGGCTCGAAGCCCATGTGCTCGATGAAGAGGCCCTGCACCGGCGTCCGGCGCGGGTAGAACTGGGGTGCTCCCCGGTCCCCTACCCGAGCCAGATCCCGCTGGTACTGCCCCTCATCCCAGTACCATTCCTCGTCCTGCAGCACGTACTCCAGAATCCGCAGGTCGTCCAGGCTCTTGACGCGGTATTCTGAGCGCGCTCCGCTCAGGCGCAGATCGTCATAGGCCCGCACTTCCCGCAGCGTGCCAATGGGCGTCTCGTAGTAGTGCGCCTGGTGCGTCGCGTCCAGCCACTCCGTCCGCTCCTTCACACGCGCATGACGCACCTTGAGGGGCCGGGTGAAGTAGCGGACCGAAGCCCGGCAGTCATCGTAGACGTCCAGCAAACTGGCGTCCCGATAGCGCTCCGGCAGCGTTCCGCGGGCCTTGTTGGCCCGGTACCAGAACTCCAACCGCGGTTGCCAGAGAACGCCCCCGGGATCCTCGCCCCGGAAGACGCGTAGGTTCATCTCAGTGAATGATCGCTTCCCAGCCGACGGCACTAGCCTTCCTCCCCGTAGCTCCAGTTGTCTCGCACTGCCTGGTACATGGCCTCAATGTTGTCCGGCGGCGTCCCCGCCTGGATGTTGTGGACCTGGCAGAAGACGAATCCCCCGCCGGGCTTGAAGATCCGCATCCTCTCGGCCACATGCTCGTATACCCTCTCCGGGGTCGCGAAGGGAAGCACCGACTGCGTATCGCAGCCCCCTCCCCAGAAGGTGATCCTCTCCCCGAAGCGTGCCTTCAGCTCCACCGGATCCATGCCCCGCGCCGACGTCTGGACCGGGTTCAGGACGTCACAACCGGCGTCAATGATACCCTCGATCAACTCCGCGATCCCCCCGCAGGAGTGCAGGAAGATGCGACAGTCCGATCGGCGATGGATCTCTTGCCAGAAGGCCTTCTCGCGCGGCTGCAGGACCTCATAATACCACTCCGGACGCACCTGCGGCCCCGCCTGGGCGCCGAGGTCGCCGCCCACCTGGACGAGGTCGATGTAGTCGCCGACAGCGTCCAGATAGCTGCGCACGTTGGCTAGGTTCCGCTCCAGGATCTTGTCCAGGATGGCCTCGGCAAGAGGGCGGTCCAGGGCTAGGTCAACCAGGAACTGGTCCCACCCGCGCAGGCCTTGCCCACCCTCAAGGAAGGCGCCGCCAAACCCGCCCATGATGGCGCGGTCTGTCGCGCTCCGCAGCCGTTTGGCCTCGCCCTCCAGCAGCCGCAGACCTTCCTCCGACATGCCGCCCATCTCGTACCGCTCGACATCGGAAGCGGTCACCTCGCCGGCGAGGGGCGTGTAGATGGAGTCGAAGTAGTAGCTGTCCGCCGGCTTGTAGGCGACTCGACGGCCGCCGGCAACATGGTACCACCCACCTTGACCGTCCGGCTCGATGGCGAAACCGGCAGTAAGCGCCACCTGGGTGCCGTCGGCCAGTGTCCACGGCTGCCAGCCGGCCAGCGTGCCCGAGTCCAGCGGCACCACGTCGGCGCCGTAGCGGTCCAGGATCGGCTCCTCGACTAGCGCCAGCTGCTGGCCGGGATCAAACACGAGAATGCCCTCGTCTCCCAGGCCCAGGTGCCGCCTGAGGTCGGCGTACGCCAGTGCCATCACTCCGGTGGACCGCATGCCGCCCAGGTCCACCGGCACCCGGTCCGGTTCGCGATGGTCGATTGCTGCGAGTACGCGCTCTCTTGGTGTCACACGCCGCCTCCCTTAGGCCCGGTACCGGCTCGATCAGGTGGTGCGCCGCCAGGTTACCGCAGCCTCTAACCAAATTCTAACGGATACGCCTCAGACGTCTAATGACTGGCCGGTACCATCATGCCAGGTAGCGGGCCGGCGCCGCTGCCACTGCTATCGGCCGACGGCAGTGGCCCACCGGCCCAGAAGCGTTCTCGAGGAGATCACATGGCCGCGTACCGTTGGGCAGCCGGCCTGGACAAGCAGTTGGCACGACGCACCGCGCCCGATTACTCTCAGGCGATGGCAGTGGCCCTTGGCTTCTACCTGTTCGGTCACCTGGCCGACCTGCTAACCACTCTGGGTTTCCTGAGTAACGGGTTCTCCGAGTGTAATCCACTTCCTGCGCTGGTGCTGGGGACGGTGGGCATCCCGGGCCTCGTACTCATGAAGGTCGCCGGCGCCATGGCCACCGCCTGGATCTTCTGGCGGCTCCGAGCGCGCCTCTTCACCGTGGTCTTCACTTCAGCCCTCGCCGTGCTTCTCATATTTGTGGCTTCCGTGAACTCGCTCGACGTCTTGGACGCACTCGCCATGGCGGGCACGCCGTAGCCGGCACCTCCACCGGCGCCGAGTGGGCATCCTTCCGTCCCCCGAGCTAGACCGGGCTGCTTGGTTGTCAAGTTGCCCGGTTGTTGCTAGGATGCAGCCCATTTTCGCGTACGCTTTCTAGTGCATCGCCACCCTGGCGTGGCGCACCGGGCCCGGCTCTCCTCCTGAGGGCCGGCCGCCGGCGCCGACGCCAACGGCCAGCCAGTCGTTGCGGAGGACTTGGATGAGAGTTTCGTGCCTACAGGAGAACCTGGCTCGAGGGCTAAGCATCGCCGGCCGCGCGGTCAGCTCGCGGATGTCACTGCCCATCCTGAGCAACGTGCTGGTGTCAACCGACGAAGGACGCCTACGCCTCAGCGCCACAAACCTCGAGATCGCCATCACCTGCTCGGTCGGGGCTAAGGTGGAGGAAGAGGGAGCCATCGCAGTGCCCGCCCGCACCTTCGCCGACTTCGTGTCCACCCTCCCCGCCCAGCCGCTCTCCATGGCGGCCGACATGGCCACCCAGACCTTACACATCCAGTGCGGTCGGACCAAGGCCAACCTCAAGGGTAGCCCGGCAGAGGACTTCCCCAGTCGAGTGGTCGCGCCCCCAGACGGCGCCATCGAGCTGGATGCGGAGCTCCTGCGCCGCATGGTGTCCCAGGTGACCTTCGCGGCCGCTCCCGACATGGAACGGCCCATCCTGGCCGGTGTCCTGGCCGACTTCGAGGGTGACCGGCTGACCTTGGTGGCCGCTGACAGCTTCCGCCTCTCCGTGCGTCGCGCCCAACTCGCGGCCGAGGTAGAGGAGGGCAGCCGCAACATCATCCCCGCCCGCGCCCTCAACGAAGTGGCCCGCATCGCGGGGGAGTCCGAGTCGCCCGTGCACATGCAGGTGCTCGAGGAACGCTCTCAGGTGCTTTTCCGGATCGGAGACGTCGAGCTGGTCTCGCAGCTGGTCATGGGTGTCTTCCCCGACTACAACCAGATCATTCCCAAAGCCTACCTTACCCGTACGGTGGTGGACACCAAGGAACTGCTGGCTGCGGTCCGCCGCACTTCCATCATCGCCCGCGGGGCCAACAACATCATCCGCTTCCAGATTCGCGCCGAAGAGGCCGATGAGCCGTCGCACCTCACCGTGTCGGCCGTCGCGGCCGAACTGGGCGACAATGTGGTGGACCTGGACGCGCTGGTGGAGGGTGAATCCACCCGGGTGGCGTTCAACGCCAAGTACCTGAGCGACCTCCTTGACGCCATCAGCACCGAGAACGTGGTGCTGGAGACCAGCAGCCCGTCTAGCCCGGGCGTATTCCGGCCGGTTGGGCCGGACGCCGAGGACTTCACCCACATCATCATGCCCATGTATGTGGCCGACTAGGGAGCAACGCCTCGGCCTCAGGCGGGCGATTAGCAGTCCGTCATGTGGATAACCCGCCTGACCCTCGTCCACTTCCGCAACTATGCTCAGGAGGACCTTCGTCCCTCACCGGGAGCGAACGTCTTCCTGGGCAGTAATGCGCAGGGGAAGAGCAACCTCATCGAAGCGATCACGTTCTTGAGTACCACCCGATCGTTCCGCACCAGCACCGACGCCACCCTGCTCAACCGCGACTACCTGGACGAGCCCCTCGCGCACGCCCGACTATCCGTCGAGGTGGAGGGCGGGCCGCACCGACACATCGAGATCGTCATCACCCAGGAACCGGGTTCCGGCCCGAACTGCCCTGGTCCCACGCGCAAGCACCTCCGGCTGGACTCTGCCCCCCATCGCCTGTTGGACGTCCTCGGAGCTCTGCCGACTGTCCTCTTCACGCCCGAAGACGTGAACCTCGTGGGGGGCGCACCGGCGGGCAGGCGGCGCTACCTGGACATCCTCCTCTGTCAGGCAAGCCGAGACTACTGCCGCTCGCTCGGGCAGTACAATCGCGCGCTCACCCAGCGCAATCACCTCCTCCGGCACGTCCGCCGGCGGCGTAGCGATCCGGAGCAGTTGTACTATTGGGACCGGTTGCTCGCCGAGCACGGCGTCGTGATTTCCAGGCACCGGGCCCAAGCCGTGGCCGCCATGAGCGCCCCCGCGGCCGCCACCCACGCCGAACTCGCTGCCGGTGAGCAACTGGAGATCGCCTACTGCCCCGGCGCCCCCTGGCCCGCTGGCTGGGAGGCGGCCGAAGCTTCGAGCGACCAACTACAGCAGATCCTCGAGGACAACCGCCAGACGGACCTGGAGCGCGGCCTCACCACGGCCGGACCCCACCGCGACGACATTGCCATCACCGTCGGCGGGACCGAAGCGGCCGCCTACGCTTCTCGGGGACAGATGCGCACGGCAGCGCTAACTCTGCGCCTGGTTGAGGGGGGCTTCCTGGAGCAGGCGCTCGGCCGTCGGCCCATCCTGCTCTTCGACGATGTCATGTCCGAACTCGACGGGCAGCGCCGCCGCGCCCTGGAGTCAGTCATGATGGACTCCAGCCAGTCCTTCATCACCGGACTGGACTCCGGACCTTTCGGCCGGGCCTTCCTGCGCACCGCCCGCGTCTGGTCGGTCTCCGGGGGCAGTGCCCGCAGCCTCAGTGCTCCCGGAGAGGACGTCGAGCCGGGACTCCCGGCCGACGTGGATACTGCGCCGGGGTCAGGCTCTCCTTCCTGATCACCACCAGGGTGCGCGGCAAGGCCGTTCCCGGCACCTCCACCGACTGGACCCGCTCGACTGCCCCGCCCAACAGGCGCACCGCGTGCTCCGCCCGTACCACCTCCTCGGCAACGTCATCCCCTTTCTGGGCAATGACGAGCCCCTGGAGGCGGGCCAGGGGCAGGCAGTACTCGGCCAGCACGGGCAGATCCGCCACCGCCCGGGCCAACACCACATCATAGCGTTCCCGGTGCGCGGCGTCCTGTCCCGCCTCTTCGGCGCGGGCGTTGACGACCTCCACGCCAGTCAGCCCGAGATCACTGGCCACCTCGGCTAGGAAGGCACACTTCTTGCCCACGGACTCCAGCAAGGTAAGCGCTGACTGGGGCCAGATGATCTTGATGGGGAGTCCGGGGAAGCCGGCTCCCGCGCCCACATCCACCAGCCGGCAGGTGCTCCCTTTCTGCGCTGCCGCCATCAGAGCCGGTGTAGCCAGCAGGCAGGTCAACGAATCGGCGAAATGCCGCACCTGCACCAACTCCTCGTCCGTGACGGCGGTGAGGTTGAAGCGCTCGTTCCATTCCAGCAGAAGCTCGTAGTAGCGGCGGAAGAGGGGTAGATGCTGCTCCCGGACGGGCAACTTCAGTTCGTGAGTGGCGCGGAGTAGCTTGTCCATGGCCCGATTCTAGCCTCGAGCCTCCGGAGGTACCAGCGGGCAGGCTAGCGGCTCCAGTGCACCAGAACGACACCCAGAAGCGCCAGCAGACCCCCCGCCAGAGACAGTGCCGCCGGCACCTCCCCCAGCCAAACCCAGGCGATCGCCGTGGCCAGCGGCGGCGAGAGGAAGAGAAGCGCCGACGCCCGCGAGGCCGGCATGCGGGAAAGGACGTACGTCCAGGCCACGTAGGCTATGGCAGCCGGGAAGACGCCCAGGTACACGACCGCTAGCGTGGCCGCGAGCGGTGCCCCACCTATGGCCGCGGGAAGGTCGGTGGCAAAGGGCAGCATGAAGATGGTACCGAACCAGATGCAGTAGGTAGTGAGGGGCAAGGCTCGGTACCGGCTCAAGAGCCGCTTCTGTAGGACGAAGTACAGGCTCGTGGCCAGCGCCGCCAGCAGTATGAGCAGGACGCCCGGCTCGAGGGTCAGCCGGCCGCCCTCCCCCAAAGCGATGAGGCTCACCCCGCCGAAGCCGGCCGCGATGCCGAGCCAACCTAGTAGGGCGATGCGCTCCCGCAGCCACAGCCAACCCAGCACCGCGGTGATCACCGGCGCGGCATTCACCAGGAAGGCAGCCGGCCCCGCCCCAACGGTGACCTCGCCGTAGTTGAGGGCAAGGTGATAGACCGTAATGCCGAGGAAACCCGCCAGCGCAATCTCCGGCCAGTCTCGCTTGGCCGGCAGGGGCATCCGCGCCAACACTGCGTACGCCACCAGTACCAGTGAGGCCAACAGGAAGCGGAGCACCGCCAACTCGCCCGGCCGGTACCCAGTCAGACCCGCTCGTATGCCGGCGAAGGCAGAGGCCCACAGCACCAGCGTGACGACGGCCGCCAGCACAGTCTTCGCATCCAGTACGCTTCGCTTCACCGGTCCCTCCCCAGCCAACGAGCGGCAATGGTGGAACAGCCGCGGCGATCGCGCAAGGAAGGGCGGCACGGGACTCGGCCCGCGTCGGCGCGGCTGGACAGACCCTCAAGCCTTTCATATACTCCGCTGACAAGCAATCGCCGTCAGTAGTAGGGAGGTTTCATTGATTGATCCCGGCCGATTCCCCGGCAGGGGCAAGGTTGCCGTGCTGCGCACTACCCCTGAGACCGTGCTCCAGGATGTGGGGCGAGCGATGCAGTTGGCCGGCCACCGTGAGGCCCTGCCGCAGGACAAGCGCACCCTGCTGAAGATCAACATTTCCTGGCAGCAGTGGTACCCGGCTTGCTCCACCAGCCCCTGGCAGCTGGAGGGCGTCATCGCTCGCCTTCTCCAGGACGGCTATAGCGACCTCGTGGGGGCGCACAACCGCACCGTCGTGGTCGACGCCTACGTGGGCGAGGTCAATAACAAGCACAAGCTCGTCACCGACAAGCACGGCGTTCCGTGCGTGCACCTGTATGAGCCCGAGGTCGAGTGGGTAGTCTACGAACCGAAGCAGCCCTTCCTGGTTCTGGACAAGATCTTCCCCGACGGCGTCCGCATCCCCAAGCTCTTCTACGACACCAACATCATCCAGCTGCCGACCGTGAAGACACACGTCTTTACCACCATCACCGGAGCAATGAAGAACGCCTTCGGTGGGCTCCTGAGCGAGCGGCGTCATTGGACCCATGCCTGCATCCACGAGACTTTGGTCGACCTGCTCACCATCCAGCAGGACATCCACAGCGGACTCTTCGCCGTCATGGACGGGACCTTTGCCGGTGACGGCCCCGGCCCACGTGCCATGCGCGTGCACGAGAAGGACATCATCTTGGCATCTGCCGACCAGGTGGCCATAGACGCCATCTCGGCCCGGTTGCAGGGGTTCGACCCGATGTCCATCCCCTTCATTCGCCTGGCCCATGAACGCGGGCTCGGTGTGGGCGACCCTAACCAGATTGAGGTCGTCGGCACCGACATCTCCGGGATCGACTGGCACTTCGAGACAGCGGAGACCTTTGCCTCGCGCGGGCAGAAGCTGATCTACCACGGACCTCTCAAGCCGCTGGAGAAGCCTTTGCTGCAGTCACCCATCGTGCCCTGGTCCTTCTTCGCCAGCCGCGCCTACTACGATGGTTTCTGGTACCCCTTTGTCGGGTACCCGCGGGTGAAGGAGGCGCTGCGCAGCAAGTGGGGCCGCCTTTTCGACGAGTACGGGGACGTCCCCGCCTACATCGAGCCTCTCTATCCCCCCAGGCTGGCCCTCGGTGCGGCGGCCGGGGCCGCTGCTGCCGGCCTGGCCGTGCTGGCAGCGCAGAAGTTCGGCCGCGGCCGCAAGTGAGGGCCTCAGCCACGCCACCATCCGGCTTCCTCAGCGTAGACCTGCACGTCCACACAGTCTACTCCAAGGACTCACTGACGTCGCTGGACCAGATGGTTGCGTCGGTGGAGCGTGCCGGCCTGAGCGCCGTGGCCATCACCGACCACAACCAGATCGACGGGGCGCTGCGCCTGCGGGACCGCGCCCCGTTTCCCGTCATCATCGGCGAGGAGATCAAGACTAGCGAGGGGGAGATCACCGGGCTGTTCCTTCGCGAACGCATCCCCCCTCGGCTATCGCCCGAGGAGACCATCGCCGCCATCCGCGCGCAGGGGGGCATCGTCTACCTGCCTCACCCGGTGGACGCCGTGCGCACCAGCACTATCTTGCCGGCCGCGCTCGAGCGAGTGATCCAGCAAGTTGATGCGGTAGAAGTGATCAACGCGCGGGTCATGAGCGCCTCGCGCAACACCGAGGCTCGCCGCTTGGCCGAACGCTACGGCTTGGCTCAGGGCGCCGGCAGCGATGCCCACACCCCGGCCGAGGTGGGGACAGCCTACGTTCTCGTGCCCCGGTGCGACCTCACCGACGCGTCCTCTTTCCTGGCTGCGCTGGCGGAGGGCAGGCCGATGGGGGGCCTGAGCAGTCCGCTGGTCCACCTAGCCAGCACCTGGGCCAAGATCCGCAAGCGGCTTCCTGGTTCGAATCCGCCGCAGTCCTAACCACCGCGTCGCGATGGCGACCGGTGCAATTCGGAGGACGTGATGCGTGAGATTCTCGAGCGAGCCCTAAACACGGCTCAACTGCTGGGCGCCGGCTATGTCGACGCGCGGCTCGTGGCCACTGACGAGGAGAGCATCAGGACGCGCAACGGCGCCGTCCGAGCCGTCCAGCGCTCCCAGACGACGGGGCTCGGCGTGAGGGTCCTGGTTGACGGCGCTTGGGGATTCGCCGGCACTTCGAGCGCCGACCTGAAGGGTGCCGAGTCGGCCGCCCGCTCAGCGGTTGAGATCGCCAAAGCCTCCGCGTCCCTCAAGCACCGCGCCGTGGACCTCGGGACGCCGGTAGTTCACCGCGCCACCTACGTCACGCCGCACCAGAAGGACCCCCTGAGCGTATCGCTGGAGGACAAGGTGGCCCTGCTGCTCGCCGCCGATGCCGCCATGGAGATGCCCAAAGTGGCGGTGCGGCAGGCCAGCCTGGTGTCTCTGCGGCGAAAGCAGGTGTTCGCCTCCAGCGAAGGCAGTTACATTGAGCAGGAGATCGTGGAGGCCGGCGGCGGGCTGGAGGCCCTGGCAGTGGACCAGGGGGAGGTGCAGCAGCGCTCCTACCCCAACTCCTTCGGCCGCAACCAGGCCACAGCCGGGTACGAGTTCGTCGAGAGCATGGACCTGGTCGGCCAGGCGCCACGGGTTGCCGAAGAGGCGGTCATGCTGCTGACAGCGCCCCTCTGCCCCGAGGAAGAGACCACCGTCATCCTCGGGCCCACCCAGCTAGCGCTGCAGGTGCACGAGTCCTGCGGCCATCCCACCGAACTGGACCGGGCCCTTGGCTCCGAGGCAGCCTACGCCGGCACCAGCTTCCTCATGCCCGATATGCTGGGAGACTTCCGCTACGGCAGCGACATCGTGAATCTGGTCGCCGACGCCACCGTCCCTGGGGGCCTGGGCACCTTCGGCTACGACGATGAGGGCGTGCCCGCCCAGTGCTCCTATCTGGTACGCGACGGGGTCTTCGTCGGCTACCTTATGTCAAGGGAGACCGCCGCTACTTTGGGGATGGCAAGCAACGGAGCCATGCGGGCCAGCGGCTGGGACCGTATTCCCCTGGTGCGCATGACCAACATCAACCTGGAACCGGGCGACTGGGCTTTCGACGATCTCCTCGCCGACAGCGACGGCGCCCTCTATCTGGAGATGAACAAGTCCTGGAGCATCGACGACAAGCGCCTCAACTTCCAGTTCGGCACGGAGGTCGCCTATCGGGTTGAGGGCGGTCGCCTTGGGACGCTGTACCGCAACGCCGTCTACACCGGCATCACGCCGCGCTTCTGGGGAGACTGCGACGCCATCTGCAACCGCGATCACTGGGCCATGTGGGGGACCGCCAACTGCGGCAAAGGTCAGCCCGGACAGGTGGCCCACGTCGGGCACGGCGTAGCCCCCGCCCGCTTCCGCCGCGTCCAAGTTCGCCCCGGAACCTAAGGAGCCTGCCATGCTCGGCAAGGAAAGAGCTCGCACCATTCTGGAGCAGGTACTCGCCCTCGGCGGAGCCGACGAGACCGAGGCTCTGCTCCTGGCGGACGAAGCAGCGCTGACTCGCTTCGCCCAGAACGCGATTCACCAGAACGTGGCCCAACAGGATACCGTCTTGCGGGTGCGCGCCGTGCTCGACGGTCGCGTGGGCGTCGCCTCGGGCAACGACCTGTCGCGCGAGGGGGTAACCGCCGTGTTCGACCGCGCCCTGCAGGCGGCCCGGGTACAGCCTCCCGACCCCCAGTTCGCCGGCCTCCCGCAACCACACCCCTACCCTACGCTGCCGGAGCTTGAGGAGGCGACGGCTTCGGTCACGCCCGCGGCCCGGGCCGAATTCGTCGGGCACGCGTGTGCCAAGGCTGAGGGCAGCCATCTGGTGGCAGCAGGCGCCCTCGAGACGGGCCTGCGCGAGGTCGCGGTGGCCAACAGCAACGGGGTCCTCGGCTACCACGCCGGTTCTTCGGCTGAGTTCGTCACCGTGATCATGGGTGCGGACAGCAGCGGCTATGGCTTCGCTCTGGCCAACACCCTATCTGACCTGGACGTTGAGGCGGCGGTGGCGCGCGCCGTGGACAAGGCGCTCACCGGGCGGGCGCCGCAGGTCTTTCCCGCCGGCCACTATCCGGTGGTCCTGGAGCCGGATGCCACTGCGGACCTTCTGGGCAGCATGGCGTACACCTCGTTCGGGGCCCTGCAACTCGAGGAGGGGAGCAGCTTCCTCACCAGGCGCCTCGGCCAGCCCGTTCTCTCAAGTGCCGTAACCATTACCGACGATGCCCTGAACCCGGCCATACTGCCGATGCCCTTTGACTTCGAGGGCTCACCCAAGACGCGGGTCTCCATCATCGATGGGGGAGTGGCAACGGGCGTGGTGCACGATACTTACACCGCCTCCCGAGCCGGAACGCAGTCCACCGGGCACGCTTTCCCGGCGCCCAATCCCTACGGGCCGCGAGCCACCCACCTCTCTCTGGCCCCGGGCACGGCTTCGGTGTCGGACCTAGTCGCCTCGATTGACGAGGGTCTGCTGATCACGCGCTTCCACTACACCCGCGTCGTGCGTCGCCCCACCGTAACTGTCACCGGCATGACCCGAGACGGCACCTTCCTCATTCGCGACGGTGAGATCGCCCATCCGGTGCGCAACCTGCGCTTCACGCAGAGTTACGTGCAGGCCCTGCAAGACGGCTGCGTCATCGGCGCGGAGCAGCGACTGTGCGGCGAGTACGGGCCTTACCTCTGCCCGGCGGTCTACATCCCGGAGTTCCACTTCACCGGCGTCACCGATTTCTAGCGTTCGGGGCCCCACCGCGCGCGGGCCCGAGGGAGTCCAGCCCCCATGATGTACAAGGAAGACTGGGAACTCGCGCAGTCCCGAACACTGGCATGGTGGGAGGGTGAGATCGTGGATCGTCCCTGCCTGCAGGTGACGGCGCCGCGGGCGGGACGCGAGGAGGCTCGCGACGAGGCTCTGCGCCGTCCAGCAGGCATACCGGTAGAGCGCTGGTGGACCGACATCGACCTGATCGTCGAGCGCACCGCTCGGCGCATTGAGTCCACCTTCTTCGGCGGCGAGGCTTTTCCACTCCTCAACCCCAACCTGGGGCCCGACCTCTTCGCCGCCTATCTGGGCGCACCGCTACGCTTCCTCAACACCGACACCAACTGGGTCGAGCACCCTCTCGATGACTATGAGCGGTTTGGCCCCCTAGTCATCGACGAGGCCAATCGCTGGTGGCGCCTCCAGCTTGACCTGCTGGCCCGAGCCCAAGAGGCCGGCCGCGGCCGCTGGATCACCGGGATCCCCGACACCCACGCGGGCGGCGACGCCCTATCTGGCTTGCGCGGCAATGCGCGTCTCTGCACCGACTTGTATGACCAGCCTGAGGCGGTGCACGCCGCCCTCCGACAGCTTGATTCGGCGCTCACCGCGGCCTATGAGCGCTACTTCGCCCTCGTGGAGACGGACACCTACGGCAGCAGCAGCGGCTGGCTGCCCTCGTGGACCAACGGGCGCTCCAACGCGGTGCAGTGCGACTTCATCGCTCTCATCTCGCCCGCTCAGATGCAGGAGTTCATCTTGCCCGGCATCGTCCACGAGGCGCGCCTCCTCGACCGCGCAATCTTCCACCTGGACGGACCGAACGCCCTCGCGCACCTGGACACCCTGCTGGCGACGCCCGAGATTCACGCCATCCAGTGGGTTCCGGGCGCCGGGCGAGACCTGATGATTCGTTGGGTGCCGCTCCTGCGACGAATACAGGCCGGCGGCAAGGCCATTCATATCTCCTGCACTCCGGCGGAGGTTGTGCCCCTGCTGGAGGCGCTGCGTCCCCAGGGTCTCATGATCGCCACCGGCGTCCCCACCGAAGGAGAGGCGCGGTCGCTTCTCAGCGCCGTCTCCAAGGTGGTGTAGCGGACTCCCGCACTCCCACCGTTGAGGTGCACAATGGCGCTCTGTCGAGCTGACACGGCTATCCTGAGAGGCTTAGCCCAGCGCGTCGCTGAGGCGGCCACGCATCCGGAACAGAAGGAGCGGGAGCGGCGCTGGTACGCCACCAACGCCCTGCGCCCGCTACGCCCGGTGGTGTTCTGTTCTCCCGAGGGTGCCTGGGAGGAGTTGCTGCCCGTAAGCGGCTGCGCTTGCGACGATCCCCTGGCACGGGCCTGGGAGCGCAGCCTGCGGATGCGGCTCTACGCCTGGGAGCGGTTCGACGACGACGCGGTCCTCGACGACCGCTTCCCCGTCAACTACGTCTACGAAGACAGTGGCTGGGGGCTGGAGCCGCAGAAGACCTTCAGTGACCAGGCGCGCGGTGCCTATCGCTGGAGCGGCGCCCTGGCGGACGACGATGACCTGAGCCGGCTCCATTACCCGCAAGTAAGTGCTGACCAGACGGCCACCCAGGAGCGACTCGACCTGGCCCACCACGTCTTCGACGGCCTGCTCACGGTGGAGCTGCAGGGACGCTTCTGGTGGTCCACCGCCCTCATCGGCGAACTGGCGCAACTGCGGGGGTTGGAGCAGGTCATGCTGGACATGTGCGAGCGGCCTGCCTGGGTACACCGGGCGATGCGCTACCTAATGGAAGGACGCCTGCAGTGGCTCGATAACCTGCAGCTCCGGGGACTGCTCGCTCTCAACAACGGCAATGACTACGTCGGTTCCGGCGGCTTCGGCTGGACGGACGAGTTACCGGCACCGGGGTTCGACGGCGCTCGCGTCCGCACGCAGGACATGTGGGGCTTCGCGGAGGCGCAGGAGATCACCGGCGTCTCCCCGGCGATGCACGACGAATTCGTCCTTCAGTACCAGATCCCCCTTCTTGAGCGCTTCGGCCTCAACTGCTACGGCTGCTGCGAGCCGCTGCACCACAAGTTCGAGTTGCTCAAGAAGGTGCCCCGGCTGCGCCGCATCTCCATCAGCCCCTGGTGTGATCGGCGCGTGGCCGCCGAAGCCCTGGAGGACAACTACGTCTACTCCTGGAAGCCCCATCCGGGCTATCTCGCCGATGTGGTCTTCAGCCCGGAGGCGGTGCGCTCCTACATACGGGAAGCCCTGGACGAGAGCCGCGGCTGCGTGGTGGAGATCGTCCTCAAGGACACCCACACCTGCAACGGACAGCCGGAGCGCTTCGACGCCTGGACGCGCATCGCCAAGGAAGAGGCGGAGCGCTACTCCTGAATCGCACTGATCCTCGGCACCTTCGAGTGCTGTCTGGGAGGGATGACATGAGGCTGGGAGGACCGCTGCTAACCCCGTTCGACGGGCCCGCCGGCTGGATCGCTGCGCTCCGCGAGCGAGGCTACTCGGCCGCCTACTGCCCGGTAGGCGCCGACGCCGATGATGCCACCGTCCGCGCCTACCGGCAGGCTGCCGACGGAGCCGGCATCGTCATCGCCGAGGTCGGCGCCTGGAGCAACCCTCTCAGCCCCGATGATTCGGAGCGGAACGCCGCGATCCGCAAGTGCCAGGAACAGCTGGCCCTCGCCGACCGCATCGGCGCCCGCTGTTGCGTCAACATCGCCGGCTCGCGCGGGCGGAAGTGGGACGGGCCCCACCCGGACGACCTCACCGAAGCTAGCTTCGGCCTCATTGTGGATTCCGTTCGCGAGATCATCAACGCCGTGAAACCTGCCCGCACCTACTACGCCCTCGAGACCATGCCCTGGATGTATCCCGACTCCGCTGACAGCTACCTGACCCTGCTGCAGGCCGTGGATCGTCCTCGTTTCGCCGTCCATCTCGACCCCGCCAATCTGATCAGCAGCCCACAGCGGTACTTCCGCAACGGCGAGCTTATCCGTGACTGCTTCGCCAAGCTCGGCCCCCTAGTCCGGAGCTGCCACGCGAAGGACGTCGTTTTGCGCGACTCCTTCATGGTTCACCTCGACGAGGTGCGCCCGGGCTTGGGAGGGCTAGACTACAGCGCCTTCCTACGAGAGCTGTCTCGGCTCCCTGACAACACGCCCCTCATGCTCGAGCACCTGCCCAACGAGGACGAGTATGCCGCTGCGGCCACGTACATCCGCGACATCGCTGCGAGACAAACGCTCTCCCTCGGCTAGCCGCCATTGACTTGCGACGAGGTCCTCCTCGAGCTCCGAGAGATGGCCGACCCAGCATCGCTCGCTGGAATGGCCCGCTTCGGCATAGACACCTCACGCGCCTTTGGAGTCCGGGTGCCGGCGTTACGCCGCCTGGCGCGCCGAATCGGCAGGGATCCCGTGCTGGCCGACAGGCTCTGGAGCGCCGGCTTTCGCGAAACGAGGATCCTCGCCGGCCTCGTTGCCGATGCCACGCGGGTCACGCCCCGGCAGATGGATGACTGGGCGCTGGACTTCTCCGACTGGGAGCTCTGCGATCAGACCTGCATGAACCTGTTCGCCCACGCGGAGCCGGCCTGGGCCAAGGCCCTGGCGTGGGGTACGCGCCCGGAGGAGTTCGTCAAGCGGGCGGGCTTCGTGCTCATGGCCCGTTTGGCGGTCGGCCGGCCTCGACCGGACGATCAGCGACTGCTCCTCTTCCTGGCAACGATCGAGGAACACGCTTCCGATCCGCGGCCCTACGTGCACAAAGCCGTTAGCTGGGCGCTCCGCCAGATCGGCAAACGCAGCGCTGCGCTCTGGGGGCCGGCCCTCGCCACGGCGCGGCGCTTGGCGGCATCCGGCGACCGGCAGGCCCGCTGGGTCGGCCGCGATGCGCTCCGCGAGCTAGATGGCGAGCCCATCCGCAAGCGCTTGCAGATAGTCTAGCCCCGCTTTAGGCTACCCCCTGGCAGTCGCTCGACGCTGCCCGTCGCCGATTGGCAAGGAGGACCCTCGTCCATGTACCTATACGTTCGGGTGCAGGACCCCGAGAGCTACTACCGCGATGGTCCAGACGGACGGATCAAGGCCAGGCTCGAGCAGGCGTCTGGCGAACGCTGCCTGATCGTGCCATACCGCGAGTTCGACCTGAAGCTCGTCCAGGAGCTGCGGCCGCGCGCAATCGCCATGAGCGGCTTCGGGGGGCACTTCCAGAATCGGGAGGTCTCCTGGTTCTACGGTATGGACGAGGTGCTGCACCGTGCCGACCTGCCCATCATCTGCTTCTGCGGTAGCCACCAGCTGCTGGGCTACTCCTTCAGCCAGGACCTGCACGCGGTGGAGCGGCTCTACGACCTTCCCATGCGCCGGTTGGAAGAGAACGAGGACCTGCCCCGGCGGGCCGCCGGCAGTCCGGACTACGACCTCAGCGGCTACTTCATCGCCGATGGCTTCTATCCCATCCGCCGTTTGGAGGACGACCCCCTCTTCGAGGGCCTTCCCGAGGTCATGACCATGCGCTGCTCCCACTACTGCGAAGTGAAGGAGCTGCCGCCCGGTTTCGACTTGCTCGCGACCAGCCGCCACTGCCGTATCGAAGCCATACGGCACCACTCGCGGCCGCTGTATGGGACGCAGTTCCACCCGGAGGCGTACGAGTCGCCTTTCCTTGACGGGCAGCGCCTGCTCGAGAACTTCGCCCGGCTGGTCGACAACTGGTGGAGCCACCAGACGCCCTGAGCCACCCGGGCGCGACCACACGCAAACCCTGAATGGAGTGCGGACCATGCCTGAGATCCGATCCACCGAGTTGGCCGACGAGATCAAGGGGACTGTTGAGCGAGTCACGCGAAGGACCTTGCGTGCCGAGGGGGCGGCAGTATCCAAGAGTGCCCTCGGCGCCCTGACCGCAGGCAACGACGCCAGCGTATCGAAGAGCGTTTCGCTGGCCACCGTAGCCGGTCACGATGCCCTCCTCGACACGACGGCGGGGTCGATCGCCATCGCCGGCCACGACCTGAAGATCAGTCAGGGTGGCGCCGGCATCATGTTGGTGGCTGGCGATGCCCACGTCGAACGCGGCTTCATCGGGGTGCTGGTGGCCGGCAGGGCCGACCTCACCAGCGGCAGCCGCGTGCTGATGACACTGCCCATGGCCCTGGGACTCGGAGCGGTGGCGGGCGCAGCGTTCGCTCTGGTCTCGATCGCGTTCCGGACGAAGCTGGGTCGGCGCTAGCAGACCTGCCGCCAGCATAGGCTCACAGGAGTAGAGATGGCCTCATTCACCACCAGACCTGTCGTAATGGCTCGGAAGGGCGTGGTCACCTCCGGCCACTACCTCGCCAGCGCCGCCGGCTTCCGCATTCTCGAGCAGGGCGGCAACGCCATCGATGCCGCTGCCGCCGTCTGCCTCTGCCTCAACCTGCTCGAACCCCAGAGCTGTGGGCTCGGCGGCGAGGTGCCCACCCTCATTTACTCCGCCGCCGACCAGCAACCGTACGCGCTCAGCGGGATGGGCTGGTCGCCCCAGGACTTCACCATAGACTGGTGCCGCACACACGGCATCGACCTCATACCCGGCGACGGCTACCTGCCCGCGTGCGTCCCCTCCGTGGTCGGTAGCTGGGCCCTCGCGTTGGCCCGGCTGGGCACGATGAGCTTCACCCAGGTGCTGCAGCCCGCCATCGAGTTGGCCGAGGAGGGCTTTGCCCTCTATCCCAGCCTGCACCAGGCCCTCACGACCGGCCTTACCAAGTATACGGACCTCTACCCCACCACGGGTGAGGTCTACTGCCCGGGCGGGCGCGTTCCCGAGATCGGCGAAGTCATCCGCAACCGAGACTGGGCCGAGGTGCTCAAGGGCATGTGCCGGGCGGAACAGGAGGCCACGGGCCAGGGCCGGATCGCCGGCATCGAGGCGGCGGCTGACTACTTCTACCGGGGGCCGGTGGCCGAACGAATCGTGGACTTCATTCGGACCAACCCGGTCGAGGACGCCAGCGGCGTCGCTCACACCGGCCTGCTGTCCCTGGCCGACATGGCCGACTGGCAGCCGCGGCTTGAGCCCACGGTCAGCTACCGCTATCACGGGCTGGACGTCCACAAGTGCCCCTCGTGGACCCAGGGGCCGGTGTTCCTGCAGCAGCTGGCTCTGCTGGACGGCTTCGACCTGGCCGCCATGGGCCACAACTCGGCCGACTACCTGCACACCCTCATCGAGTGCGCCAAGCTGGCCTACGCCGACCGCGAGGCCTACTACGGCGACACCCTGTTTGACGAGCTTCCCATGGACCAGCTCCTCGCCGAGAGCTACAACACCGAGAGGCGGGAGCAGATCGGCGAGCGGGCGGCCATGGAAGTCCTGCCCGGCAACATAGGAATGGGTGTGCCCGAGTACGCCGCGCGCACCGTGCTGGAAGACAACCGTCGCGCTCTCGACATCGCCGGGCGCCAAGTGCGTGACCTCGGCCTCGGCCACGCGCACGTGGGCGACACCACCCACCTGGACGTCATCGACCGCTGGGGCAATATGGTAGCGGCCACTCCCAGCGGCGGCTGGCTGGGTTCGTCCCCGGTCATCCGTGGGCTCGGCTTCCCGCTGGGCACCCGTGGCCAGATGTTCTACCTTAACGCCGAACGACCCAACGCCCTGGAACCCCACAAGCGCCCGCGCGCCACGCTTACTCCCAGCCTAGTGACTCGCGAGGGGCGCCCGTTCATGGTGTTCGGCACCCCGGGCGGAGACTGCCAGGATCAATGGACCCTTCAGTCCTTCCTCAATTACGTCCACTTCGGGATGGACCTTCAGGAGGCGCTGGACGCACCAACCGTTCACAGCATGCACTTCCCCTCGTCCTTCTACCCGCGAGAGGGATTCCCCGGCAAGATGGTGGCCGAGGGCCGTATCGCCGCCTCGGTGCTATGCGAACTGCGTACGCGCGGGCACGAGGTGGAGGTGGTCGGCGACTACGTCAACGGCAAGACCATGGCCATCAGGCTGGACGAAGAGCGCGGGGTGATCCTGGGCGCGGTGGCGCCCAAGGGGATTATCGGCTACGCCATCGGCTGGTAGAGTGGCGCGGCCCGCTCACTCGTCCGTGAGGAGGTGTGTCATGTCTCTGATTGGCACCGGCGCTCGCCTGCTCGTTACCGACTACCAGCGCGCGCTCTGCTTCTACCGTGACGTGCTGCGATTCCCGCTGACCTGGGGCGACGAGAGCACCGGCTACGCCGCCTTCGACACCGGCGGAGCGCCCCTGGCCATCTTCAGCCGCCAGGCCATGGCCGACGCCGTCGGTGCGGGCGCTCAGCCGGCCGCCGCCGAGGCACAGGACACCTTCGTGCTCACGTTCGTGGTGGACGACGTTGACGCTGAGTACGAGCGCCTGCGGGAGCGTGGAGTAGCGTTCACCGCCCCACCGGTGGACCGTCCCGATTGGGGAGAGCGGACAGCCCACTTCCGCGACCCGGACGGTAACTTGCTGGAGCTCAACCACTCGCTCGCCGGCTGACTCGGTCGGCAGTCGCGAAGCAACATGGACGGGGAGGCACATTGAACTTCTTCGAGCTATTCGACATCTCGGAGCGCTACCTCGAGTTGCTCAACCCGACCAGCCCGGAGAAGGTGCTGGAGGTGGGTCGCGTTCTTGGCCTCAACCCAGACACGCGGCTGATAGACTTTGGCTGCGGCTACGCCGAGCCGCTGAAACTGTGGGGCGAAGCCTACGGCATCTCCGGGGTGGGCGTAGATATCCGTGAGCATGTCTGCGACCATGCGCGAGCGAAGCTGGCCAGGGCCGGCCTCGCCGACCGCATCGAGATCGTCTGCAGCCCCGGCGCTGACTACGACTTCCCGGAGCACTCCTACGACGTGGCCACCTGCCTGGGGGCGTCCTTCATCTGGAAGGGCTTCCAGACAGCGGTGCAGGCCCTCGCCCGCGCGGTTGTGCCCGGCGGTCAGGTGGCAATAGGCGAACCGTACTGGCTCACCTCCAACGTCCCGCCCACCTACGCTCAGAAACAAGGCTTCCACTCCGAGGCTGAGATTCTTCGCATCGTGCGCGAGGAAGGATTCGACCTGGAGTTCCTGGTTCGTGCCAGCCTGGATGACTGGGACCGTTACTCCTCCGGCAACTGGTACGGCCTTGTTCGCTGGCTGCAGGACAACCCTGGTCATCCCGAGCGCGGCGATGTGATCGAGCGACTGCGAACCAGCCAGGACGAGTACTTCCGCTTCGAGCGCGAATACGTGGGCTGGGCCATCTTCATTCTGGCGCCCACGCGTTGGTAGCCCGGCAACGGCGGAGGCCTCTCACCTGTGACCAGGATTGACGGCAGTTGGTACGAGCGGCCGCCCGACGTAGGCGAGCGAACGGGCGCCGGCGGTGTGGTCATCCGTCGTGATGGCGACCGCCTGCTGGTGGGACTGGTACAGGAGGACGGTTTTCCGGAGTACATCCTGCCCAAGGGTCGGCTGGAGCCGGGCGAGGACATCGAGACCGCTGCACGACGGGAGATCGCCGAGGAGGCCGGCCTAACCGGCCTTCGGCTGCTCGGTAAGCTGGGCGTGCGCGAGCGGCTGGACTTCCGCCGCCGGCAATGGGTCACTACCCACTACTTCCTCTACTGGTGTGACGACCCCGCCTCGGCTCCCACGGACGTGGAACATGAGTACCGCCTGCACTGGTTCCCTCTTGATGAGCTGCCGGCCATGTTCTGGCCTGAGCAGTGGGAGTTGCTCGAATCGAACCGCGACCGTATCGCCTCCACTGCGCCCCCGGGCAGTATGCGAAAGTGGCGAGTCGAACCGATAACCGTAGAGCTGTGGCCCGACCTGGTCGAGCTGTTCGGGCCGCGCGGAGCCTCCGGCGGCTGCTGGTGCATGTGGTGGCGCCTGCCCAACGCCGACTTCGTCCGCGGCAAGGGCGATGGCAACCGCAACGCACTGGAGTCTCTCGTGCGTGCCGGTACCGTGCCGGGACTGCTGGCCTACCATGGTGAGCGGGCCGTCGGCTGGTGCTCCCTGGGCCCGCGCGAGGAGTTCCCGCGCCTGGCACGCTCGCGCATCCTCAAGCCGGTGGACGACGCGCCCGTGTGGTCGGTGGTCTGCTTCTTCGTGGACCGTCACTACCGGGGCGGGGGCGTGACCTCCACTCTGCTAGAGTCAGCCAAGGAGTACGCCCGTCGCCAGGGAGCGTCCTTCCTGGAGGGCTATCCGGTGGACGCCGGCGGCCGGCATGTCGTGCCCGCCTTCGCCTACACCGGGCTGGCCTCGACCTTCGCCAAGGCCGGCTTTGTGGAGGTCGCCCGCCGCTCCCCCACCCGCCCCATCATGCGCTACGATCTGACGGCCAAGGGGGAAGCGGAGACAGGCCCCGCTGACCCGCGCCGCGTGTTCGGCGAGCGGGCTGCCTACTACACCACTAGTCCCGTGCACCGCGATGGGCAGGCGCTCGCCGATTTGGTGGCGATGGCTCAGCCACGGACCGACTGGACGGTGCTGGACGTAGCCACCGGCAGCGGGCACACGGCCCTCGCCTTCGCCCCTTACGTCCGCCGCGTGCTGGCCCTCGACCTCACGCCGCAGATGCTCGGCGAAGCGCGCGCACTGTCCGCAGAGGCCGGCGCCGCTAACGTTGCCTTCGGCCTGGCGGACGCCCATCGCCTCCCGCTCGCATCCGGGTCAGCCGACCTGGTCACCTGTCGCCGCGCCGCTCACCACTTCCGCGATCTGACTGCATTCCTCTCCGAAGCGCACCGCGTACTGCGGCCAGGCTCTCTGCTGCTTGTCGAGGACCGCTCAGTCCTAGAGGACCCGTGGGTGGACCGCATCATGAACCAGCTCGATCGGCTCCACGACCCCTCTCACGTGCGCGAGTACCGCCCCTCAGAGTGGCGCACCGCCCTCGAGCATGCCGGTTTCACTGTCCTTCGGCTCGAGCTGCGAGAACGGCTGCGACCGCTGTCCTCGCTGACCGACAACGCCTCGCCCGCGGCTGCGTCCGAGATCCGCGCCATCTTCGCCCGCCTCTCCGAGGAAGAGCGCTCCGCCCTGAGCGCTGTGGGGTCGGGGGAGAGCTCGCGCAGCAATCATTGGTACATCACGGTTCTGGCCGAGCGCGCCTAGCCGGCCCAGGAACGGAAAACGTCCCACGCCGGGTTGGCGTGGGACGCGCCGCTCAGAAGCTCGTTCGCTAGAGCCTGCCTAGGCGTCGCCGCCATCGGCCTTCTCGGCCTCGGTCTTGCGCTTGCGGCTGGAGCCATTGCTCGCCGCCGGCTGCGCCGCCGGGAGCACGATCGCGTCATCGGGCTTGATCTCATTGGCGATGTAGCGCTCGAGGCGCTCGCGCGCTTCGTCGTCGGTGAGCTGGGTGGGCGGGCTCTTCATGAAGTAGGCGCTCGGAGCCTCCAGCGCGCCGGCGATGCCGCGGTCCAGGGCCAGCTTGCAGCAGCGGACGGCATCAATGACCACGCCGGCCGAGTTGGGGCTGTCCCAGACTTCCAGCTTCACTTCCATGTTGAGGGGTGCACCGCCGAAGGTGGTACCCTCGATGCGGATGTAGCACCACTTGCGGTCCTTCAGCCACGGGATGTAGTCGCTGGGACCAACGTGGATGTTGTCGGCACCCAGGTCGTAGTCCAGCTGGCTGGTGACGGCATTGGTCTTCGATTCCTTCTTGCTCTGCAGCCGCTCGCGCTCCAGCATGTTGTAGAAGTCGGTGTTACCACCGAAGTTCAGCTGGTAGGTGCGGTCGATACGGACGCCGCGGTCGCGGAAGAGTCGGGTGAGGACGCGGTGGCTGATGGTCGCGCCGACCTGGCTCTTGATGTCGTCGCCGATGACCGGAAGGCCGCGCTGGTTGAAGCGGGTCTGCCAGTAGCCTTCCCGGGCGATGAACACCGGGATGCAGTTCACGAACCCACACCCGGCGTCGAGGATCTGCTCCACGTACCACTTGGTGGCCATCTCGCTACCCACGGGCAGGTAAGACACCACCACGTCAGTCTTGGTGTCCTTGAGGATGCTGACGATGTCCGCGGTAGCACCCGGCGCCTTCTCGATCTTCTCCTTGAGGTACTTGCCCAGGCCGTCGTGCGTCATGCCACGGGAAACGGGCACGTTTAGCTTCGGCACATCGGCGAAGCGCAGCGTGTTGTTGGGCTCCTCCCACATGGCCTCGGAAAGGTCCTTGCCCACCTTGCGCGAGTCAATGTCGAACGCCGCCGTGAACTCGATGTCCCGGATGTGGTACCCGCCCAAGTTGACGTGCATCAGGCCGGGAATGAAGTCGTTCTCAGAGGCGTCGCGGTAGTAGTGCACTCCCTGTATGAATGCCGAGGCGCAGTTGCCCACGCCGATCACAGCTACCCGGACCTTGTCCCCCATCAATTCCTCCTCACCAATGAGCGACCGGTGAGCACCCGGTCGCTCCGGATTCCGAACACGGGCGGCATGATAGCCACCCGCTACCTATTGGTCAAACACCGCCCGACGCGGGGAGTTGCTCCCGGCCGGCCTGCGGCAGCAGCGAACCCACAGCCTATTCTGCTGGGCGCAACAGCTCGACCACGTCCTCTAGGGCAGATAGCGCCTCGGCGTCCAACCGGCTCAAGGCCATGGCGGCCAACACGTAGCGGTTGGACTCCGGCCGGTGCATGAACTCGCGCGCATCCTCGCCCTGCGGTGCCGCCGCGGAATCAGGGACAGCACCTGAGGCCTCCCCAGCCTCGAGCAGCGCCTCCGGCGAGCACGCGTACAGGTCGGCGAGCGCCTCCAGGTCGGAGAGTGTTGCAGCCCTCTCACCCCGCTCCACGCCCAGCAGCCTCCCTTCGGGCAGGCCGGCACTCGCCTCCGCTGTCTCGGGCGACAGGCCACACTCTTCCCGCCGGACCGCCAGCGCCGCGCCCAACGCCTTCCGGCGCAGAGTCAGACTGCGGTCCGACGGCTCCTCCCGCGACGGTACCGGCACGCGCAGGACCTCGGCGGCCGGTACTCCGAGGTGCGCGGCAAGCCGCCACACGTCCTCGTCGGTGACCTCCTGCAGGCCCAGCTCGCGGGCCCGCACCTCCGGCTCCGCCACGGACAGCACCGCGGCCGCCTGCTCGGCGCTCAGCCCGTAGCGTTCGCGCAGCGCCCGCAGACGCACGCCGCCGATCTTCTGCCGCGTCCGCCGAGCCCGCTCAGTCGCTGCCATTGGTGTCTCCTGTAGCGGCGCTAGTCCCGCAGGTCGTGGATCCCGCCCTCGCCGCTGGCGGTATCATACCAGCCGTAGCTGGATCGGCCCAGCCGACCCATGACTTCGCCGGGGTTGAGACCGAGGCAGGATCCGTGCCTGACCGTCTCGGCCCGGTGTGAGTGTCCGTAGAAGACGGCTGCGAAGGCGCCGGCAGTGGTCAGTCGCCGCCCTATCTCCGAGTAGTGCGTGACGGCCACCAGCGCGCCGTCCAGCTTCAGCTCGGCATACTGGCCGTGCAGCGTCACGTGCGGGTGACGACCCGCCACCCGCGTGAGCAGGAAATGGTCGCCGTCGTTGTTGCCAAACACCACCTCGATCGGACCGGTGAAGCCTTCGGCGATCGTCTGCAGAGTGAACGGGGCGCAGAGGTCACCGCAGACGATGAGGGTCTGCGCGCCGTCCTCGCGGATGTTGGCCAGGACTCCGCTCAGCTTCCAGACGTTGTCGTGAATGTCGGAGATAACCGCTAGCTTCACCTCGACCTCCTGTGCGGAGCTACTGCGGGCCCGGCCAACTGGCCAGCGCCGCCTCCACCGCCTCCTCCAAACGCTCCAGCGGCACCACCTCGGACGCGGCCGCCCAGCGCGCCTTCACCTCGGCGCCGCCCGCCTTGAGGCTGCGGGCGCTCACCGTCACGCGAACCGGTAGCCCCAGAAGGTCGGCGTCGTTGAACTTGACGCCGGCGCTCTGCTCGCTGCGCTCGTCGTAGAGAACCTCCCACCGCTTGCCCAGACTCTCGTAGACGCTCTCGGCTGCCTCGGCGATCTCGGCCCGATCCAGGTTCAGACCGACCACGTGCACCTGGCAGGGCGCGATGGCCGGCGGCCAGATGATGCCTTTGTCGTCGTTGTGCTGCTCGATGGCAGCCGCCATGAGGCGCCCAATGCCGATGCCATAGCAGCCCATAACGATCGGCTTCTCTTGCCCATCCGGGTCGAGGTAGGTGGCGCCCATAGCCTGGCTGTACTTGGTGCCGAGCTTGAAGATGTGGCCCAGCTCGATGCCGCGCTGATCGGCCAGTTCTCCTCCACACACAGAGCACGTGTCTCCCTGCCGAGCCAGAGCGATGTCGGTCACCAGGTCGGCGCGGAAGTCGCGAGGGAAGTTGGCGTTGCGATAGTGGAAGCCTGCCCGGTTGGCGCCGGCAACCAGGTTGGCCGCGCCCACCAGCGAGTCGTCCACCACCACCTTCACTCCCTTGACCCCGATGGGAGAAGCGTAGCCGGCCGCGATCCCCGCCGCCGCCAGCTCTGCGTCGGTGGCCGGGCGGAGTTCCGTGGCGCGCAGGGCGTTGCCCAGTTTGACCTCGTTGACGTCCAGGTCGCCCCGGATGACGGCGAAGATGATGCCGCCGTCCTGGTCCACGTAGAACACCGCCTTGGCCGTCTGCCGTGTCGGTACTCCCAGGAAGTCGGCCAGTTGCTGGATGGTCTTCATGCCCGGAGTCGCCACTTCCTCGAGGGGCAGCGGATCGCCGCCCACCGGGTCACCCTTAGCGAAGCGGGCCGCCTCGGCGTTGGCGGCATAGCCGCAACCCTGGCAGTGGATCAGGGTATCCTCACCCGCTTCACTCAGGACCATGAACTCATGCGAAGCCGTCCCGCCCATCATTCCCGGGTCTGCGTCGACCACCACCACGTCCAGGCCGCAGCGACGGAAGGCGTTCTCATAGGCCTGGCGAACATAGGGGTAGAAGCGGTCCAGATCCTCAAAGTCGGTGTGAGCGCTATAGCCGTCCTTCATGGTGAATTCGCGTACGCGCACCAGGCCGCCGCGCGAGCGAGGTTCGTCGCGGAACTTCACCTGGAACTGGTAGACCAGCAGCGGCAGTTGGCGATAGGACGAGACCTCGCGGCGGAGGAGATCGGTCACCGGCTCCTCGTGCGTCATGGCGAGCACCATGTCACGCCCGCCCCGGTCCTCGAAGCGCACCAACTCCGGCCCAACACTGAACCAGCGGCCGCTCTCCTTCCAGAGCTCGGCTGGGTGCACCACCGGTAGCAGGACCTCCTGCCCGTCGATGGCGTTCATCTCCTGACGTATGATCTCCTCGATCCGGCGCATGGAGCGGTAGGCCAAAGGCAGGTAGCAGTAGATGCCGGCGGCGATGGCGCGCACCAGGCCCGCACGCAGCAGCAATCGGTGGCTCACCAACTCGGCGTCGGCCGGGTCGTGCCTGAGAGTGGTGCCGAAAAGACGACTCATCCTCATGATCTTGCTCCACTTCCGGCCTTTGATCGCGCTAAGCCCCTGGACGCGCCCGGGAATGCTCCCGGCCGTCTCGGTTGGTATCCGCGACTGCAGCCGCCTATAATGCTTTCCTGGCCCAATCAACTATCACCCATTCGGAGACCGAAACCCATGCTCGAGCAGCTCCAACTCGGCCCCCTGCAGGCCAACTGCTACCTCTACGGCGACGACAAGACAGCGCTCGTCATCGATCCGGGGGGCGAGCCGGAGTGCGTCCTGGCCCGGGCCGGGGAACTCAGCGTGAGCATCAGCGCCCTGGTGTGCACCCACGGTCACTTCGACCACATCGGCGGCCTTACCGGCCTCGCTGAGGTCACCGGTGCCGTTGTCCTCATCCACGCGGCGGACCTAGGCCTGGCCCTGAACGGCGGCCTCGCCCCCGCGGGAGACGACTCCGCTGACCTGCCGCCCGGCATTCCTGCCTGGCTCGCCGAGCCCCTACGACTGCCCTCGCCGCCGCGCACCGTTTCCGACGGTGAGGTGATCGCGGTGGGCTCCGCTTCGCTCACCGTGCTCCACACGCCCGGCCACACCCCGGGCGGGATCTGCCTCTACGATGAGGCCGCGGGAGTCCTCTTCAGCGGCGATACCCTGTTCCGCCTGGGCGTCGGTCGCGCCGACCTGCCGGGCGGGCACGGCCGCGCTCTTCTCAACAGCATCAAGCAGCGTCTGTTCGTCCTGCCCGATACCACCCGCGTCTACCCCGGTCACGGGCCGAGCACGCTCATCGGGCTGGAGAAGCACCGCAACCCGTTCGTCAGGGCCGAGACAGGCTAGGCGCCGCTAGCGCGGCGCCCACTCCGCTGCAGCCAGCCACCGCCCCAACAACCCGCGTCCATCGTCGCTCACCAAGCGCTCAAGCAGGGCCGCCGCTTCCGGCGCCGAGCGATACGCGAACCAGACGCCACCCATAAGCGGGTACTCGCCTTCGCGCACTCGCTGTGGCTCCGGCCGCCGCTCCTCGATGGTTAGGGCCCGTACACCCTCGCGCAGGTTAGCTGCGGCCACGTAGCCGACTGCCCCGGGATTGGCGGACACGTAGTCTAGCACGGCCCCATCAGCGGCGGCAATGGGTGCGCCGCTGGCCGGGAGCTCACCCTTCAGGACGAGGCTCTCCAGCAGCGACCGCGTGCCGGCCCCCTTCTCTCTCATCACGGGCACAACGCTTCCCACCGACTGCCCGAAGGCATCCCAGGCACCGATCCTCCCCGTGAACAGCCCGCGTAGATCCTCCACCTGCAGGGGGCCCGTCTGGTTCGAGGGATGCACCACGAAGGCCAGAGCGTCCGATGCGATCGCCTCGACGCTCAGCCCCTCGACAAGCTCCGGTAGCGGACCCCAGACAACAGCTGCGTCCACGTAACCCATCGCCAGGCTATCCAGCGCCGACTCGTCCGAGGAGACGGTGACCGCGACGCCCGGTCCCCAGAGGCCGCTGCTCGGGCGGGCCAGGTCAGCCAAGCTGGACGATATAGCAACCCGCAGGGCCGGATCCTGGCGGCGGGCGAGGCTCTCTCCCTCGGCGGCCTCGTGGCAACCGGACAACGCCATGGCCCAGACTAGGCAGGCGACGGCGAGGACCGGCCGGAGCACTAACCGCGAACCAAGCTGACAAGGATACATAGCGCCCCGAAGGCCCAGCAGTAGTACGCGAAAGGCATCAGGCTGCCCTGGCGTAGGTGGCGCATCAGGCCGCCGATGGCGGCGTATCCCACCAAGGCCGCGACGCCAGCGCCAATGGCGCCCAGCGCCAGGCTCCCGTCATCGCCCGCCATGGCCACCTTAGCGACCTCAATCAGTCCGCCGCCTGCGATGACCGGCGTCGCGAGCAGGAAGCTGAACCGTGCCGACTCCGGCCGCGAAAGGCCGCGCAGCAGGCCTCCGGAGATTGTGGCGCCCGAACGACTGATGCCGGGAGCGATGGCGGCCGCCTGGGCCAGGCCGATGACCAGAGCGTCTGCTATGGTACGTGCTCCACCGCCGCGGCTACTTCGCCGGCCGGCCACCTCCGCCAGGGTGAGTATGACGCCCGTGACTAGGAGCAACACCGCCACCAGCACGGGCGAAGAGAACATCTCTTCGAACCAGTCCTCCAGCATAACCCCGGCGATGGCAGCCGGGATGCTGCCGAGGATCACCAGCCAGGCGAGTCTCCCCGGGCCATCGTCAATGCGGCGGCTTCGGAGCGTCCCGAACCAGGCGACGACCATGTCCCACAAGTCCCGGCGGAAGTAGACGAGCACCGCCAAAAGCGTTCCTAAGTGAACGGAAATGCCGAAGAACAAGTCGTTGCCTGTCCAGCCCAGGAGCCAGGGAACCAGCACCAGGTGACCGGAACTACTGATGGGAAGGAACTCGGTCGCTCCCTGCAGCGCCCCGAGCACTGCCGCCTGCATTGCATTCATCGCCCCATGCTCCTCTTCCGTGCCTCTACGTTGGCTCGCCTGACCTCCGGGTCCACGGTGCGGTACCCACGGAGGAACGCAGCCTTCTCCGTCTCGAACTGGTCGGCAACAATAGCCGCGCGGATCCGCTCCATTAGTCTGACCAGGAAGCGTAGGTTATGCGCCGTCACCAGGCGAAGGCCCAGGATCTCATCGGCCTGTATCAAGTGCCGGAGATAGGCCCGGCTGAAGCGCCGGCAGGCCATGCAGTCGCAGTCGTCCATGAGAGGGCCGCCGTCCCGGGCGAAACGGGCGTTGCGGAGGTTCAGTCTGCCCTCCCAGGTGAAGGCCGCGCCGTTACGCGCCACCCGGGTGGGCAGGACGCAGTCGAACATATCCACACCGCGAGCAACGCACTCCCATAGGTCCTCCGGGGAACCCACGCCCATCAGATAGCGAGGACGATCCTGAGGCAGACGCGGCGCGACCACCTCCAGCATGCGGTGCATGTCCGCCTTGCTCTCCCCCACGCTCAGACCGCCGATGGCGTAACCGGGGAAGTCCAGGCTCACGAGGTAATCGGCACTGGCAGCCCGCATGTCCGCATACACCCCGCCCTGCACAATGCCGAACAGCGCCAGGTCGGAGCGCCGCTGCGCATCTCGGCAGCGCGCCGCCCAGCGATGGGTGAGCTCGATCGCCCCCTCCAGCGCCTCTCGGTCGTGCGCCTCCGAGCACACGTCCAGGCACATGATGATGTCCGCACCCAGCTGCTCCTGGACCGCCACCACGTGCTCCGGCGTGAACAGGTGCTCGGACCCGTCCAGGTGTGAGCGGAAGCGCACACCTTCATCATCCACGCGCCGCAGGTGCTCCAGGCTGAAGACCTGGAAGCCACCGCTGTCGGTGAGGATAGGGCCATCCCAGCCCATGAATTCGTGCAGCCCGCCCATCTCGGAGATCGGCTGTGACCCGGGCCGGAGGTACAGGTGATAGGTGTTGGACAGTATGATCTCTGCGCCCAGTTCCCGTAGTTCCCAGGGCGCCATGGTCTTGACGGTGGCCTGCGTGCCTACCGGCATGAACACCGGCGTCGACACCACTCCGTGCGGCGTCCGCAGCAGTCCGCGCCGCGCCCCGTCACTACCCTTGAGCAACTCAAACCCGAATCTCACTCTACCTACTCCAACGGGCTGCCCCGGCCAGACGGTCTGGCCGGCCCAGTACCAAAACGGGCGCAGGTCCATGGACCTGCGCCCCCAGTGCAAAGCCGACATGGATCTAGGGCAGCATCCCCAGGACCACAGCCGAGCGCGAAGCCAGATCCACCAGCGGCTGCGGAAACACGCCGATGGCCAGAGTGACGACCGCCGCTGCCACCAGACCGATCTGGACCAGCCTGCCAACCGGAACCGCGGGCGCGCTCGCATCGCCGGCGACGAAGAACATCGTTCGCACCACATTCAGGTAGTAGTAGGCGCCCACCACGCTGGTGACGACGCCGATGCCTGCCAGCAGCAGCCCGAAGGGTCCCGCCTGCATCGCCGGCCCAAAGACAAAGATCTTGGCGAACATGCCGCCGGTGAAGGGAATGCCCGTCAGCGAGAACAGGAAGTAACACATCGAGATGGCTAGGACGGGCGAGCGGCGGAAGAGGCCGGCAAAATCCGCGATCTTGGTGGAGTCAGTCGCGTTCTCGAAGGCGATGATGCCCAGGAAGAGCCCTACGTTCGTGAACACGTAGACCATGGCGTAGAACAGCACCCCGTTCAGGCCGGTGAAGCCCACCGGGTCCAGTCCGTGCGTGACGAAGCCTACCATGATGTAGCCGGCGTGGGCGATGCTGGAGTAGGCCAGCATGCGCTTGATGTTGGGCTGCTGAAGCGCCACAAGATTGCCCAGCACCATGCTCACAATCGCGAAGGCGCCCAGCACCCGCGCCCAGGTGGGCTGGAAGTCACCCATGCCCACCACCATGACCCGCAGCAGCACGGCGAAACCGGTCATCTTCGAGGCCACCGATAGGTAGGCGGTGACGGGCGTGGGGGCACCCTCGTAGGCGTCGGGCGCCCACTGATGGAAGGGCGCGATGGCGATCTTGAAAGCAAACCCGGCCAGCAGCATGATGCTGATGGGTATGGCGAGCGAGGCAAGCGGCCCGGCGCTCCGGTTCAGCCCTTCCGCGATGCCGCGGAGGGTGGTGGTGCCGGTCGCCCCGTAGAGCAGCGTCATTCCGTAAAGCATGATGGCCGAGGCCACCGCACCATACAGGAAGTACTTGATGCCACCCTCGACGGAGAAATCGTCTCCGCGCAAGTAGCTCACCAGCACGTAGCTGGCCAAGCTGAGGAACTCGAAGGCCAGGTAGAGGCTGATAAGGTCGGTGGCCGCCGTCGCGAGCATGGACGCCAGAGTGGCCGAAAGCAGCAGGAAGTAGAACTCACCCTCGCGGCGGGCCCTGGCGGCGATGTGCTGCCGTGCCCCCAGGATGACCAAGGCAGTGGCCGAAAGCGCCACCAGCTTGAAGAAGAGGGCGAAGTCGTCCGCCGCCATCATCTCGCCCAGGATGGACTCTCCACGACCGTAGATAGCGAGTGTCGCCACGATGGCCGCTAGCGTGCCCGCTACTGCCAGGTACGGCAGCCAGCCTGTACGGCGCTCGCCGTGCCAGATCAGGTCGAGCGTCAGCACGGCGAGCGCCGTGATCAGTAGCAGTATCTCGGGCGAGAGCAGCCCTAGGGTTGTCAGAGCATTCATGCCGCTTTCCCCTACAGGAGGCCGGCTAGCGCGGTTGTCGCCGTGTTGATCAGATTCACCAGCGGCGTCGGGTACACACCGAAAAACACCATGAAGGCCAGCAACGGCGTCAGGGCTACGATCTCCCAGCTGTACAGGTCGGGGAGGTTGCGCCAGCGGTCGTCCAGTTCACCGAAGAACAGATTCTGCATCACCTTCCAGAGCATGTAGCCAGCCGCAAACACCAGGCCCAGCACGCCGACAATCGCGAAGACCGGTGCGATGGCGAGTGTCCCGCGGAAGACGAAAAGCTCGGCCCAGAAGCCGGCCAGGCCGGGCAGCCCCAGCGAGGCGAAGCCCGCCACCAGCATGAAGCCGAAGAAGTAAGGCATCGCTGTTCCCAGGCCGCCGAAGGCCCTCAGGTCACGAGTGTGAGCGCGCTCGTAGATGACGCCCACCAGGAGGAACAAGGCGCCCGTAATCACCCCGTGGTTGAACATCTGCAGAATGGCGCCGTTCAGGGCCAGGGATACGCTGGTCTCCTGCCCGGCGACTCCCAGGCCCGCCGCTCCCGCCGCGACGCCGAGCATCACGAAGCCCATGTGCGATACCGAGGAGTAGGCAATCAGCCGCTTCAAGTCCCACTGTGCCATGCAGACGAGGGCACCGTACACGATGCTGATCACTGCCAGCGCGGCGATCAGAGGCGAGTAGTACTTGAACGCCGAGGGGAAGACAGGAAGCAGGATACGGACGAATCCGTAGCCGCCCAGCTTCAGCAATACGCCGGCCAGGATGACACTACCGGCGGTCGGCGCCTCGGTGTGGGCGTCCGGCAGCCAGGTATGGAAGGGAAAGAGCGGCAGCTTGATAGCGAAAGCGACGAAGATGCCCCAGAAGACCAGGCTCACGATGCCCATGTTCTGGGCGAAGGGCCGAGCCGTCTCAAAGGCCGCGGCGACCTCGGGGATGCCGAAGCTCCCCGTGGTGAAGTAGAGGTAGAGGATGCCGAGGAGCATGAACACGCTGCCGGCCAGGGTGTAGATGAAGAACTTGATTGCGGCATACTCGCGCCGCTCACCACCCCACAGGCCGATGAGGAAGTACATGGGAACGAGCCCCAACTCCCAGAACACGTAGAAGAGCACCAGGTCGAGGGCGGAGAAGACACCCAGCATCCCCGTCTCCAGCACCAGGAAGAGAAGGAAGAACTCCTTCACCCGTGTGTTGATGGTGAATGCCGAGTAGAGCAGAGCCAGTGGCGTCAGGAGGGTGGTCAGGAAGATCAGGGGTACACTGAGGCCATCGGCACCCATGTAGTAGTTGACGTCAATGGCCGGAATCCAGCGCGCCAGCTCGATGAACTGCAACCCGCCGGCCGCCCGGTCGTAGGCGCTCCAGATAATGGTGCCCAGCCCCAGAGTGACCACGGCCGTTCCTACCGAGATCTGCTTGATGGCGCGCGTGTTCTCGCGCGGCAGCATAAGCACCATGAGCGCCCCCAGCAGGGGCAGGAACGTCACCAGTGATAGGATCGGGAACCCCATCTATGTACCCTCCTAGCCGACCATAAGCTCAATCTAGAAGCGCTGCCCTACAGGATGATGAACACCCCGAGCAGCAGCAACACCGTGGTAGCGACAACAAGCAGGTAGTCCTGCACCTTGCCGGTCTGCACCGGCCGCAACGCCCGACCGGCCGCGTCGGCCAGTCGGGCGGTGGCGTGTACGGCTCCGTCCACGAAACGACCATCGAAGCTGCTGGACCGCGAGGCAAGGCGCCCGAAACTGCGCCCGACCGCGTTCACGAAGGGGTCGATGACCCAACGCGAGTCGATGGCGGTGAAGGTCGCCGAGAGCCAATGCACGGCACGCAGTACGGTGGCTTGGTAGAACTCGTCCACGTAGTAGCGGTTCTCCAGCACCGGGTAGAGCGAGCCCAGTACGCGCCGCAGCGGGTCCGGCTGTCCCGCTTCAAGTGGCCGTCGTCCGTAGACGAGCCAACCGAGGAATAGGCCCAGGAGCGCCAGTACCAGGGAGATGAGCATCACGGGCCAGTTGACGCCGTGAGCCTCCGGGTGCGCCCCCGTCAGGGTGAGCATCTCGCCGATGTAGTGATGGAAGGGGTTCTCGCCGAGCAGCTTGCCCAGAATGGGGAAATCCGCCGGCACTCCCATGAGGCCGAGGAAGGTCGCCATGAAAGCCAGTATCGCCACCGGCACGTACATGAAGGGAGTCACCTCGTGGGCGTGCTCCGCCTCATGGCTACGAGGCTGGCCCAGGAAGGTGAGGCAGACCTGCCGGCCCATGTAGAAGGCGGTCAGGAGCGCTGCCAACGTCAGGACCACATACACCAGCATGTGCCCGCCGTGGGACGCCTCGGCGAGTATCTCGTCCTTGCTCCAGAAGCCGGCAAAGGGGAACACCCCTGCCAGGGCCAGAGTTCCCGCCAGGAAGCTCCAGAATGTCACCGGCATCCGCGTGCGGAGCCCACCGAGCTTCATCATATCTTGTTCGTGGTGGGATCCGACGATCACCGAACCTGATCCAAGGAACAGCAGCGCTTTGAAGAAGGCGTGGGTGACCAGGTGGAAGACACCCGCCACGAAGGCGCCGATCCCGAGACCGGCCATCATGTATCCCAACTGGCTGATGGTGGAGAAGGCAAGCACCCGCTTTACGTCGTTCTGCGCCACGGCGATGGTGGCAGAAAACAGAGCGGTGAAGGCGCCGATGGCCGCCACCGTCGTCATGGCACCGTTTCCCGGTCCGGCGGCCGCATAGAGGGGGAACATGCGCGCCACCAGATAGACACCCGCCGAGACCATGGTGGCGGCGTGGATCAGGGCACTGACCGGGGTGGGGCCTTCCATAGCGTCGGGCAGCCAGACATGCAGCGGGAACTGGGCCGACTTACCAACGGCGCCGCCGAAGATGAGTAGCGAAGCCAGCACCGCTACCGGCACCGTGCCCAGCAGCGGCAACGAGACGACCGTGTCCGCCAGACGGGAGAGGACATCGGCCTGGAAGATCTCGGAGAAGGTCAGAGTGCCGGTGCGCGAGTAGAGCAGCAGCAGGCCGAGCAGGAGCAGCGCGTCACCGACTCGGGTAGTGAGAAATGCCTTGAGGCCGGCCCGGTAGGCGCTCTCCTTCTCAAACCAGAAGGATATGAGAAGGTACGAGCAGAGACCCATGATCTCCCAGAAGACATAGAGGAAGAGCAGGTTGTCGGAGACGACCAGGCCGAGCATGCCCGTCGCGAAGAGCGATACGTAGGCGAAGTAGCGGCTGTAGCGCGGATCCCCATCCATGTAACCGCGGGAGTAGACGAAGATCAGTAGGCACAGGAAAGGGACCATGAACAGCATGATGCCGGTGAGTGGGTCCACCATGAACCCGAGGCGCAGGAACTCGGCACCCGTCGGCAAGGTCAGGATGCCGACGCGGACTGGCTCTGTCGCCAGCTGTGGTTGGCCCCAGGTGCCGGCGAAGATGGCCCACGCGATCAGCCACGAGGCCCCGATGGCCAGCCACGCCGCCCAGGTCGCGGCGCGACGGTCGCGCCAAAGGACCACCGAAATGGCAGCAAAGGCCGCTAGGGGTAAAGCGGGTACGAGCCACACCAGGTTGAGCATCAGAGTCTCTCGAGCCTCCTAAACCGGCGTCCGACTAGCCCTGCAACAGGTCGATGTCACTGAGATCCACCGACCGTCTTGATCGGAAGACTCCGATAATGAGCGCCAGGCCGACCGCCGCTTCACAGGCAGCCACCGTGATGACAATGAGCGCGAACACCACGCCGTCCAGTTGCTCCGGGCCCACATGCCGCCAGAAGGCGACTAGGTTGATGTTGGCGGCATTCAGAATCAGCTCCACACCCATGAGTATGGAAACCGCGTTACGGCGCGTAAGCACACCGTAGAGGCCGATGCAGAACAGCGCCGCCGCTACAACCAGGTACCACGTCAGGGGCACGGAGCCCACCACATCCTCCATCTTGCTCCCCTCGGAAGGCCGACTAAGGCTCTCGCGCTACGTAGACGGCACCCACCAATGACACCAGCAGGACCACCGAGGCCACCTCAAAAGGCAGCAGATAGCGCCCGGCGAATGCCTCCCCCAAACGTGCGATGGTGTCCGGGGGGACGGCCGTCTCCACCACCGGCCAGGCGGCGCCAATAGACACGCCCGCCAGGACGACGAAGAGAAGGCCCGCCACCACTGCCGTCACGGCTCGATGCGGCACGAACGCCTGCAGTTGGCTGTCCTCCATGGATCGCTGACTCACCATGATGGCCAGGATGATGAGCACCGAGATGGCGCCCACGTAGATCATCACCTGCACCACCGCCAGGTACCCCGCCCCCAGTAGGGCATACAGCGCCCCTACGCCAATGAGCGCGAATACCAGAGCCAGCGCCGCGTGAAGCACCTTGGGCAAAGCAACGACTCCGATGGCGGACACCAATGTGACCAAGCTCACCAGGATGAAGATCGCCTTGGCCATCATTCCACCTGCCCCCAGGCCTCGCCCGTGTGCTTGATGCCGCTCCTATCGCCCAGGGCCAGCATCTCCTCGAGATTGAGGGTCTGATCCTGCGTGGTGCTCACGAACTCATATTCCTGGCCCATCTCGATGGCGTCGAATCGACAGGACTCCACGCACAGGCGACAGAAGATGCAGCGACCGAGCTCGTAGGTGTAGGTCTTGGCGCGCCGCTCCCTGCCCTTGCCCTCACCGGTTACCGTCAGCACCCCATGGGGACAAGCGCGGACACATGCCATGCAGGCCGTGCAGCGCGACTGGCCGGTCTCTGGGTCACGCAAATGCACCAGGACGCCGCGGAACCGGGGCCACATCTCGTACTTCTCGAACGGGTACTGCAGCGTCAGCATCCCCTGGGTGGATGGCTCCGGCCTAGGAACCGGCCCGTCCAGATAGCGCTTGGGGAAGCGCCGCGGGCCGCTGGTGAACGAAGATATGGTGTGCTGGAGCGTTACCCACAGCCCCTTCAGCATTCCCCGCCCCAGCATGCTACACCTCCCCCAGAACCAGCGCGCGCGTGCGACGCGATGTGCTGCTCCGCGCCCGCCGCACCAGGAACGTCCCTACCGCGACCAGAAGGCCGACGTTCACCACCAGGCTCAGCAACGAGCCCAGCAGCCCCGTCCCCGCCAGCTTGAACACCAGAGCCACCAGCATCAGGTTGGCCAGGTTCAGCGGGACGAGGAGCTTCCAGGAGAAGTCGAGCAGTTGGTCGATGCGCATGCGCGGCCAGGTGCACCGGATCCAAAGGACCACGTAGACCACCGCCATCGTCTTGATAAGGAACCACATATAGCCCGGCAGGATCGGGCCCTGATAGCCACCCAAAAAGAGGGTCGTGGTCAGAGCGCCGATGACGAAGATGTGCGCGTACTCGCCGATGTAGAACATCGCGAAGCGCATGCCGGAGTACTCCAGGTTGTGCCCGGCGACGATCTCCGACTCCCCCAGAAGAAGGTCAAAGGGGGAGCGGTTGGCTTCGGCCAGGGAGGCCAAGAAGTACGTCACCGCAGCAATGGGCATGACCAGAGCGAAGGGGATCACTTGCGCTTCCACGATCCGCACCGTGCTGAGGCCGCCGCTGACGAGCACCACGGTCAACACGGAGAAAGCCATGGGCAACTCGTAGCTCACCAACTGCGCCACCGAGCGGAACATGGAGAGCAGGGAGTACTTGTTCCCCGAGGACCAGGTAGCCGCGATGATGGCAATGACCGCCAGCGAGCCGATTGCCACAGCAAAGAGGATGCCCACGTTCAGGTCGGCGGCGATCATGCCTCGCCCCATGGGGACAACCGTGAATACGAGCAGAGTCGGGATGAGGACAAGAGCGGGCGCGAACCGGAAGACCTGGCGGTCGGCCGCCTGCGGGATGATGTCCTCTTTGGTGAGGATCTTGATGGCGTCGGCGAAGGCCACGACAAGACCATAGGGCCCGGCCAGGTTGGGGCCGAAACGATCCTGGCCGCGCGCCAGCACCTTGCGCTCCAGCCACGTCAGCACGATGACGGGCAGGATGGCCACCACCAGAATCAGGACTACTTTGATCAGCCCGACTACCAGTTCGACCCCCCATGCCGGCAGGCCCTGGCCCAACAGGCCGCGCAGCCAGTCCATCACTGTGAGGGGAAGAGCGTCTAGGAATCCCATAGAGTGTCCTCGCTACCGGTCGATATCGGCGACGGTACAGTTGAGGCTACCGAAGATCACCACCAAGTCCTGCAGAGTGTGGCCGATCACCATCTGGCGCAACGCCGTCAGGTTGATCTGCGCCGTACTCCGCACCCGGCACCGGTAGGGCTCGGCCCCGCCCTCGCTGACGATGAAGAAGCCGAGGTCTCCCTTGGGAGACTCGATGCGGGCATAAGCCTCGCCCTTCGGGGGGCGCAGCCGCCGCGCCTTCTCATCCATCACCGGGCCATCCGGCAGGGCCGCCATAGCCTGGCGCACGATGGACAAGCTCTGGCGCATCTCCGCCAGGTACTGGAGGTAGCGATCGTAGGTATCGCCGTGCGGTCGAGTCGGTACCTCCCATTGGAAGCGGTCGTACACGCTGTAGGGCTCCGCCACCCGTACGTCGTAAGGGACGCCCGAAGCCCGGAGCACAGGGCCTGACAGGCTGCAGTTGATCGCCAGGTCAGCCGGAAGCACACCGATGTCGATGGTGCGGGCGAGGAAGATCTCGTTCTCGGCCGTCAGCGTCTCGAACTCGTCGAAGAAGCGCTCGAGATTGTCGGTGACCTTGACGGCCAAGTCCATCCACCCCTCAGGCAAGTCGACCGCGACTCCACCGGGGCGCATGTAGTTGGTGAACATCCGGGCGCCGGTAGCCATCTCGAAGATGTCGAAGATGAACTCGCGCTGCCGGTAGGCGTAGATCATGGGCGTGAAAGTCGCGCCGAGTTCGTTCCAGAGGAAGCCCACCGCCAGCATATGGCTCATGATGCGGGTGAGTTCCGCCATGATGACGCGGATGTACTCCGCTCGCTCGGGCACCTGCAGTCCGGCCAGCTTCTCCACGGCGTGGCAGAAGGCGTGCTCGTTGGTCAGGGGGCAGACGTAGTCCAGACGATCCACCAGAGGGATCGACTGGATGTAGGTGCGCTGCTCCATGATCTTCTCGATGCCCCGGTGCAGGTAGCCCATTTTGGGCTGCACATCCACCACGGTCTCGCCATCGAGGGTCGCCAGCAGGCGGAAGATGCCGTGCGTGCTGGGGTGGTGCGGCCCCAAGTTGATGGTGACGGTTTCGGTATCCAGGCTGCGAGGTTCGGAGATAAACGCCATCACCCTCTCCCTATCGCTCAGTCTCAGGCGGGAGGGTCGCGCGCATCTCCTCGAAGGAGTAGATGCGGTTGATGAAGTCCTTCCGCAGAGGGTGACCGGGGAATCCTTCCCACAGCAGGATGCGCTCCAGCTTTGGATGGCCCTCAAACACGATGCCGAACAGGTCGTACACCTCGCGCTCCTGCAGGTTGGCCCCCTCCCACACCGACGTCACCGACGCCAGCCGCGGGTCGGCCTTGTCCGCGAGCCGCACCTTGAGCGCCAGCGGGGGTGCCGGGTTGGAGAGGGAGTAGAGGTGGTAGACCACCTCGAACGCATCCGGCCGGTCAACGGCGGTGAGGTTGGAGAGGAAGTCGAAGCCGAGGTCGTCGCGGAGGGTGCGGCAGGCGTCCACGATCAGCGACGACGGTAGGACTATGGTGAAGTCCAGGCCCTCCTGCCGCTCGATGCCGGCCTCGGGGAAGCGCGTCAAGAGGGTGTCCAGGGTTGCCTGATGACTCAAGCCTCCCCCTCCTTGCGGTACCAAGATACGGTCTTCACCGACTGCTGGCCCACCATCTCATGCAGCTTGGTGAAGGCGTAGATCAGCGCCTCCGGCCGCGGCGGGCACCCAGGCAAGTAGATATCCACCGGGATCAGCTCAGCCGCACCCTGCACCACCGCGTACGAATCGAAGGTGCCGCCGGATACAGTGCAGGCGCCCATGGCGATGGAGTACTTGGGCTCGGGCATCTGATTCCAGAGCCGTATGAGCTGCGGAGCCATCTTGTGGGTGATGGTGCCGCTGATGATTAGCAGGTCCGACTGGCGCGGTGAGGAGAAGGGGATGTCCATGCCCAGGCGGCCGTAGTCGTAGCGGGCGGCGCCGGCCGCGATCATCTCCAAAGCGCAGCAGGCCAGGCCGAAGGTCAGCGGCCACATGGACCGCCGCCGTGCCCAGTTGTAGACCGAGTCCACGGAAGTCAGGAGCGCGTTCCGCTGCAGGTCCTCTGGGACCAGCGTTTCCGGAACGGTCAGCGTATGGTGGATCTCTCTTTCCGGCATCGTGCTAGGCTTCTCCGCTACGTCCAGCGCAGGTCGCCCTTCCGCCAGGCATAGGCCAGGCCGAAGGCAAGTATCCCCACGAACAGGAAGCCCTCAACCAGGGCGAAAAGCCCCATCTGGTTGTAGGCCGCCGCCCAGGGGTAGAGGAATACCGTTTCCACATCGAATAGAACGAAGAGCAGCGCGTAGATGAAGTACTGGGCCCGGAAGCGCACCCAGGTCTCGCCCCGCGTGGTCATGCCCGACTCGTAGGTGGTGGTCTTCTCGCTGTTGGAGCGCTTGGGTCGGAGGAAGTAGGCGACCGTGAACGCCAAGAAGGGAAAAATGATGGCCACCAGCACATAGATGACCACGAAGGCGGTATTGGGGCTCACCGTTGCCCTCCTACTCTCTTTGTCGCGGGGAAGACCGGGAGGGATTGTAACACACCACGTCCTCCTGGCAACCTCGGCCCGCGCCCCGCCCTCTCCGCCGACTCAGTAGGCTCGCGAGGTCCCCTAGGCAGCACGTCGAGTCCGGAGCATCCGTCTCCGCGAAGCGAAGCCCGCGACGAGCTCCCGATCGCTGGTCCCGGCTACGCCGTCGCTACAAGTCGGCCGCGGCCAGGGCCGCCTCCGGCGTAGCGAGATCGTGTACCACGGCCGCGAAGGCCCGCAGCGTGGCCGTCACCCTGACCTGGCCCCAGATGTTGCGCCCGACCGTGGCACCGCGAGCACCCGCCTGTACGGCCGCCCGGGTCATGGCCAAGGCGTCGTGCAGGCTTTCCTGCTGGGGCCCGCCAGCGATGACCACCGGCACCGGACACTGTTCCACGATCTGCTGAAAGCTCAGCTGGTCGCCACAATAGGGCACCTTAACCACATCCACGCCGTTCTCGGCGGCACAGCGCACCGCCCAAGCGATGTCTTCGGGCGTAGTGCTGATGGCAGCGCCCGCGGCGAAGCCCGCGCCCGCGCCGCTGCCGAAGCGCCGCGGGTACACATGCGCGATCACCGGGAGGTCGAAGACGGCCGCTGCTCGCACCAGATCGGCGATGGCCCGCAGGTGCGCCGCCTCCGTCGCGCCACGGATGAACGCAGCCGTCGCCACCGCCTCCGCCCCCAGCCGAAGGGCGTCCTCGACACCTCCCGTCTGCTCCCAGGCCGTATCGTCCGGGCGGGCGATGCACGTCTGGAGGATCCAGGGTATGCCGCGCAGGTACGTACCGTAGCCTTCGGCCATGCCCCGGTGCATGGTCACCGCATCGGGAGAGCCGGCCGCCAGCGCCGCAAGCGTCCGTCCCATGCGCGCCAGCCCCGGGTGCAGGCCCTCGTTGTAGTTGATGTAGTGGTCCACGGCCACCGAACAGAGCCGGCCGGAGCTATGCCCGAACAGCCGCCCTAGGCGGATGGACTTGCCCAATCCCATGCAGACCTCCCTGAGCAGGCGGACGAGGCTGCGGCCCCCTGCCTTGACACCGAAATGGCGTCGCCTATTCTAGCCCCAACCCTCACCCTCATCTAGCGCCCGATCGGCCGGCGAGGAGGCCAGACGTGCCCAAGACCGTCGTCCTATGGCAAGACGACTTCCCCTTCTACGACACTCTGCCCCTGTCCGAAGCTATGCTGGACGCCGCCTTCCCCGGGGCCGTTCACGTCCCCGTCGAGGGGCTGTCGGAAGCGCTCGACCAGCCCGACGTCTCGCTTCTGGTCCTTCCCCAGGGCTCGGCTTTCCCTTTCCCGGCCTGGGAGGCCATCCAGAAGCATCTCTCCTCGGGCCGCCACCTGCTTACCATCGGGGGCGCCCCGTTCAGTGTGCCGGTGCACTCCCGGCGCCATGGGTTCGCGCCGGGCCGCCCCACCGTCGCCTTTCAGCGCAGGCTCGGCATCAACGACTCCGTCGCCCTAGAGACGGCTGACCTCGACCTCACCGCCGCCCACGCCTCCTTCGGCAACGTCGGCGGGGGGTGGCGGGCCCGGCGTTCCTGGTCTCTACAGGTGAGGCTGGCGGACGAGTCACACTACGACCGCCTGGGGGCCATGGGCTCACCCTACGCCCGCCTCCAGCCTCTCCTCAAGGCCAGGGATGAGGCCGGCCGGGTGCGCGCCACGCCCGCGATCCAGATCGACCACTTCTACGGCCGCTATGCCGGCAGCCGCTGGGTAATGCTGAACTTCGAGGCCGAGGACGGCTTCAACAACAGCGAAGAGGCGGTGCGGCTCTACACGGCCGCCCAGCGGGTGGCCCTGCGAGGACCGCTGCGGCTGGACGTACGGCCCAGTCTCGCGTCCGTGTCGCCAGGCGAGGTGCCCCAGTTGCTGCTACACGCCGAGTCGTGGGAGGAGTACCCCGATACCGTAGCTCGCCTGACGGTGACCGACCCGGCCGGTTCCTGCATCGCCAGGACGCAGGAACCCCTGCCCATGAACCGAACGCCTCAGCACCTAGCGGTGCTCCTGCCCGCTGCCCAGACACCCGGCCTGCACCGTGTCCAGGTGCGGCTGCGGGCCGGATCGCAGTCGCTGGCGCACTACGAGACCGGCTACTACTGCCGGTCCCCTCAGGATACGCCGGCTCCGCCCTCGATCACTGCCGGCGCAGCGTTTCTGGAGCGCGATGCCCGACCGCTTCCCATCACCGGGACCACCTACATGTCGCGCGATGCCCACCGCCAGTACCTACTACGGCCCAACCCGGCTCACTGGCACGACGACTTCGCTGCCATGGCCGCGGCAGGGATCAACTTCGTGCGCACCGGCCTCTGGAGCGGCCACGACCAGGTGATGCTGGAACCAGGCATCGTGCGCGAGGACGTTCTGCGCGCTTTGGACGCCTACCTCCAGGCAGCGGCGGCGCACAACATCGCGGTGCAGTTCTGCTTCTTCGCCTTCCAGCCGGAGCCGTTCGGCAAGGGCAACCCTTACCTGGACCCAGACGGCCTCGCTCGACAGCGCGACTTTGTGGCCGCCTTCGTCCGCCGCTTTGGGCAGGTCCCCCACCTCAGCTGGGACCTGATCAACGAGCCGAGCCAGTTCGACCCCGCCCACCTCTTTCAGCAGCGCCCTCACTACGACGAGCATGAGGTGCGCGCCTGGAACCAGTGGCTGCAGGAGCGCTACCCCACTTATGTAGATCTGTTGCGGTCCTGGAACGCTGCTCCCGAGGATATCGGAACCTGGGGCAACGTGCGGGCGCCGCGCTTGGAGGAATTGGACTACCGCCAGCGCTGGGACGACAACAAGCCGCTCCTGGCGGGCGACTGGCAGCGCTTCTCGCAGGAGGCCTTCACCGGCTGGGCCCAGGAGATGGCCGACCTCATCCGCGCAACGGGAAGTCGCCAGATGATAACCGTCGGGCAGGACGAAGGCGCTGTCGCGGGAAGGCCGTCCCCCTTCTTCCACCGCGACACGGTGGACCACACCTGCGTCCACACCTGGTGGCTCAATGACGCCCTGCTCTGGGACCAGCTCTGTGCGTCGGTGCCCGGCAAGCCTCTCCTGGTGCAGGAGACGGGCATCATGCACTACGAGCGCCTGGACCAGGCCGCTCGCCGCGGCGAACAGAACCGGGCCCATATGCTGGAGCGCAAGCTCGCCCTGGCGCTGGGCGCCGGAGCCGGGTTCGTGCAGTGGCTCTGGAACACGAACACCGACATGGCCGATGACAATGAGGTGGCGATTGGGGCCCTACGGGCCGACGAGAGCGAGAAGCCGGAGCTAGAGATCATCCGGCGCTTGAGTGCTTGGGCGCCCACGCTGAGCGAGTGTGCCGACACCTGGCAGCCGGAGCCAGTTCTGGTGGTGCAGTCTCAGTCGTTGCTTCACTCCGTGCATCGGCCCCTGGCCATCGCCGCCACGCAGGCATCGGTACGTGCGCTCGCTCATGCGTTGGCCACTCCCTGCCGCGTCCTGGGTGAGAACTGCCTCGATGAAGCCGGCGCCCCTGCCCTGATCGTTGCCCCCTACCCGCGGGCTCTCTCCGACGAGGCCTGGCAGGCACTCCTGGCCCTCGTTCGCCGCGGCGCCACCCTCGCCCTCAGCGGCCCCCTGGGGGACGAACACCTGCACTGGGTGGACCGGCTGGGACCCTACGGTCTCCAGGCGAAGATCGGCCCGCTCACGACCCGCCACTGCCGCCAAAGCACCCCAGCCGGCCCGGTGGAGCTGACCTTTGCCGGAGAAAGCCTGAATCAGCTCGATCGCTGGGGCTTCGCCGGCCCCTCTTCCACTTGGTGGCAGGCGGAGCTGGGTGCGGGCCGGCTGATCGCCCTGGCGTACCCCGCCGAGCTGAACCAGTCCGAGAGCGCGCTCGTCGGCATCTACCGCAGCCTGCTGGCGGAGACGCGCGTGCCCCACACCCCCTGGCTGACGGCACACTCCGGCCCGCCCGGTGTACTCATCTGGCCGCGTCGCTTCCCCGCCGCCACCCTGTTCACCTGCCTCTCGGAGGCAGACGGTCCTGTCGACGTCTCTTTCCGGGACGAGCGGAGCGGGTCCGAGGTGGCTCTTGCCCTCCCCGGGGAGAGGGCAGCCCTTCTGCTGCTTGCCGCGGACGGCGCTCCGCTGTCCGCCTGCGTGCCCGGCCCGCTGAAGGTGGACGGACGAAAGCTCTGGGCCGAAGGGGCGGCGGTACTGCGCTGGAACGAGGGACTGGGTCCGCCCGAGAGACTGGACCTGCCATAGCCCCAACGGCGCCGTAACGCCGGCCCGTGGCGTGCGCCGGTGAGCGGGTGCTAGAATGGCGGCTCAAGACGTCGAAACGCAGGGGACAGGCCCCATGCCCGCCATCCACATCGGCCCGCTGACCCTTTCCGCCTACAGTCTCAGTGTGGCGCTGGCCGTCGCCGCCGGCCTGACGGTCCTGTGGTGGCGCTGCCGCAGCTGGAAGCTCGACGACGGCCTGGCCCTGGATGCGGCTCTAGGTGGGCTCCTTCTCGGTGTCATCGCGGCCCGCGCGGAGACCATCCTCACCGCCCTGGAGTACTTCCTGGAGCGCCCCTCGCTCGCGTTCTGCTTGGGCCAGGGAGGACTGGGAGCACGCACCCTGTTGGTGGCGCTGGTGCTGACCTATGCTCTCGTGGTCATCCGTAGTGGCCGACCCTGGCGTCGCTACCTCTCTGCGCTCACGCCCGCCCTGGCCGTCGCTGCCGCCCTACTCTGGACCGGGGCTCTGTTCTGGGGTGGCTTCGCTGGTCGCATGGACTCGAGCTGGGCCGCCCTTGCTCTGCCGGATCAGTACGGCGTGGTGGCGCCGCGGCTGCCTCTCGCGGCCGTAATGGGCCTCGCCAACGCCCTGCTAGCCGCCTGGTCGCTCACCGGCCTCGAGCGAATCCTACCGGCCGGAGTCAGCCTGCCCTTCTGGGGCGCGGCGACGTCGGCGCTCACCGCCTTCCTGGGCAACTTCCGCCATCAGCTGCCTGAAGCGGCGGGCCTCCTCCCCAGCGGCGTCGTGGCCGACGCGCTGCTCGTTCTCGCCTGGATGCTGGCCGGCGTCTACCTCTATGCCCAGAGCGGCACTCGCGCCGCCCCCGCCACCGGCGAAGGTGATCCGGGCGAGAGTTAGGCGCTCCCGAGGGGCTAGATCTGCTCCAGCACCATGACCGCTACGCTGAGATAGATCAGCAGCCCAGTGGCGTCGACCAGCGTGGAGATCAGTGGCGCCGACATCACCGTGGGGTCGATGCCGGCTGCGTCGGCGAGCATGGGAATGAGCGAACCCACCGTGTTCGCCCACAGGCACACGGCGAAGACAGTGATGGACACTACCGCTGCCAGTTCCAGCCCGACGCCCCAGAGCGCCACGCGCCCGAAGGCCACCGCTGCCAGCAGTAGGCCAAGGAAAGCACCCGAAACCATCTCTCGCCGGAGGACCCGAAGGATGTCGCGGCGCTCCACCTCCTTCAGGGCCAGGGCGCGGATCACGGTGGTGACCGTCTGCGCGCCGGCGTTGCCTCCCGTGCCGATGAGAAGCGGTATGAAGAAGGTGAGCTCAACCACTGCCTGCAGCTCCGACTCGAAGTGCTGGAGCACGGTGCCGGTGAGCGTCTGTGCCGCGAAGAGCACCAGCAGCCAGGTGAACCGCGAGCGCACAACTTCGATAAGTCTTTGCGACCAGTAGGGCTTGTCGCCGATGGGACCGGACTCGATGCCGGCCAGGTGGAGCACGTCCTCGGTGGTCTCCTCTTCGATGACGTCGATGATGTCATCGTGGGTGATCACACCCTGGAGGACCCCTTCCTCGTTCACCACCGGCAGCGCCGCCAGGTCGTAGCGGGCCATGAGCCGCGCGGCCTCCTCCTGGTCGACACCCGCTTCGACGCGTATCACGTCCCGATTGGTGATGGCCCCGATGAGAGTGCTGGGCTGGGCCCTGACCAGGTCCCGCAGCCCCACCACCCCCACTAGGTGCTGGTCGCGATCAACCACATACAGGTAGTAGGTCCCCAGTTCCTCCACGTCCGTGCTCCGGAGGAACTCGATCGCCTGTGCGACGGTAGTGCGCGGCCGAAGGCCGACGAACGCGGTGGTCATCAGGCCGCCGGCGGTCTCGTCGCCGTGCCTAAGGAGCGGGATCACCTCGTCGGCCTCTTCCATGGCGGCCAGAGCGTCGGAAGCCTGCTGCGCCGAGAGGTCGCCGAGGATGTCGGCCGCCTCGTCGGGGTCCATCTCGTCCAGTACGTCGGCCAGCATCTCCGAGGATAGCGTCGAGGCGACGGTGACGGCGTCCTCGTCGTCCATTTCCTCGAGCAGATCGGCGGCCTCAGAGAGCTCCATCTGCGGTATGAGGGTTGCCTGGTCCTCGTCATCGAGCACCGCGAAGGCCTCGGCGCGATCGGGGAGCCGCATGGCGCTAAGGACGGCTATGGCATCATCAATGCGGCCTGCCTCGATAGCCGCTTCAAGCTGCCCGATGATGTCCCTGGTGTCCCTTGTCTCCATCGCTCCTCCCAAGCCTGGCTTATCCTGGAGGTCTCCGCCGCGGGCGGCGCAGGCGGCCCCGAACACCGGTAGTACCGGGACCGTCCGCTGGTCCTCTGGGCCGGAGTGGACCCAGACCTAAAGTGCATTAGGAGTCGCCGCAAGGCGGCGGGTGTGGAGGGCGCCGATGCTCTTGTGAGCAATCCCGGCGTTGCGGAGCAACCCGGCCGAGAAGCAGGGGGATCGGAGCGCACCTGCCCCTATTCTGGCCCACGCCTCGCCCCAGGGCAAGCCCCGCGGCGCATCTCTGCTGGCGCCGGCGGAGGGAGCGCGTTGCGGCAATCGCCGCCATACGGGCATAATCGGCGGCGCCGCCATCCGGCCTTCCGGGCGTGGCGACGACAAGCCAATCAGTCAGTCGGGAGAGCAAGAAGTGACGGAAGCCCCATCCATGGCGCTCGACGTGAATCTCGTCCGGGCGGCTCTCACTCGCTTCATCCGGGAGCAGATAGCCGAGGCCGGCCGGCGGCGCGCCGTGCTTGGGCTCTCGGGCGGGCTGGACTCGGCCGTGGTCTGCTACCTAGCCGCCGAGGCTCTCGGACCTGACCAAGTGCTCGCCCTGACGATGCCCTACGCCACCTCCGCCCCGGAATCGCTGGCCGACGCACTCTCTGTCGTATCGGCCACCGGCGTGCGACACGAGCACTTCGAGGTGACGCCGCTGGTCCAGCCGCTCATCGACCGCTACCCCACCATGGACCGGCGGCGGCGCGGCAATGCCATGGCCCGAGCACGCATGACCGTCCTGTACGACCAAAGCGAGGCGTTCGGCGGCCTGGTCGTGGGCACGAGCAACAAGACGGAGACCCTGCTGGGATACTCCACCGTCCACGGAGACAGCGCCTGCGCTCTGGCGCCCATCGCCGACCTCTACAAGACCCAAGTCCGCCAGCTTGCTCGCCGCCTGGGCGTGCCTGCTGCCATCATCGACAAGGCGCCCAGTGCCGACCTATGGCCCGGCCAGACGGACGAGGCCGATCTTGGCCTTAGCTACGATGAGGCCGATGCCATCCTGCTCCTGCTCCTCGAGGAAAGGCAGAGCCCGGCGGAGGTGATCGCCCGCGGCTTCGCGGAGGCGAAGGTGCAGCGCGTCTGCGACCTCTGCCGGCGCAGCTACTTCAAGCGGCGCCTTCCCCCAGTAGCGGCGGTGAGCACCTGCTGTGTGGGCCGCGACATCGCCCCGGGGACGGTACCGCCCCACATGGACGACCAGTAGGAGACGCAGCTGCGCCAAAGCGAAAGGGGGCGACCGGCGGTCGCCCCCTTCTTGATCCCGTTCGGCGTGATGCTACTGGAGCTCGATCTTGGCGCCTTCGGCTTCCAGAGCCGCCTTGGCCTTCTCGGCCTCTTCCTTGGTCACGGCTTCCATGAGCTTTGCGGGGGCGCTCTCCACCATGTCCTTGGCTTCCTTCAGTCCCAGGCTGGTCAACTGACGCACGACCTTGATGACCTGGATCTTCTTGTCGCCCACGTCCTGGAGCACGACGTCGAACTCGGTCTTCTCCTCGACCTCTTCCGCCGCCGCTGCCGGTGCGCCGGCCGCCATCATGACGGGCGCAGCGGCGGAGACGCCGAAGCGCTCCTCAAGGGCCTTCACGAGCTCGGCGAGCTCGAGAACGCTCATGGACTCCACGGCCTGGATCAGTTCGTCCTTAGTCATTTCCTTGTCCTCCCTAACCTGATGCTAGGCCGCCTCGGAAGAGGTCGAGCCCTCAAGCTGATCGACACGCGCCTGCAGCACGTAGAGCAAGCTGCGAAGCACTCCACTCAGTACACCCACGAAGCCGGTGATCGGGCCCTGGAGGGTGTACACCACCTTTCCGAGCAGCTCTTCGCGGCCCGGCAGAGTAGCCAACTGCTGGAACTGCTCAACTCCCATCGACTCATCGCCCAGGAGCCCGCCATAGACCACCAGGCGGTCGATCTCCCGGTGGAAGCCCGACAGCGTCTTCGCCGGCGACGTAGGGTCGCCCAGGCAGAACACGGCCAACGTGGGCCCGTCGAGGATCTCCACCGCCTTGGGTTTACCGGCGGACTCGGCCGCGATCGCCATGAGGCGGTTGCGCACCACCTCAACCCGTGTCTCTTCCCGGGCCATCGCGTCGCGCACCCGTTCCAGCTCACTCACCGTCATGCCGGAGTAGTGAGCGAAGAACACGGCGCTGCTGTTGCCAAGCTCGTCGGCGTATTCCTGGACGAGACCTTCCTTCCGATTCTTGCTGATCGCCATCTGCGGCTTTCCTCCTCTGCCTGCCAACCAAAAGGCCCCTGCGCCAGCGACGCAAGGGCCCATACGACTCCCGTCTGGGGCCTCGCCTCGGCAGGCATTGATTAAGCGTCTTCCGACGCGCCGGCTGTCTTCGGCAAGCGGCTATTCTACTGTGGAGCGCACGAGCGTTGAGACTCGGTTGGCTAGTCTAGCTTACATTCTGCAGTTCGGCCACATCCACCGGCACGGCCGGCCCCATGGTCGCGGCAACAACGGCCTTGCGCACGAACTGACCTCGAGCCGAAGGGGGCCGCGAGCGCTGCACCTCGGCAATCAGGGCCGCGAAGTTCTCGCGCAACTGCTCCGCGTCGAAGTCAGTACTGCCGATGGCCACGTGCAGGTTGGCGCCCTTGTCCAAACGGAACTCCACCCGGCCACGCTTTGCCTCGCTCACCACGCGGCTCAGGTCCTCGGGCTGCACCACGGTGCCGACCCTCGGGTTGGGCATGAGGCCACGAGGGCCGAGGACGCGCCCCAACCGGCCGACCTTGCTCATCATCTGCGGCACGGCAATGGCCAGATCAAAGTCCGTCCAGCCGCCCTGAATTCGCTCTACCAGTTCGTCTCCACCGGCGTAGTCGGCCCCGGCCTCCTCGGCCGCCCTCTGAGCCTCGCCTTCCGCGAAGACGAGCACACGCACCGACTTGCCGGTGCCGTTCGGGAGGACAACCGTCCCCCGCACCTGCTGGTCTGCGTGCCTCGGGTCCACTCCGAGCCGGAGATGAACCTCGACCGAACCGGAAAACTTGCTGATGCTGGTTTCCTTGGCCAGCTGCATGGCGTCCGCTACAGAGTAGGAGCGCCCCGGCTCTATCTTGGCAACCGCCTCTAGATATCTCTTGCCTCTCTTGCCCACTTCCATCTCCTTTGTGGTTCTGGCGAGCTTACGCTCTCCCACCGGCAGCTGCTAGGGCCGTTGCTAGGCCTTCTCGACCCGTATGCCCATGCTCCGCGCCGTGCCCTCAACCTGCCGCGCGGCCGAATCCACGTCCCGCGCGTTCAAGTCCTTGAGCTTGGTCTCAGCGATCTCGCGGATCTGCTGCCGCGTGACGCTGCCGACACGCTGTGTGTTGGGATCGGATGAACCCTTTTCTACCCCAGCGGCCCGCTTCAGAAGGTCACTGGCCGGGGGACTCTTGGTCTCGAACGTGAACGAGCGGTCCTGATAGACCGTGATCACGGCCGGAACGATTGACCCGGCCAGGCTGGCGGTTCTGGCATTGTACTCTTTGCAGAACCCCATGATGTTCACGCCATGCTGTCCCAATGCCGGACCCACGGGCGGGGCCGGAGTCGCCTTCCCGGCGGGAATCTGAAGCTTGACCACCGCCATCACTTTCTTTGCCATTAGTGCCCCCTAGACTACCGCCCAACAGAGCGGTTGGTCAGATCTCCTCGACCTGCAAGAAATCCAGTTCAACGGGTGTATCGCGGCCGAAGAAGTTGACCATGACCCGCACTTTGCGCCGGTCGTTGTCAATGGTGTCCACCGTCCCGATGAACTCCGAGAACGGCCCTTCGGTGATGCGCACCTTCGATCCGGGCTGGAACGACACCTTCACCCGAGGCGCGCCCGCCTCCATGCGCTGCTTGATCTTGGCCATCTCGTCCGGCAGGAGCGGCGTTGGATCCTTGCCGCTACCGACGAACCCCGTCACGCCCGGGGTGTTTCGCACGACCGTCCAGGAGTGATCGGTGAGCACCATATTCACCAGGACGTAACCGGGGAAGATGCGCCGCTGCACGGTGCGCCGCTGGCCCTGGTGCAACTCCACTACCTCTTCGGTAGGGACGATAACGTCGAAGATGAGGTCGCCGGCGGCCATGGAGTCAACACGCTGCAACAGGTTCTGCCGCACCTTGTTCTCGTAGCCAGAGTAGGTGTGCACCACAAACCAGCTGGTGCCCTCCTCCTCCGGCTGCTCCTCCGACGCCGCCTCCGCCTCGGGAAGACCTGCCTCGGCCTCGTCCGGCTCGATCGCCTCTTCCGGCGACGAGATCTCCTCGAAGTCTTCCTGCTCGCTCATGTCTACCATAGCACCAACCGCACTCACCCAATCCCTGCTACGATCTATGACGTCGGCTCAGAACCCACCAGACGACTGCCCCTATCGCGAGCAACGCCGCCACAATCATGGCGATGACATCGTACCCCATCACTCTGGCGATGAACCAAGCGAAGACGTAGTCAATCAGCGCCAGGAAGGCCGCGAGCGCTGCCGTAACGGCCAGAACAATCCCGGTAAGCCGGAGGGCCTGTTCCCTGGTGGGCCAGGTGACCCGGCCGATCTCGGCTCTGGTCTCCTTAATGTAGGCCTTCAGGCGGGCGACTAGCCCCTCTCCGCCTCTGGCACGCACCGCTGTCTTGCTCACGCCCTCACCTGATCGATCAGAGTGTCACGGTCGGTGTTCCGGTGCCCCTCAAGCAGACACCGCCTTGCGGGGCGGTGTCGAGTGGTCCCATTGGTGGGATTCCAGGCAGGCCAGGCAGGACTTGAACCCGCAACCTACGGTTTTGGAGACCGTTGCTCTGCCAATTGAGCTACTGGCCTACACGAGAGCCCTAGCGGGTCTCTCGGTGAAGCTTGTGGGACTGGCAGCGAGGGCAATACTTCATCAGCTCTATGCGAGCCGGGTCGTTACGACGGTTCTTCTCCGTCGTATAGGTGCGCTCCTTGCAGCCCTCACACTCAAGGGTCACTATGACCCGTACAGCTCTCCTGGCCATTATTTACGCTCCGCTGCCATATGGCAAATCAGTTCAGGCTGTCCCTGCTACTCGGCGATCTGCGTGATGACGCCGGCACCCACCGTTCGCCCACCCTCGCGGATGGCGAACCGGCTTCCGACTTC
>ENA-UOUL01000630-UOUL01000630.1-bioreactor-metagenome-genome-assembly--contig:-NODE-630-length-58772-cov-5.111952_pt1 | contig 58772 bp, 57 predicted proteins | sample MGYA00249838_ERZ747220 | MGnify/ENA primary metagenome ERZ747220 (study PRJEB28778, sample SAMN05720191) | bioreactor metagenome | isolation source: Anaerobic biogas reactor | place: USA:Washington... | reverse complement strand
ATCGTTTGCTCAGAAAAAAGGCCCGTCCCTTCCAGATAACAGAATTAATCGATGATGGCAGTGAAGGGCAAAAACAAGGAGAACTGGAGTTAATAGTACCAGAAGTTTGTTCTTATGATGAGAAGCAGGCTATGGTCAAGTTGGGGATTTCCCGCTATGATTCTCCTTTTTCCCCCTTTAAAAATCGGAATTTTGTTTCATACCTTGATTTTTGGGAACTGGATTGGAATTATAATGGCCATTTTTCTTCGCGATTACATGTTATAAGAAAAAAACCTGATTATAATCTGCCTTTACCGCTGCAGTTAAGTGTTCTATTACCTAAACAAGAGGAGTATTCCATGGCTATAAAAAGCTATGATATCTTTGGTAATTCGATAATAAAAAGCTTTACATTTCCGGGATGCCAATAAGGGGACGGCTTTCGCTTAACCATCCCCCTATTTCTTAGATTCTTATGCGATTTTGCTTTAATAGATGCCAAATATCATTTTCCTTCTGATCTCCTAACGGAAGCCAGGTTTCTGCAAAGACTTCCTCATCATTTAGTTCTTCCTTCCGCATGAAGATTTTTTCAGATCTATTTTCTGAATTCTCATAGCCCTCTGTTTTACTCATCATAATCCTGACCATGCCGAATGCTTTTGGCCAGATTATGGCCCAGCATATAGACTCCAGCGATAGAGACAGCATGCAATGCCCACCAACCAGGCTCCATAAAACTAAAGGTTCCTGGATCAACTTTGTCCTGGTGCATAAGTTTCTTGGCAAATGAATTTCTTCTATCCATTAGATCAGCCAACATAAATAAAACCTCCCTTAAATTATTAACCTTTAGTGCTATTTTTCCCGCTTAATAAAGCTTCTAAGACAGTAAATAATCCCACAGCTGCTTGGGAAAAGATAGAAATATTTAATATACATCTACGCTCCGTCAACTCTCGCTTTATATAATTTATGCAACCCTTCTGGAACAAAAAGGTTTTTGTAGGAGTCCTATTTATAGGCAAAATAATAATGATTATTTTGCGAAGAACCATGCTTTTCTGGGCATTAGAACCGGAAGCAGCCAGGATATACCCTTGCCAAGTTCGTATTTTTATGTTATCAATGGCTTTAGGATTTTTTCCCATAGCTGTTGTCTGATGGATATACAAAAATCAGAGGTAAATTATGATAAGAACGGAAAAGGCAGCCTTGTGTTTTCTCCATGCAATTAAAGGAATAGGCAGCAAAAGCCTTTGGAAAATTAAAGATAGCTTTGGTAGTTTTGAGAAATGCCTGAAATCTGATTCATCTCGTTTGTATGCTCTGCTCAAGAGCGAAATAGCTCAGGCTATTATTTCCCAACGCCAGAATAGTGGTATATTTTTTTATTTGGAGCGGCTGGAGAACGAGGGGATTAACCCGGTGAGTTTTGAGGAATCCGCCTATCCATCAAGCTTAAGAAATATTTATAATCCACCGCTACTGCTTTATTTTCAGGGTAATATGGATTGTGTTAAAAAAATATGTCTGGCCGTTGTTGGCTCCCGGGCGGCCAGTGATTATGGCCGGACTACAGCCAGGAAACTGGGCCATCAACTGGCTACACGGGGGATAAGTGTGGTAAGTGGCATGGCTCGGGGGATTGATACGGAAGCTCATCGTGGAACTCTTGATGCCAGGGGCAAAACCATAGCAGTATTGGGGAGCGGTCTTAATATTATTTACCCCCGGAGCAATAAGCGCTTATTTCATGAAATAATTGAGCAAGGAGTGGTTATTAGCGAGTTTCCCCTGGATACTAACCCTGAACCGGGGAATTTTCCCATGCGCAACCGCATAATATCCGGTATAAGCCGGGGGGTGGTTGTAGTCGAAGCCCGGGCCAAAAGTGGGGCTTTGATTACAGCAGATTATGCTCTGGAGCAGGGAAGGGATGTTTTTGCTGTTCCCGGGCCGATTAACCGGGAAAGCAGTATGGGGGCTAATAATTTAATCAAACAAGGGGCCAAATTGATTACAGGGGTTGAAGATATTATAGAGGAGTATTATGATATCACAATACCGGAAAAAGAGCTTCCGCTACAGGAGCAATTGCTTTTTTTGGATGAGCAGGAAAAAGTCGTTGTAAACTGCCTGGCTGAAGACCCCTTGCTTTTTGATGATATAATAGCAAGTACCGGTTTTAGCATAGGAGAACTCAGCCGCCTTTTATTGAAACTGGAATTGGCAGGCATAGTAAAGTCTTTACCGGGCAATTACTATGTTAAAGTATGACTGTATAGTATGTATTAGTTTTTACAGTGGAACCACTCATGGACAGGGGCCACAACTCCGGTGAGTTAGTAGGGGTGAATAGTAAGATGCAGCAGGAAATAAATTAAACCCCTCACCCCTTACCCCTCACTCCTCACTTATAAATTATGGAGAGGTGATTATTTTTGGCAGGAACTACACTGCTTATTGTGGAATCGGCGGCCAAAGCCAGAACTTTAGGAAAATTTCTGGGCAAGGGCTATAAAATAAAAGCATCAGTGGGGCATGTTCGCGACCTGCCCAAGAGCAAATTGGGAGTCGATGTGGAGAATGATTTTGAACCCCAGTATATTACTATCCGGGGCAAAGGAGATATTCTGAAGGAGATAAAGGACGAATCCCAAAAAGCCAGCCGCGTTTTACTGGCTACTGACCCTGACCGTGAAGGAGAAGCCATAGCCTGGCATTTGCAAAACGCCATGAAAATCCCGCCGGAGGAGAATTGCCGGATTGAATTCCATGAGATTACCCGTGAGGCGGTAAAAAAGGCCATTAAGAATTCGCGACCGGTGGATTTGAGCCGGGTGAATGCCCAGCAGGCTCGCCGGGTTTTGGATCGCCTGGTAGGCTACAACCTGAGCCCTTTGCTTTGGAATAAGATTCGCAAGGGCCTGAGTGCAGGCCGGGTGCAGTCCGTGGCTTTAAAATTAATCTGTGACCGGGAAGAGGAAATAAAGAGCTTTATTCCCCAGGAATATTGGACCATAGATGCCATTTTTGATGCTGCCAAGGGCAAGAACAGCAAATTTACTGCTCGCCTGGCCAGCTATCAGGGGAAGAAAATTGAAATCAGTAGCGAAAATGAGGTTAAGACGATAGAAGAATACCTTAGGGGCTCGAGCTTCACTGTGCTCAAAGTGGAAAGAAAGGAAAAACGCAAGAACCCCAATCCCCCGTTTATTACCAGTACTTTACAGCAGGAAGCTTCCCGGAGGCTAAATTTCTTCTCTAACCGTACTATGCGGGTAGCCCAGGAATTGTATGAAGGTTTGGAAATCGGAAAAGAGGGAACGGTAGGCTTAATCACCTATCTCAGAACTGATTCTACCCGGGTGGCCAGCTCGGCACAAATGGAAGCCCTGGATTTTATTAGCTCTACCTATGGAGCGGAATATGCTCCGGCCAAAGCTAATGAATATAAGAGTAGGAAATCAGCTCAGGATGCCCATGAAGCTATTCGCCCAACTTCCATCCAGCGGACTCCGGAGAGTGTGAAAGCGTTTTTAAGCCGGGATCAGTATCGCTTATATCAATTAATATGGAACCGCTTTGTTTCCAGTCAAATGACCCCTGCGGTCTATGATAGCTTAACGGTAGATATCTCGGCTGGAGACTATGGTTTCAGAGCCAGTTCATCACAGCTTAAATTTATTGGCTACAAAAAAGTCTACAGCGATAATGAAGAAGAAGAGCCGAAGAATAATATCCCAGAGCTCAAAAAGGGAGAAGATCTAGCACTGCATGAGCTAAAGCCGGAACAGCACTTTACGCAACCACCACCCCGTTTTAGCGAGGCCAGTCTAATTAAATTATTGGAAGAAAAAAGTGTAGGTCGTCCCAGTACTTATGCTCCTACCATCGATACCATTTTAAAGCGTAATTATGTGGAAAGACAGAACCGGCAGTTTATTCCTACAGAACTGGGCTTTATTGTAGTAGATTTACTTAAGGAGCATTTCGCCAATATTCTGGATTTAGAATTTACCGCCCGAATGGAAGGCGAATTGGATTTGGTGGAGGAAGGCAAACTGGATTGGAAAAAGGTGGTGCGGGATTTTTATGAGCCGTTTCACTCTGACCTGGAGAAGGCCCGTGAGCTGGCCCAGAAGATTGAGATCAAGGATGAAGAGGCTGGTAAAGAATGTCCGAAATGTGGAAGGCCGATGCTTATAAAACACGGTCGATTTGGTAAATTCATGGCTTGCTCGGGTTTTCCGGAATGCCGCCATACTCAATCAATAAATCAGGAATTGGGTCTAAAATGCCCTCTTTGCCAGGGCTCTATAGTAGCTTTGAAAAGCAAGAAAGGCCGGACTTTTTATGGTTGTAGCAATTATCCCCAGTGTAACTTCCGCTCCTGGGATAAACCAACGGGGAAAACTTGTCCCCAATGTGGAGACGCGATAGTAGAAAAGTTCAATAAAAAGAAAGAAGCTACACAGATTTGCCAGAATCCCGATTGCAAGCAGAAGGTGGAAATGGGGGGTTAATTTGCAGCAGGTTAATGTAATCGGCGGAGGATTGGCGGGTTCTGAGGCAGCGTATTATTTGGCGCAAATGGGTATTAGAGTCCGGCTTTGGGAAATGCGGCCGCAAAAAACTACGGCTGTACATAGAACAGCCGATTTAGGGGAACTGGTTTGCAGTAATTCCCTAAAATCCGATCAGCCCAATACCGCTCAGGGTTTGTTAAAAAGAGAAATGAGAATCCTGGGTTCCCTCTTGCTAAGCTGTGCGGAAAAGGCCAGGGTACCTGCTGGATCTGCTCTGGCAGTTGACCGGGAGCTTTTTGCCGGGCTGGTGAGTGAGGCAATTCTTGCCTGTCCCAGTATTGAATTATGCCGGGAGGAAGTAAACAGAGTGCCGGCAGGGGAATTATCTATTGTAGCTTCCGGCCCGCTAACCTCGGAGGCCCTGGCTGCTGATTTAATGCGAATTACCGGAGAGGAAAACCTCTTTTTCTATGATGCAGTAGCCCCGAGCATTAGTGCGGAAAGTTTGAACATGGATAAGATTTTCCGGGCTTCCCGTTATGGTAAAGGGAGTGCTGATTACCTGAACTGTCCCCTGGATCGTGAAGAATATGAAAACTTTTATGAGAATTTAATAAACGCTGATATTAAGGCCGGACACAGTATTGATAAGAGCCTTTTTTTTAATGCTTGTATGCCGGTGGAGGTTATAGCCCGCCGGGGCAAGGATGCGTTAAGGTATGGCCCTATGAGGCCGGTGGGTTTAGAGATTCCGGGGAGCTCTAAGAGGGCTTATGCCGTGTTGCAACTACGGCAGGAAGATAAAGCCGGAACAATTTATGGGATGGTTGGCTTTCAAACCCGTATGCGCTGGGGGGAACAGGAGCGGATTTTTCGTTTGATACCCGGTTTGGAACAGGCGGAGTTTGTACGCTATGGGGTTATGCATCGCAATACCTACATTAATAGTCCGAAGCTTTTATGGCCCAGTCTGCAATGTAAAAAGAGGCCGGAAATCTTTTTTGCCGGCCAGATTACCGGGGTTGAAGGTTATATGGAGTCAGCTGCTACCGGAATTATAGCGGGAATTAATGTGGCCAGGTGGCTAGAGGGAAAAGAGCTCTTAACCCCGCATAAAGCTACCATTATTGGAGCGCTTCTCGACTTCATCAGCAGTTCTTCCAGCCAGGATTTCCAACCGATGAATGCTAATTTTGGCCTTTTGCCGCCAATGGAACCGCCCATAAAAGATAAGGCCCAAAGGTATCTGGCCTATGTAGAGCGAGCGATGAATAAAATGGGTGAATTTTCAGAATCTTTGTTAAACTAGTTGTAAAGTAAAAGTTATTATGCTAGCATTTTTTTAAGCATCGGAAGAAACTAAGGAGCGGTTTGACACAGCTCTGCAACGAGGTGGGGAACTAGAAACCGTTGCCAGTTTTCTTAATTTCTTAATAGGAACCCAGCTGCTTAAAGAGTGGGGACATCTTTTACCTCGTTATAGCTTCTAGAAAAGAGGCGAGTATCCTGCTTTTTCAATATATCGAAGCATTTCTTAATCATATGCGAGTGGAAAAAAATGCTTCCAACTTTACCCTCTTAAGTTATAAAACCGACTTATCGCAGTTTTTTGCTTTTCTATCCCAAAAGAAGGGGATAAATCCGGAGGAAGTTGGAGTCGAGTTAATTAGCCACAATAGTGTTAGAAAGTATCTGGCCCAAATGCAGGAAAAGGGTTTATCTCGTGCCACTATGGCCCGAAAGCTGGCAGCTCTCAGATCCTTCATCAAGTTTTTATGCCGGGAAAATATACTGGCAGACAACCCTATAGCCGCTGTTTCCACACCCAAACAGGAGAGGAAGTTACCCAGGTTTCTTTATACTAGAGAAATAGACTTGCTGATGAACGCACCCGACTTATCCACTGCAGCCGGCAAAAGAGACCGGGCTATTCTTGAAACCCTCTATGCTTCCGGGCTGCGGGTGAGCGAACTTACTAATCTTGATAAGCTGGCTATTGATTTTGGTGAAGACTATATAAAGGTGCTGGGCAAGGGTGGTAAAGAAAGAATGGTTCCCCTGGGAAGCAGGGCTAGAGAGGCATTGCTTCTCTATCTACAGCAGGGAAGAGCTTACCTGGAAGCCAAGGGCCAAGCATCTCCAGCTCTTTTCCTCAACAAAAACGGGCAGCGTCTGAGTACGAGGAGTATCCGTAATATCATAAACAAATATGTGGAAACCATGGCCATAAATCAAAGAGTTAGCCCCCACACCTTGAGGCATTCTTTTGCCACTCATTTGCTAAACAATGGTGCTGATCTCCGCTCAGTTCAGGAATTATTAGGCCATGTTAAATTATCAACCACCCAGATATATACTCATCTAAGCAGAGAGAAGATAAAAGATATACACCAACAAACTCATCCACGGAGGTAGAATAATGTTTCAAGCAACCACCATAATTGCGGTTAGAAAGGGCCAGCAGACCGCTATAGCTGGCGATGGGCAGGTAACCCTGGGTCAGAATACCATAATGAAACAAAATGCAACAAAAATAAGAAGGCTCTATGAAGGAAAAGTTATAGCCGGTTTCGCCGGGGCGGTGGCTGATGCCTTCACTCTTTTTGCTAAATTTGAAGAAAAGCTCAAACAGGCCGGGGGCAACCTCAGTAAAGCAGCGGTTGAAATCGCCAGGGAATGGCGTTCAGACCGGATTCTTCGCCGCCTTGAAGCCCTTTTGATCGTAGCGGATGCGGAGAAGATTTTTATTATTTCCGGCAGCGGTGAATTAATAGAACCTGATGATGGAATAGCGGCTATTGGTTCAGGGGGAGCCTATGCTTTGGCCGCAGCTCGGGCCTTGAATGCTTTCAGCGAGCTTAATGCCCGGGAAATTGCCGTTGAATCCTTAAAAATAGCTTCTGGTATCTGTGTCTATACCAATGAGCAGATTTCAGTTGAAGTAATCGAAAAATAGCCATAAAAGGGGAGTTCATATTGTTTAAGCTCACTCCACGGGAAATCGTCGAAGAATTGGATAAATATATTATTGGTCAGCAAGAGGCCAAGAAAGCGGTGGCCATAGCTTTGCGCAACCGCTATCGCAGGAAATTGCTTCCCGATGAACTCCGGGAGGAAATCTACCCAAAGAACATTATAATGATTGGTTCGACCGGAGTGGGAAAGACTGAAATTGCCCGGCGCCTGGCCCGGCTGGTAAAGGCTCCCTTTATCAAAGTAGAAGCCAGTAAGTTTACCGAAGTGGGATATGTTGGCCGGGATGTTGATTCCATGGTTCGTGATCTGGTGGAGACTTCAATTCGCTTGGTAAAGCAGGAAAAGATGGCTGCCGTGGAGCAAAAAGGCCGGCAGATGGCAGAAGAAAGGATAGTCGATATATTACTGCCTTTTGATGGAAGGAAGAGCAAGAGTCCTAAAAACCCCTTCGAATTTCTTTTGGGGTCAATACAGGAGAGAGACGATGTAGATGATGAAAGCGAGCGTCGCCGGAGAGAAATCGGACAACAAAGAGAGATTCTCCGGCAAAAAATTAATCGCCTGGAGTTAGAGGACGAAACTATTGAAATCGAAGTAGAAGAGAAAAACCCCTCTTTCATGGAGATATTTTCCGGTTCAGGGGTGGAAGAGATGGGTATTAACTTGCAAGATATGTTAGGAAACCTTATGCCTCGTAATAAGAAAAAGAGAAAAGTGAGCATTGCTGAAGCCCGAAGGATTTTAACCTACGAAGAAAGCCAGCGCTTGCTGGATATGGACGAGATTCACCGCGAAGGTATTAAACGGGCGGAAGAAGATGGCATTATTTTTCTGGATGAAATAGACAAAATAGCCAGCAAAGAGAGTAATTACGGCCCCGATGTGTCCCGAGGCGGAGTACAGAGGGATATACTGCCTATTGTTGAGGGATCAACGGTGATAACCAAATATGGACCGGCCCGGACCGATCATGTTTTGTTTATTGCAGCGGGAGCTTTTCATGTGTCCAAACCCTCGGATCTGATTCCTGAATTGCAGGGTAGATTTCCCATCCGGGTCGAGTTGGAAAGCCTGAAAGAAGAGGATTTGAAGAGGATACTTACGGAGCCTAACAATTCTCTCATTAAACAATATATAGCTTTGTTGTCAACGGAAAAACTAACCATAGATTTCACCCCAGAAGCTATTGATTATATTGCGGAAAGAGCTTATGAGGTTAATTCTCGAACCGAGGACATAGGGGCCCGTCGTTTGCATACGGTGATGGAGAAACTTTTGGAAGACCTGCTGTTTAATTCCCCTGACATGGCGGGAGAGAAGCTGGTTATTGATATTGATTATGTTGCAGAGAGACTGGACCGTATAGTTGAAGATGAGGACCTTAGCCGCTATATCTTATAGGAGTATTTTTGAGTAAGGAGTGAGGGGTTTATCAGTCATCGGTCGTCAGGCGTCGGTCGTCGAAAGACGGAAAGCGGAGGACGGAAGGGTCTTTAGAACGATGACTAGAAGGGGTATTCCCAACTACATCTTATTATATTCAAGCGCCCACTAACTCTTTTTTATTGGTGGTTGCGGCCCGGTTATCTTTTATTCCCATTGCTTGTTGTCTGCCCCTGGCCATGGGGGTTGGTTAATTATTTTATTTGAAGGGGGTTGTTCTATGTCAAAAAGTCTATTGGAAAAATCCAGAGCCATCAATAGAATTCTTCAAAAAATTGCGGGTCACCCGGTAAACTTTTTCGAGATAGCTGATGTACTATGCAAGAACCTGGAATGTACGGTTTTTATTGTGGGCAGGAGGGGGCAAATAGGAGGTTATGCTTTTGCCGAAGGGGCTATATGCCAGGAGATACAGCAGTTGATTAAGCATGCGGAGCGTTTTCCGGAGAGTTTTAATCAGGAATTGTTGAATATTTTCGAAACCCAAACCAACATAATACTAAAGGATGGGCGCAAATGCCTTTTTAACCCGGATAATGTCAACTGTAGTTGTTCAGCGCGAATTTGGTCCATTACTCCGGTCTTTGGTGGTGCCAGGCGGATTGGCACCCTGATTTTTATGAGAGATAAAGTTAAATTCACAGAGGAAGATATTGTTTTAATCGAATATGGAGCCATGGTAATGGCCAATGAGATAATGCGCATCAGAACAGAAAGGATCGAGGAAGAAGCACGGAAAAAAGCCTCCGTGCAAATTGCCCTGGCTACTCTCTCCTATTCTGAAAAAGAAGCCATAGACCACATCATCGCGGAGCTCAAGGGAAAAGAGGGACTGCTGGTGGCCAGCCGGATTGCGGATAAGGTGGGAATTACTCGTTCGGTGATAGTAAGTGCTCTGCGCAAATTTGAAAGCGCCGGGGTAATTGAATCACGTTCATTGGGAATGAAGGGGACTTATATCAAGGTATTAAATGATTACCTGTTCGAAGAATTAAGGAATCATACTTGAGATAAGTCGAGGATTGTCTAAAAAACAAGACAATAGTCCCGAGACTAACCGCGAGGTTAGTCATTTTTTTTGTTAATTAGGCAAATTATAGCAAGGGCAGGGGAGGAAATAGAATATTGAGGTAGAAGTATAGAAGATGGGTAAATTTTGTTAGGGGTGATGCTATGCTGGAAAGGATTCTGGAAACCAAGACGCATGTTTTGCTCAATAAAGCCATGGATGTTGGCAATTTGCGCAACGATGTTATCGCTGACAACATAGCCAATGCCAACACCCCCAAATTCAAAAGAAGAGAAGTCATTTTTGAGGAAAAAATGAAAAAGGCTCTGGAAGGAACCGCAGATCAGCTAGGGCTAAATCTAACGAATTCCCGGCATATCCAAATTGAAGGGAATAATGTGGATGTAGAGCCCGAGGTCCGGGTTCTGGAGGATCTCACTTTTCGCAATGATGAGAACAATGTGGATATTGATAACGAGATGGCCAAAATGACCAAGAACAGGATTAATTATGACGCAGTCAGCCGGAGTATGAGTAATGAGATTCGTTTACTGCGCATGGCTATTACCGGAAGGGGGTAGTTGGTATTGGGGTTTTTAAATAGTATAGACACCAGCGCGTCAGGTCTTACGGCTCAACGCTTGCGCATGGATACCATAGCCAGTAATATGGCCAATGTGGAAACCACCCGGGTGGACAATCGAAACGGTCCCTATCGTCGTCAGGTGGTGGTCTTTGAAGCCCGTAACGCCTCAGCTCCCAAGAAACGTTTTCAGAGATTTCTGGAAGAACAGAGCCAGACTTTTAATGTTGCCAATTCGGGGGTAAGAGTCAAGCAGATTCGGGAGATAAATGAAAACGAAGCACCTTACCGCCGGGTTTATGATCCATCACATCCGGAAGCGGACAATGAAGGTTATGTAAACTATCCTAATGTTAATATTGTTGAAGAAATGATAAATATGATATCCGCTACGCGGGCTTATGAAGCCAACGCCCAGGTGATAGAAGCTACCAAGAGCATAGCTATGAGAGCTCTGGATATTGGAAGGTAGGGGGATTGCTTAATGAAGTTGGGTGCTCTGGATAGTATTGCGCTGGCAGGTATTAACCCGGGTCAGCCCTCAGCAGTTAAAGATTCGCTGGGAAATAAAGAAAGCGGTTTTTTTAATTATCTGAAAGAAGCCCTGCGGGAGGTAGATGAGTTGCAAAAAGAAGCTGCATTCAGTGCGGAAAAACTAGCGTTGGGTGACGAGACTTACTTGCATAATACCATTCTGGCTTATGAGAAAGCCAACCTGGCCTTGCAATTGACGGTGGAAGTCAGGAACAAGTTAGTGGAGGCTTATCAGGAATTAATGCGCATGCAGATGTAATTGCTGTTGGGGAGTTGGATTATGGAAAGCTTTGTGGAAAAACTCAAGGAAACAGCTGGGCGAGTCGCCGGCTCATGGCAGAATATGAACTTGAACCAGAAGGTACTTGCTGGCGGAGGGATATTGCTTATTTTGGCGGCTGCTATAATCCTGGTGATTAGCAGTTCCCGGGATACAGCTTATGAAGTGCTATATACGGAATTGGACAAAAAAGATGCTTCCCAGATAACGGCCAAGTTGGATGAAGGCAAGGTGCCTTACAAGTTGGAAAATGGCGGCACTACCATACTGGTTCCTCCCGACTTAAAGGATAAAACCCGTCTTACTCTGGCCAGCGAAAACCTCCCCCGTGGGGAAACGGGCTTTGAGTTGTTTCAGGAAAGCAAATTCGGGGAAACCCAAGTCGATAAAAAAGTTAAATACCAGGTAGCTTTGCAGGGAGAATTGGCTCGCAGCATACAGAGTCTGGACAAAGTGAAAGCAGCCAAAGTTAACCTGGCTTTACCCGAGTCAACGTTGTTTTCCGATAATGAAGAGCTGCCCAAAGCTTCGGTAGTTGTTAATACCCGGGAGGAAGAAAAACTCTCTCCCAAGGAGATTCAGGGGATAATTAATCTGGTAGCCAACAGTGTGGATAAGCTCACCACTGAAAACGTGGTGATTGTTGACCAGCATGGAAACCTGGTATCGGAAAATTTGCCTATGGCGAATGGAGATATCAGTGAAACAGTAAAATGGCAGATGGCCATGAAGAGGCAGTATGAAAAGGAAAAACAGGATGCTATACAGAGTATGCTGGATAAGAGCCTGGGCCAAAACAATTCGGTTGTCCGGGTTAATGCAGAATTGGATTTTGATAATAAAGAGCAGAAAGATGAGCTCTATTCCCATGATGATGCGGGTCCTTTCGTAAGGAGCGAAGAGATTAAAAAGGAATCCGGAACCGATACCACCCAGCCTGTTGTTGGTGTACCCGGAACCGACACCAATATTCCTCAATACCAGGAAGTTGACGCTGCCGGTGGGGTGTCCACCTATGACAAGAGCAGCAAGATTAGGAATTATGAAATAAATAAGACCGAGAAAGTAACCAAAGTTGCCCAGGGGGATGTCAAATACGACTATTTGACGGTTGCGGTACTGGTCAACAGTAAAGCAACCGAGCCCTTGAAATTGGGTGAAACAGAAGAAGAAAAAATAGCTACAATCCGTAATATAGTAGCCACTGCTTGTGGTCTGAGGGAAAACCGGAAAGATGAGAGTGTTCGCCTGGAAGATAACATATCAGTGGCTTTTGTTGATTTTTATACCGAACCCCAGGCGGAAGCTCCTGGGGGAGCAATGGACCAAATAATGCGCTCCCCTCTTACCCCGTGGTTATTAGCGTTTCTAGTCGTCCTCATAATTCTCCTGGCTTGGGGGTTGATGCAGCGCCGAGAGAGAAGGCGGGCTGAGGAAGAAGCAGAAGAAGAGGCCGGCATTGATACACTGATACAGGAGGAAATAAGGGTGGAAGACCTGATAGATACGGGCTTGAGTCCCGAAGAAAAAGAAAGACGAAAGATTAGAGAAGAGATTGACCGGATTATTAATGAAAATCCGGAAATCGCGGCTCAGGTACTCAAAACCTGGCTGGCAGAAGAATAGAGGTGGTTACAACTGGCAACCAAGACTAGTCTAAGTGGTAAGCAAAAAGCAGCGAACTTTTTAATATTTCTGGGTCCAGAGAAGTCAGCGAAGCTATTCCAGCATATGAATGAAGAAGATATTGAACAGTTAACCCTGGAAATAGCCAATGTTCGTAAAGTGCCCACGGAGAAAATGGATGAAATATTCCGTGAATTCTATGAAATGTGCCTGGCCAGCCAGTTCATCGGTCAGGGGGGAATAGACTATGCTAAGGAAGTGCTGGAAAAGGCTTACGGCATGGAAAAGACCATGGAGATTATCGGAAGGATATCATCTTCCTTGCAGGTTCGTCCTTTTGATTTTATTCGCAAGACCGAACCTTCCCATTTATTGAACTTCATTCAGTCCGAACACCCGCAGACCATAGCCTTGATATTGGCTTATCTGGAGGCGGATAAGGCCGCTGTCATTTTAGGAGCTCTGGCTCCGGAAAGACAGGCGGAAGTAGCCAAAAGGATAGCCATAATGGATACTACTTCACCCGAAATAATCAAAGAAGTGGAAAGGATTCTGGAACGCAAGCTGTCTTCCATAGCACCACAGGAATTGACTGCCGCCGGTGGCGTCAAGGCAGTGGTAGAGATAATTAATCGAGTAGATCGAAGTACGGAAAAGACTATTATGGAAACCCTGGAAGTGCAGGATCCCGAGTTGGCAGAAGAGATCAAGAAACTGATGTTTGTATTCGAGGATATTGTCATAATAGACGACCGTTCGGTGCAAAGAGTCTTGCGCGAAGTGGAATCCCAGGATTTAGCCCTGGCCTTGAAAGGTGCCAGCAACGAGGTATCCCAGAAAATATACCACAATATGTCTACCCGAGCCTCGGATATGTTGCGTGAAGATATTGAATTCATGGGACCGGTAAGATTGCGGGATGTGGAGGAAGCTCAGCAGCGTATAGTTAATATTATTCGCCGTTTGGAGGACTCTGGTGAGATAGTAGTAGCCCGAGGCGGAGGAGATGAGGTAATTGTCTAAAGTAATCAAGGGGTCTGATATGCTCTTATTTCAGCCCAAGGTAATAGATCTTACTGCCATCTATGAATTAAAAAAGCAGGTAGAGGCGGAAAAACTGGAGGCAACGGAAGAACTCAGTGAGGAAGATTTACTGAGCAATGACATAACCTTAAAACAGCTGGAATTAAAAGAACTGCAGTTGGAGGCTGAAAGGATAGTTGACGAAAATGAAAAGATAGTCAGGGAATTGCTGGAAAAAGCTCGGGATGAAGCCAGAACCATAATAGACGAAGCCCTGGAAGAGGCCGAAGTAATCCGGCAACAGGCCCTGGAAGAGGCTGAAGAACTTTGGGTTAGCAAGCAGAAAGAAGGATATGAAAGCGGCCTCAAAAAAGCCCAGGAGGAAATTGAAGCCGATCGCTTGTCAGCAATGCAAGAAAGCCAGAGGATACTGGAGGAAGCCCGGCAAAGCAAGATTCAGATAATGAATTCCAGCGAAGCCGACATGGTGCGCTTGGTTATGGCGGTAAGCAGGAAGGTAATTGGAGGCGAACTGGAAACCAACCCCCGGGTGATTATCAATATTCTTCGGGAAGGCCTCAACTACCTGGACAACCCCCAAAACGTAACCGTCTATGTCAATCCCCTGGAAGTAGATAAGATATTAGAGGTAATGCAAAGCGAATCTTTTAACGATATTGGAAGTAATGAAATCCCGTTAAAGATCACGCCTGATAAACGTATACAAGCGGGTGGATGTACCCTCGAGAGCGATGCCGGATCAGTCGATGCCCGCCTGGAAACCAGGATTGCTAGCGTGGAAAAAGCCATTCAGGAAGTGGCTCCCGATGAATAAGGCGTCTACTCTTCCGTTGGAAAAATATCTGGATGCACTGGACAAAACCACCACCTGCCAGCTTAAAGGCCGGATATCCCAGGCTATCGGCCTAACCATTGAAGCTACCGGTCCCCGGGTAAGAATGGGGGAACTTTGCTTTTTACAAACTAATTATTCCGATCGCCAGCTGGTTCCAGCGGAAGTAGTTGGTTTCAAAGATAAAAAGATACTGCTCATGCCTCTGGGCAATTTGGAAGGTATTGGCCCGGGCAGCGAATTGCTGGCCAGCGGAACTACTCTGAGGGTTCAAGTGGGAATGGAACTGGTGGGCCGAGTTCTCAATGGATTGGGTGAACCGATTGACGACAGAGGCAGGATAAAGTCCGAGACTACCTACCCGGTAATCAACCAACCCCCCAGTCCCTTGAAAAGAAAACGTATTACTGAAGTTTTGCAGGTGGGGGTAAAAGCCATCGATGGTCTGGTTAGCATAGGTAAAGGCCAGAGAATGGGTATACTGGCAGGCAGTGGAGTGGGGAAGAGTACCTTGATTGGGATGATAGCCCGCAATACTGACGCCGATATAAATGTTATCGCCCTTATTGGAGAGCGGGGGCGTGAAGTCCGGGAGTTTCTGGAGCGCGACCTGGGGGAAGAAGGCCTGGCAAAATCCGTAGTAGTAGTAGCAACATCGGATCAGCCCGCCCTGGTTAGATTGAAGGGTGCTTTTGTCGCAACCAGTATTGCTGAATACTTTCGCGACCAGGGCAAAGATGTGCTATTGTTGATGGATTCCGTAACGCGTTTTGCCTTGGCCCAGCGTGAAGTTGGCCTGGCCATTGGTGAGCCGCCGGCTACCAGGGGCTATACTCCTTCAGTGTTTGCCATGCTGCCCAAACTCTTGGAGAGAGCAGGTACTTCGGAAAAGGGAACCATTACCGGATTGTATTCAGTGCTGGTGGAGGGTGATGACCTGAATGAACCTATTACTGATGCGGTCCGGGGAATATTGGATGGACATATTGCCTTGAGCCGAAGCCTGGCGGCCATGAATCTCTACCCAGCTATTGATGTGGGGCAGAGCATCAGTCGCGTTATGATTGATATAGCATCTCCAGAACATATCAAAAACGCCAACCGCTTCAGGAGCATACTGGCCACTTATGAAGAAGCCCGGGATCTCATTGATATTGGAGCCTATAAGAAGGGTTCCAATCCCCGCATAGATGAATCTATTGCCTTGATCGATAAATGCCAAAACTTTATTCGACAGGATATCTACGATGAAGCCAGTATTACCACCACTTTAGAAAACCTGGAAAAAGCCGTTCGTATATAGAGGTGAGCTGAAATGAAAGCATTTCGTTTTAGATTGCAGACCAAACTGGAGATTTGCATTCGCCAGGAACAAATAGCCTGGGAAGAAATGCAGCGCTGCCTTAGGGAACGCGACTTCTTGCTGGAGGAATTGCAGTACCGGGAGCAAAGGCTGCTGGCAGTGGAGGAAGAAATCCGGCAGGATAGTTGCAAAGTTCAAGGATTTCAAACCCTGATGCTAAAAAGAGAATTCGTTCCCATACTTGTAATGCAGATAGAACAGGCAGAACAAAACCTGTCCCAGGCCGAAGCCAGAGTAGAAGAAGCCCGGGTACTGCTGTTGGAAAGAAAACGGGAAACCACTACCCTGGAAAAATTAAAAGAACGGGCCTGGCAGGAATACCTTTTAGAACTTCAACAGGAGGAACAAAAGATTATTGATGAAATAGCCATCAACAATCATTTTCGCAGGGAGCTGGCCTAAGGTTAGTTTGAAAAGTGAGGAGTGAAGGGCAAGGGGTGAGGGGTTTATTTATTTTCTAACCCATAATCCTACTGTTCAACAACCGCTAAATCATACTTAATCTGCATAAGCGCGTCAAAAATATTGGAGTCCCCTGTCCCATTTTCATCATTATTTGTGGCTCCTGACCCCGGGGGTTAATTAAGAATTGGAGAGTTTTTGGAACTATGACAGGAATATTGAAAAAAATAAAAATTTTGCTGGTTTTTTTATCACTTCTGGTTTTGCTGGGCGGGGGCTATTACCTTTTGCTCTATTTAAACCTGCTATCAGCCCCGGCTTCTCTGAAAAATGCGCCTCTGTTGGGCGACTTTGTCTCCCGGAGCGCGGAAAAGGTCTCCTGGCTTCAGTATGAAGAGGTCTTGAAGCAAAAGGAAAAGGCCATGGCGGAAAACCAGAAAATGCGCCAGACCCTGGAGGATAAAGCAGAGGAGATGGAAAAAAACAGAAGCAGTTTGGCTGATTTAAAGAAAAAGCTCAAACTTAGCGAGCAGGAAGACGATAATCTTAAAGAAGAGATTGCACAGTTAAATAGTGAAATACTGGACTTAAAAAGCAAGCAGGAAAGCCGATCTGCCGCCTACAAGGACATGGCTACCTATTTTAGTGAAATGAAAGCTAAAACAGCGGCTGATATTCTATCCCGTTTGGAGGATGAGGATATCATAGGGATTTTCAGCCAGATGGAAAGTGATACGGTGGCCGAATTGATGGAGAATATGGATGCTGCCAGAGCGGCCCGGATAAGTAAGAAAATGTTGGTGGCAGCACCCTGAGAATCCGGGGGGTAAGGTCTGGGCAAGAGAAAGCATGGATTTCTTGCTCAGACCTGGCCCCGCCGGGAGAATGACCGGATAAAAGTGAGGAGTGTGGGGAGATTTCTCAAAAAGGTTCATCTCACTATAGCTCGGCAACATTTTTAGTCCTTGCTTGAGACACTGCTCTTTTGGGAAACGAGCAAAATCTCTCTGGGGTACAACAGGATGAAGGAGGTGATAAATTGACAGGATTGGACATGGTAGCAGTTGCTCCCAAAGCCGAAGGCGCTGCCACTCCCTCTCCGGACAGGAATCCTGTAGCTAAAGGAAAAAATGAAAATGACTTCGCAAGACAATTGAAAAAAGCTTCTTCAAAGCATACTGTGCGACAGGTAAGCCAGGGAGCAGGCAGCCAAAGGGAAGTAACTACTGCGGAGCCCAAATTGCTAAAAAACAGTGGAGAGCAAGAAAGAGCTGGACCGGGAGCCAAAGAGGAAATTCTTAAGAGTATTGTTCTGGAAAGCGGAGAAACAGCTCCTCCCCAGAATCAGCTCGAAAAAGAGAGGGAGCTTTGCAGGGTGCCCTACCCCTTGTTGCCAGAGGGAACGGAAATAAAGCCAAAGTCAGTGGCAATAGAATCTGAACCGGTGATGGAGAGGAACGAAAACGGCGCAAGCTTGCAGGAGCAAGAGGTTCTGGTTCTAGCGGATAAGCTACGAGGCAATGAAGGCTCGCCGGGTGAACCGCGATTAAACCCGGCAACGGCAGAATTAAGCCTAGAAACGCCGGAATCAACCCCGACAAAGCTGGAGCAGGAAGAGACGCGAATTACATCGTCAGGGATACTTGAGCAGCAGCCGGGAAAAGCCGGGCAGGCCAGTCAGGAAACTACGGAAGAGGAACCGCCCCGTAGTGAGCGATTGAGCCAGGGGGAGCAGGAGCCGGAAGCCAAAAGACCTGGTCTGAAAGTGGAAACGCAGCCAGTCAGGGTGGAGAAACCCCAGGCGCAGGTGCCTTTAGCAGTGATGGAGAAAAACGAAATCGGCGCAAGCCTGGATGGTCGTCTTCGTTATCAAAACGATATAGAGTATACAGCTATGATAGTGAGGAACGAAACCGGTGCAAGCCTGGATGGGCAAGAGTTCCTGGTTTCAGAGGGTAAGCTGCGAGCCGATGAAAGCCTGCCGGGGAGTGAAGCGCGATTAAACCCGGCAAAGCCGGAATTAAGCCCTGAAACGCCGGAATTAAACCCGGCAAAGCCAGAGCAGGAAGAGACGCGAAGTTCCCCGCCCAGGATATTTGAGCAACAGCTGGAAAAAGCCGGGCAGGTCAGGCAGGCCAGTCAGGAAACTACGGAAGAGGAACTGCCCCGTAGTGAGCGATTGAGCCGGGGGAGGCAGGAGCCGGAAGCCCAAAAACCTGCTATGAAGGTGGAAGCGCAGCCAGTTAGGGTGGAGAAACCCCAGCTACAGCAGGCCACAACCGTGATAACAGGGAAGGAAAATGATATGCCGCTGCTAAATAAAGCGGCAGGAGAACCGCTAAAAGCAGGATATGATCCGGCAGCACTGGCTGTATTGCTTAAAGCTCAGGGCAAAGGCGAAAAGCTGAGTGGCAAGAACAAGCTTGACTATGAAGGCAATCTTTTACTGGAAGAAGAGACGGCCGGGGCTAAGCCCAATAATAAAGACGGTTCCATTAAAGGAGAAGTAGTATCCCCCAGGATACCTGAAGCAGCCAGCAAAGCTCAGCTTGACAGTGATATAACTGAAGAGTTCAGGCTGGGGGAGGATGACAAAAACCAGCCCCTGAAGGCAGGTGGACGAGAAAAAGAGCCGGCAGAACTTCCCGAGTATAAGGAAAGTGGGAAAAATATGCCCGGGTTCAAGACGGAGCATACTTTGCTGGATAACAGTCTACGTAATACGGGCAAGCCCATACAGGAAAAAAGCTGGGTGGATCCGGAAAAGTTTATGGAACAAGTGGTTAAAAAGGCCGAAGTAATGATAAAACAGAACTTATCGCAGATGAGAATCCAGCTTCACCCGGAGTTTCTGGGAAAAATGACCATCAAGTTGGTGCTGGAGGATGGGCTGCTGACTGCCAGGTTTATTACGGAAAACCAGCAGGTCAAAAATCTCCTGGATAGTAACTTGAACCATCTTAGACAAAACCTGGAGAACCAGGGAATCAGGGTGGAGAAGACCGAAGTGAATGTGCAGTTGAATAACGGAGGCTTGTTTGATGGTTCCGAAGGCAGTCGCCAGGATTTGTGGGAGCAACCACGCTCCTATTCTCAATATAACCCTGCCGGGCCGGGCAGTGATGCTTACCAGGCAAGCAGTGCCGGGGATGAAGTGGAAGCCGGGTTAATAGATTCGGGCGAAACCTACGGTTTAGCCGCTGACGGCAGTATGAATTTCCTTATTTAGGAGGTGAGCTTATGGATAGCAGCCAGGTCAAGTGGGAAGCGGTTCCCTGGAAGAGTAGTGAAACCCGGGGCAGCAGCCCAAGCAGCAAGGAAATAAATAAAGGTCTGGGCAAGGAAGATTTTTTAAAGCTTCTCTTAACCGAGCTCAAGTACCAGGATCCAATGGAACCGGTTAAAGACAAGGAATTCATTTCTCAAATGGCCAATTTCAGTGCCCTGGAACAGATGACCAATCTAAATAGCAGTTTTGATAAACTTTCCGCGAGCCTTAACACCGGGCTCTTGCCGGGTTTAGTAATGCAGCAGAGCAGTGCCATGGTAGGAAGGGAAGTAGTTTATAGTGATCCCGATTCGGGTGTCTCCAGTACGGGTATCATATCAGCGGTGGTTTTTCGCGAAGGAACCCCGTATTATATCATAGACGATAAAGAGATTACCCTGAGCAGTATTGGCAGGCTAGGAGCAATAAATGTGGGATACAGTGATGCCCTTTTGGAGCAGATCCTGGCCACCCTGGTCAGAATACAGAATTCCATGTTTCCGGGAGAGGATGGTTAATTTGACGAGCAAGATATTTATTCCTCCATCAACACCAATACAGCCGGTAGCACCCCGGCAGGATAAAGCCGTTAAGCCGCCGGCAGGGAGTAGCTTTAACCAGGTTCTGACCCAAAAACTGACCGGGGAGCTCAAGTTTTCCCAGCATGCGCGCGAAAGGTTAAAGTCTCGCAACATAGAACTCAGCGGGGCAGATATGAACAATATCCAGAATGCGGTAAACAAGGCCAGGGAAAAAGGAGCGCGGGATTCCCTTATCTTGATGCAGGATCTGGCTCTGGTAGTCAGCATCAAGAACAATACCGTAATTACTGCCGTAGACGGGCAGCATCTAAAAGAGAATATTTTTACCAATATTGACAGTGCCGTAATAGTTTAGGGCTGGACCTCTTTAGAGGAAGCCTTTTGGGAATGCGGAGTGATAGAAGTATTCCCACTTATTCTGACTATTTCGGCCGGGCTTTAAAATAGGCGAGGAGGTCATGTAGAAGATGATGCGTTCTATGTATTCCGGGGTTTCCGGTTTAAGAAACCATCAAATCAAAATGGATGTCATAGGTAATAATATTGCCAATATTAATACAGCTGGTTACAAAAAGAGCCGGGTGGTCTTTCAAGACACCCTCTACCAGATGATGAAGAGTGCTTCCGGAGCAGCGGAAGGTGCTAGCCGGGGGGGAACTAATCCTATGGGAATAGGATTGGGGGTTACTCTTGCCAGTATCGACCAGATTCATAGCGCCGCACCGACAACAGATACCAATAGAATGACAGACCTGGCTATTAACGGGGATGGCTATTTTGTTTTAGGGGTAGGAAACGAACTGTTTTATACTAGAGCCGGGGCCTTTGAATTTGATGGCAATAACACCTTGGTTAGCATTGCCGATGGTTACAATGTATTGGGGTGGATGGCGGATAATAAAAATTTCCAGCTCAATACCAGCCTGGCTCCAAGCGCTATTAATATCAACGGGTATAAAACTCTGGCTCCCAAAGCTACCAGCGAGATGATTTTGGCGGGTAACTTGAATGCGGCCACGGATTTTTATGCCGGTTTGGATGAACAACAGGATCTTAAATTCTCCATAATCCCCAATGGTGGAACTGATGGTTATTTCCGCCTGCGTTTTGATGGGCAGAATTCTGCCTGGATAAAGATGGGGGCAAACAGCAGCGAAACCGCGAGGAATATCCAGGCAGCCCTGGAGAAACTCGACAATATCGGTCTTGGTAATGTGCAGGTAAGCTGGGATAATGCCCAGCAAAAATATAATATTGTTTTCACCAGTGAATTGGCCAGAACTGATGTGGCCAAGCTCATATTCCTGCCCGGGCCTGCCATAGCCTTTGATGGTGGGACTGCCAGCGTACAGGGCGGAAGCCAGCATACCAGCCTGGCTTTTTACGATTCTCCTGAAGGAGGTGCGGAGAATAGTTACTTCCAGTTAGCGGTAGGGGACAAGAAGACGGCTTTAATACAGGTTGGTGCTGATACGACTGCTACTGCTGCTAATATTAGTAATGCTTTAATGGCTATTGGCAAACCTGCTTCTGTATCTTGGGATGCTACCAATCAGCGCTATAACATCGATTTTGCTACTGACCCGGCGGAAGTTATTACTTTTAGCCCCGTTACCGGCAGGTTAACTAACGGTGGCGGTGGCGATGGTACCGCAAGTATAAACCCAGGTGCAGTAGGTTCAGGCAAAGATTTTATCCTGCAGTTTAATGCGGGTACATTCCCTGCCGCCGGGGGGAATTTTATCCTCAAGGTTGGTGATAACTATACCGGATTAATTAAGATAGGAAATACAGAAGAGGAGACTGCCCATAATATTCAGGATGCCATTAATGAGGTACTAAAAGCACCAGCCGGAAGCAATTTGGTTAATGTCGCCTGGGATGGCCCTACCAATAATCGATTCCTGATTGATTTTACCAGTGCCCCGACAAGCTTTAATTTTGAACTTGCCAATAATGCTGATGCTGTTTTTACCGGCGGGAAGGCTACCTATGGGACGCAGAATCCCGCAATACAATTTGCTGTTGATGAAGCAGGGGGAACGGAAGGCGGTGCTTTTGTCCTGACTATGGGTTCAGGCAAATCCAGTCTAAGCACCGGACCCATATTTGTTGGGGCTGATACAGCCACTACAGCCAAAAACATTGAAGATGCTTTAAATGAACTCGATTTGCCCAATGGAGCCAATGCCAGCGTATCCTGGGTATCCTGGGACGATACAAACAAACGCTTCCAAATTAACTTCGATATTGACCCGCACCAGGCCTTGACCGTTAGTGCAGCGCCTGTTTTTACCGGTGGCAATGGCGCTATCTCGGTTGTGCAGGAAGGACAGGCGCCGATGATTATAACTCCGCGTGATGAGGTGCAGTCCTTGAGTTTTGCTGAGAATGCCAAAGGAGGTACCCCCGGGGTTGGTTTTAAGCTGCGCTATGATGGTCAGACTACTGATTTCATTACTGTTGGGGCAGAGCCTGCCAAAACAGCGGAGAACATCCAAGCATCCTTGGAGAACTTATCCAATATCGGGGCGGGCAATATAGCAGTAGCCTGGAATGAGAAAAACAAGAGTTATGATATCACTTTCCAGGGGGATCTGCGAAGAAAAGATGTAAAAGCCATAACTTGTGTACCGGGCCCACTCTTTGATGGAGGGTCCTCCGCACTTTCCCAGACCGGCAAGGTAAGCCTGCGTTTTGAAAAACCTGAGGGCGGAAGCCTAGGAGGAGAGTTCAGTCTTTCCGTAGGAGGGAGAAATACCGACTTGATTGCAGTTGGAGCAGATGAAAATGCTACGGCTGGCAATATAAAAGCTGCACTTTATGCTATAACTTTGCCGAACGGAGGCAGCGTAAAAGAAGTAACTTGGAATGCGACTGATAAGTGCTACGATATTATATTTGATAATGATCCTGGCGCAGCTCTTGTATTCAATCCGGTCACTGCAAAGCTTGAAGGTGGTCTAGGTACCATTGACAATAGCGACCAACAACATCCTACTCTGCAATTTACTAATCCCAAAGATGGTGGAAAAGAAGGCAACTTTATATTATCCATAGGAGGCCGGAATACCGGGCTTATAGAAGTAGCCGAAAATTCCCAAACTACAGCTATTCGAATAAAGGATGCTCTTAATGATGTTCTGCGCTCCTTGCCCCAGGGAGCATGGGTAGAGAAAGTAGAATGGAATAGTACCGATGAAAAATATGAAATCACTTTTAATGTTGAACCAAATCCAACTGCTGATCCAGCGTATTCTTTTGTAGTCAACTCTGCATCAGCGGAATTTGGTGGAGGTCAGGAGACTATATCCGGTACCCAGAATGCGACCGTAGCCTTTGCTGAAAAAGAAACTGGCGGAAGCGAAGGCGGCACTTTCCAGTTGTGGTTCGGTAATAACTATGACAGTGAAGAAACTATTAAAACAGCAGCGATAAGAGTTGGGAAAGATACGGCTGAAACCGCCAGCAATATCCAGGCGGCCCTGAATGCTCTGGTTTTGCCCAATGGTGCCCAGGCAACTGTAAGTTGGGATTCCAATAAAAAACAGTATGATATTAATTTTTCCAAAGATCCGGGTCAGGTCCTAAATTTTAAGCAATTAAACTTTGATGGCGGGACTGCCAGTATAGTTACCACCGCTCAGGGAAGTGCCGTATTGGATTATCCGGAAGAGAACCATTCCATAGTAACCAGCAAGGAGGTTTATGATTCTCAAGGTGGAAAACATACGGTATATTTCCGTTTCTTTAAATATGAGATCCAACCGGGAGATGCTCCAGGAGCAGGAGATTTGCAACCAGTAACCAGGTGGGCTTGCGATCTTTCGCTCGACCCGCAGTTTGAAGCCATGACTAATTATAACCTGGAGGAGGATTTTCAGTCGGTGGATATTACTGGGGTATCACCCACGGTAGGAACCGGTACCAAGCTGTTCCGGATTTATAATATGGAGTTCGATGAAAATGGTGCTATTAAAGAACCAGCCAGCAGTAAGGTGATATTTCCCATCAACAGCCAATCGCCGAAGCCAGGCAATGGAACTGAAAATCTAGAAATCAATATGGACTTCAAAGATCTTACTCAGTATAATGCATTGTCCAATGCCCGGGTTGAGTTCTTGGATGGTAATACTTCCGGGGAACTGCTGAGTTATAACATTGATACCAATGGAAATATCAATGGTATATATGACAATGGGGAAATCAGAACCCTGGCGCAACTGGCAATGCGTAATTTCCGTAATCCCAGTGGGCTGCTGCAAGTTGGTGGCACCATGTTTCAGGAATCGGCCAATTCAGGGGCTTTGGATATAGGAACAGCAGGAACACCTGGTTTGGGTACGATTATGTCCAGGCAGTTGGAAATGTCCAATGTTGACTTATCGGAAGAGTTTACCGATATGATTATTGCCCAGCGGGGCTTTCAGGCCAACTCCCGCATAATTACCACCTCGGATGAGATGATTCAGGAACTGGTTAACCTGAAGCGTTAATAAACACTCTCTCCGGGAGGATTAGTCCTCCCGGAGAGAGAATATAATGTGAAGAAAATCTTTTTAGAAATAATTTCATTCGGTTTTAGTGTTTAGCGAAAGGAATCTTAATTATTATGATTTACCTGACCCGTTTAAACGGTGAGAAAATCATGGTAAATATTGACATGATTGAAATTATGGAAGAGACCCCGGACACGGTGGTTACTCTCAATACGGGGAAAAAATTTGTTGTAAGAGAGAGGATATGGCAGATTCGGGAAGAAATAATTAGATTCAGGAAACAATCATTTACCAACTTGAAGAAGTAGACCGGACAGGGGGGGAGAGTTGTGGCTGACGAAAAAGATAATGAAGTGAAACCCAGGTTGGATATCAATATCGACATGAAGCTGATTATTATCGGTTTACTGGTATTTGTGGTTGCAATTGGAGGCTCATACTTTCTTATGAAGAGCCTCATGGCACCGTTGATGCCCAAGCAAGAAGGTGCGGGAAAATTGATGACCGGGAACCTGGTGGAAGTGGGGGAATTCACCACCAATATCAATGATATAAATGGACAGAGATTTTTAAAGGTGAAGGTCACGGTGGAAGTCAGCACGGATGACAAAAAAGCCCAGGAGAAGATTACCCAGTATATGCCGGTGATAAAAGACAGCATACTTACTATTATATCTTCCAAAACAGTGGCTGACCTGGATGTCAGGAATAGAAGCAACCTGAAGGCGGAGATAAAAAACGATTTGAATGCCAAGATTGGGGCTAATACCATTATGAATGTATATTTTACCGACTTTATTATGCAATAAATGATGAACAATATTTGAGCAATAGTTAATCAATAGTTGAACAATAGTTAAACAATAGTTAAGCGATAGTTGAGCGATAGTTAAACAATAGTTAAACAATAGTTAAGCGATAGTTGAACAATAGTTAAACAATAGTTGAACAATAGTTAAACAATAGTTAAGCGATAGTTAAGCGATAGTTAAGCGATAGTTAAGCGATAGTTGAGCGATAGTTAAGCGATAGTTAAGCGATTGATAAAACTATAGCTAAGCAACTGCTAAACAACTGCTAAACAACCGTTCAAAATAATGGTAGAGTTATAGCCTGGGGGGGTTATAATGAGTGAGGTTTTATCTCAATCGGAAATAGATGCCTTGTTATCGGCTTTGAGCGATGGTTCGGTTGATGCTGACCTGCTTAAGGAAGAAGAGCTGAAGAGCAAGGTCAAGGTTTATGATTTTCGCAGGCCTAACAAGTTCTCCAAGGATCAGATACATACGATGCAGGTTATATATGAAAACTATGCCCGCACCCTGGGGACTTATCTTTCCGGGCAGTTGCGTATCCCCTTGCAAGTGGAATTATTGTCGGTGGAACAACTGACCTATGAGGAGTTCATTCGTTCCATACCTAACCCAACCATACTCAATATTTTTGCCCTTTATCCCCTGCACGGTAGTGCCATAATGGAGATTAACCCTAACCTGGGATTTGCTTTTTTGGATCGGCTTTTAGGAGGACCAGGCTATGCTCCCAGCAAGGCTCGTGCTCTTACGGAAATTGAACAGACGGTGATTGAACGCTTATCCCAGCGGATGCTGGATTATCTGGAAGAGCCCTGGGGCAGCATTATTCAGATTGAGCCTTCTCTGGAACGGGTGGAGACCAATCCCCAGTTTACCCAGCTGGTTCAACCTACGGAAATTATGATAATTGTCTCCCTGGAGACCCGAATGGGTGATGTGATGGGGATGATAAATATCTGTATACCTTTCCTGGTCTTGGAACCTATACTGGATAAATTGAATGTACACTATTATTATTCGACTGCTGCCCAGGAGAGGTCGCCGGCCAATATTGCGGCTATAAGAAACAAGTTAGAAAATACCACTATTCCCATCAAGGTAGTTATGGGCAAAACGGTAATAACGGTTAGAGACCTGCTGGCTTTGTCGGTAGGAGATGTCATACCCCTGAATCGGAATATCAGTGAGGAGTTAGATATTGTTATAGGCAATAGTGCCAAATTTCTTGGGAAACCTGGAGTTTTTGCCAACCGGATGGCAATACAGGTCACCGGGATTGTAGAGGAGGAAAGTGAATGAATGATGGAATCCTATCCCAGGAAGAAATAGATGCCCTGTTGTCCGGGGGAAGTCCTTCCAGCACTGATACTGTGGACAGCAGCAGCCAGTCTGGTTCTACTTCTGCCATAAATCTGAGTGATTTTGAAAAGGATACCCTGGGGGAAGTGGGCAATATCAGTATGGGAACGGCTGCTACTACGCTTTCCACCCTGCTGCGCCAGAAAGTATCCATCACTACCCCTGATGTATCAGTTACCAATCCGGAAGAAATGCAGTTGCTTTATCCTTTGCCTTTTGTAGTAGTGGAGGTCAGTTATACGCAGGGACTAACAGGAACTAATGTTTTGGTTATCAAGGAGGAAGATGCCGCTATTATCGCCGACTTGATGATGGGAGGAGATGGTCTATCTGCCAAAGGGAAAAACTTGGGAGAATTAGAGTTAAGTGCAGTAGGGGAAGCCATGAACCAGATGATGGGTTCGGCCACCACCAGCTTATCTTCTATGTTTAACCGGCGGATTGATATTGCGCCACCGAAATTGACCGTCATGGATATGGGAAAAGAGTACCTGCAGTTATCGACCAGTTTTGACGATGTGGTTAAAATAAAATTCAAGATGGAGATTGAGAACCTGATCAACAGTGAAATCATGCAGATTATTCCCATGGAGGCAGTGGAAAACATTATGTCCATACTTATGGGGAGTACGGCGGAGGAATCCAGTGCTGAAGCGGTAATGGAAGAACCCGTTGTCAGCATGCCGTTTCCGGAAGAAAAACCAGCAGTTGCTGCTGCCCCCCGCCAGGTGGAAACAACCATATCATCACCACCGCAAGAACCAATCTATAATCAGGCTTTTGCCCCAAGTCACCGGGAAATAAATACCCGACCGCAATTTGCCGTTCAGCCGGTTCAATTTGCTCCTTTGCAGGAAAGCAATATGATCCATAGTCCGCAAAATCTCGATCTCATTATGGATGTACCTCTGGATGTATCGGTAGAATTAGGCAAGACCAAAAAAACCATCAAAGAGATATTGGAATTGAACCAGGGTGCCATAATTCAGTTGGATAAATTAGCTGGAGAACCGGTAGATTTGCTGGTTAACGGCAAGCTTATTGCCAAGGGGGAAGTTGTCGTAATTGATGAAAACTACGGTATTCGTATTACCACCATAATAAGTCCAATAGACCGTATGAATAAGCTACAATAATTGCTAGGGAGGTTTACCATGGGAAAGAAAGTGTTGATTGTTGATGATGCTGCTTTTATGAGGATGATGATAAAAGACATATTAAGCAAAAATGGCTATATCGTAGTGGGGGAGGCGGAAAATGGCAGAGTTGCTATAGATAAGTACAAGGAACTGCAGCCGGATCTGGTTACCATGGACATAACTATGCCGGAAATGGATGGTATTGCTGCGGTCAAAGAGATAAGAGCAGTAGATCCTACAGCCCGTATCATAATGTGCAGTGCTATGGGTCAGCAAGCTATGGTCATCGATGCTATACAGGCCGGGGCTAAAGATTTTATTGTAAAACCTTTTCAACCGGAAAGAGTAATTGAGGCAGTAAGTAAAGCGCTGGTTTAACTGCTGGTTTGGAAGTGAAGAAATATGATTGCCTGGCGCAAAAGGATTACCCCTCTTATATTGCTGGCCTTTCTTATGCTGGCTATGCTGGCGGGGAATGTTTGGGCCATTGATAATATGAGTAATTTAAACCAGGAACTGGATAAAGAACTGCCCAGCAGCGATCGTTCCTCCAGTCTGTGGTTGGATTTCCTTAAACTTATTGTGGTGTTGGGACTGATTATTGTTGCCGCCTGGTCAGTGATCCGCATATTTGGAAAACAGGTTAATCAAAAAATGCAGGGAAGCTGGTTGCATGTGGTTGACGAGGTGATTCTAGGTCAAAACCGGGGCATAGTCTTATGTGAAATTGGTGAAAAGCTGTATGCTCTTGGAGTTACTGATCATAGCATTTCTTTTCTTTTCGAGGTAGATAACCCTAAACTCCGTGAAGAGATTAGTCAGATAGATATTTCGCCCGAGGATAAGCTGACCGGGGTTGGTTTATCGGAGCTCAAAAAGAAACTAAAGGCTTTGGGGTTCAGGAAATCCAAGCCGGATCGGAAAGATTTCAGCCTGCTTATGGGCGAACAGGTCAGGCGATTGGAACAGCTTTCATATAAGAGTATGGAGGAAAAAAGGCTTGGCAACAAAAGAAGTGATGAAAAAGAAGATTAATAAATGGGGTTTATCCTATGCCAAAATACTGTTTTTGCTTTTCTTGCTTCTGCTGGTTTTTCCCGGTTCAGTTTCCGCAGAACCATTGCAAATACCTAACCTGAACCTGCAAATTGGCGGGGGGGCTGGTGAGCCCCAGGATTTATCCGCCGCTTTGCAGCTAATAATACTTATTACCGTTCTTACCCTGGCTCCCGCCATATTGATTATGCTAACCTCTTTTACCCGGATTATGGTAGTCTTGGCCTTTATTCGAACTTCGCTGGCCACCCAGCAGATGCCTCCCAACCAACTCCTGATTGGCATGGCTCTTTTTCTTACCTTTTTTGTCATGGCCCCAACATTTCAAGAAGTCAATTCTAAGGCTTTACAGCCTTATTTTAAGGGAGAAATTACTCAGGAACAAGCCTTTGAAAAAGGGATGAGTCCTTTACGTAGTTTTATGTTTAAACAAACCCGGGAAAAAGATCTGGCTCTTTTTGTGAAAATGTCCAAGATGGAAAGGCCGCATAATTTTAAAGATATTCCCAACTATGTTTTGATTCCGTCTTTCGTAATCAGTGAATTGAAGACGGCTTTTCAGATAGGCTTTATTATTTTTATTCCTTTCCTGATAATTGATATGGTGGTGGCCAGTGCCTTGATGTCCATGGGTATGATGATGCTGCCGCCGATGATGATTTCATTACCCTTTAAGATATTGCTTTTTGTTCTGGTTGATGGCTGGAATCTGGTTATACAATCCTTGATACTCAGCTTTAAATAGATATACCACGAGGCGGTTCTCCTTATATATAAGAATTCTTTAAGCGGTGGCAGGAAAGGAGAAATCAATATTGTATGAGAATTTAATTCTGGGAATAGCCAATGAAGCTTTGATAGTGGTTTTGATGCTTTCCGCTCCGGTTCTGGGAGCCGCTTTGATTACCGGTTTACTTATTAGTATTCTACAGGCCACTACTCAACTGCAGGAGATGACCTTGACTTTTGTACCCAAAATAATTGTAGTTTTTTTGGTGATAATTATTTTCGGTCCCTGGATGCTCAATGTAATTACTGCTTTTACCCATGACCTTTTCCTGGCTATCCCCAGTTTTGTCTCGATTTAACGAGGTAAAATATATTCCCGCATCCTTAATAGTGAGCGAAGCGAACATCAGTAGTGCCCGCAGGGTGCATCCTTAATAGTGAGCGAAGCGAACATCAGTGGTGCCCGCAGGGTGCATCCTTAATAGTGAGCGAAGCGAACATCAGTAGTGCCCGCAGGGTGCTTCTTTAAGCGGCCGGAGAGGACGGTAAAGCTATATGCCCTATGCTTGGGAAAGCTTTTTCTTTTTGCTGGCCCGCCTGTCCGGACTTTTTATCACTGCTCCCATATTCAGCAGCAGGATGATGCCGGGGCGGGTTAAAGCTTTAATTATTATAATGCTGGCGGCTACCCTGGCCTATTTTGTGCCAGTGGAGTATACCCGGAATATCAACACGCCGGGCCTATTCATTGCGGCTCTGGCGGTAGAGACTTTTATCGGTTATACCATTGGCTTTGTCATTTATGCGGTTTTAGCTACCATACAGTTGGCCGGGCAGCTAATGGATATGCTGATGGGGTTTTCCATTGTAAATGTGGTTGACCCGCAGTCAGGTACCCAAATACCCTTAATGGGCAACTTTACCCAGGCCCTGGCTTTATTGAGTTTCCTGGCTATTGACGGGCATCATTATCTTTTGCAGGCAGTAGCCCAGAGCTATGCCATAGTTCCGGTTATGGGTGCCCATTTACCGGGCGGCTTTTTAGAACTACTGGTGGAAGTAGGAGCTTATATCTTTGTGGTGGCGGTAAAGATTGCGGCACCCATGCTGGTAGCCATTTTAACCAGCGATGTGGCTATGGGCTTTATAGCCAGAACCGTTCCGCAGATGAATGTTTTTCTGGTGGGGCTGCCCCTAAAAATATTTTTGGGTTTGATTACCCTGCTTTTTCTTTTACCCGTTTATCTTTGGGTATACAATATTCTTTTTGCCGAATTTTTTGGCTATCTGGATCGAATTATTCATATTATGGGGTAAAGAATTATGGAGGAACAATACCGGCATTTTCTCATGGATCTGCAGCTTTTTGCGGATGATGGCATGGGGGAGAAAACAGAAAAGGCTACACCGCGCCGGCGGGAAGAAGCCCGCAAAAAAGGCCAGGTATTTAAGAGCACCGATCTTAACTCAGCCATTATTCTTATTGCTGGCTCCGTGGCCTGTTTTATGGCCTTTCCCTATATGGTCAATAATCTAAAGTCCTTCACGGCTTTATACCTATTGGAGAGAACCCAGCAGGATTTTTCCAATGATTATATATATTTCATGTTGCTCGAAGTCTTGATTATAATGGGAAAAATGATTCTTCCCATATTTTTGACTACTTTCGTAGTAGCACTACTAATTACCTATCTGCAGGTAGGATTCGTCTTTAGCGGGGAAAGTCTGACCCCCAAGCTGGAGAGAATTAACCCAGTGGAAGGTTTTAAACGGATATTTTCCAAGCGAGCCCTGGTAGAGTTGGGCAAGTCCTTGCTCAAGGTAATAATCACCGGATATATAGTATATTCGGTTATGAGAAAACATTTTATCCTTTTCCCTCGTTTTATTGATATGGAGCTTATCGCCGGCCTGCAGGTCTTAAGTAGTATTGTTTTCGAGATGGCGATGAAAGTGGGATTGGTCTTTATCATTATAGGGATAGTAGATTATATATTTCAATGGTATGAGCACGAAAAGTCCCTGAAGATGAGCAAATATGAGATCAAGCAGGAATACAAACAGACAGAAGGAGACCCGCAGCTCAAATCGCGGCAGAGAAGAATTCAAAGGGATATAGCCATGCAGAGGATGATGGCTGAAGTTCCTAAGGCTGATGTAGTTATAACCAACCCGACCCATTTTGCAGTAGTATTAAAGTATGAGGCTTCAAAGATGGAAGCCCCGGTGGTGATAGCCCGGGGCAAGGATTTCATGGCTTTAAAAATAAAAGAGATTGCTCGAATTCATGGGGTAGTGATAGTGGAGAATCCTGTTCTGGCCAGGACGCTTTATTACAACACGGAAATCGGTGACCTGGTGCCAGAGGAACTTTACCAGGCGGTGGCCGAAGTCCTGGCCTTCGTCTACAAGCAGAAGAAAAGAGTAGTGTAAGGCGGCGGCTGCATCCCTGGGGATAGGGGTGGGAGGATAGGTTTATGGAGTCGAGGGTATTGATGAATAGCTTGTTTAAGCATAGCGATCTGATGATAGCTATACTGGTAGTCAGCATCGTTATGATGATGATTATTCCTATGAAACCAGTACTGCTGGATATCTTGCTGAGCTTTAATATCAGCTTTGCCCTGATAATTTTGATGGTCTCCATGTTCAATACCGAACCACTGGAGTTTTCAGTATTTCCATCATTACTGCTGGTCATGACTCTTTTTCGCTTATCCCTGAATGTATCTTCCACCCGGCTGGTACTTTTATATGCCTATGCGGGAGAAGTAATCCAGTCTTTTGGCAATTTTGTGGTAGGGGGCAACCCCGTAGTAGGCATGGTTATTTTTCTCATTTTAGTGGTAATTCAGTTTATAGTTATTACCAAAGGAGCAGAAAGGGTATCTGAAGTTGCCGCCCGCTTCACTTTGGATGCCATGCCGGGAAAACAAATGGCTATTGATGCTGATTTAAATGCTGGGCTCATTGATGAGGATACCGCCAGGAATCGGCGAGAAAACATCCAGCGGGAAGCTGATTTTTACGGGGCCATGGATGGTGCCAGCAAGTTCGTCAAGGGTGATGCTATTGCCGGTATAATTATTATAATAATCAATATCGTCGGCGGCTTTATCATAGGTATGTTGCAGAAAGGCATGAGCTGGAATGAGGCCTTGCAGGTTTATACTCTTCTGACGGTTGGAGACGGGTTGGTTACGCAGATTCCCGCCTTGCTTATTTCAACCGCAACCGGAATTGTAGTAACCCGGAGCGCTTCCAAGCTAAGCCTGGGACAGGAAATGACTACCCAGCTGTTTGCTTATCCCAAAGCCATGGGCTTGGCCGCAGTTATTCTGCTGGTTCTGGGTACCATAGGTTTACCCCGGGTGCCCATGTATTCACTGGCGGCCTTTTTCGGCATACTCTATATGCTTTTCCGCAATTCAACCGGCGAATTGGTGGACGAAGAGCGTTTGGAGGAAGTGGAAGAAGCAGAGGCCATCAAGAAGCCGGAAAATGTAGTAGAGCTGTTGCAGGTGGAAAAAATGGAGATGGAACTGGGCTATGGCCTGATACCCCTGGTTGATGCCGAACAGGGAGGGGATCTTTTGGATCGAATTGTTATGATTCGGCGACAATGTGCGGTAGAGCTGGGTTTTATAGTACCTCCCATTCGTATCCGCGATAATATGCAATTAAAGCCCAATAACTATGTAATTAAAATAAAGGGATCGCAAATTGCCGCAGGAGAATTATTGCTGGATCATTATCTGGCCATGGGACCAGGAATAGAAAATGACCAGGAATTACCGGGTATTGAGACTATCGAGCCGGCTTTTAACCTGCCGGCACGCTGGATCGACACAGCGGCAAAAGATCAGGCTGAGTTAAAAGGCTATACGGTGGTGGATCCGCCATCGGTACTGGCTACTCACCTGACCTCCATCATAAAAACGCATGCTTTCGAGTTGCTGGGAAGACAAGAAATCCAAAACACCATAAGCTTTATAAAAGAGCAAAATTCTGCAGTAGTGGAGGAATTAATACCTGATTTGATGAATATTGGGGATGTACAAAAAGTTCTGGCCAATCTGCTCAAAGAACAGGTAGCTATCAGGGATATGGTGAGCATCCTGGAAACTCTGGCTGATTACTCTAAAATCACTAAGGACACTGATGTATTAACTGAATATGTGCGGCAAACCTTGAAGAGACAGATCAGTTCGCAATATGCCGGCGAAGAGGGCAGGTTGACCGTGCTTACGCTTGACCCCTCTCTGGAGGAAATATTAAGGGATTCGGTGCAGCAGAGTGATTTTGGTTCCTATTTGGCCCTTGATCCAGATATTGCACAAAAGATGATGGATAAGTTATCTTTGTATTATGAGGATTTAAGCAATAAGGGGATAACTCCGGTACTTTTATGTGCACCGGTATTGCGTTTGTATCTGAAACGTTTGGTAGAACGTTTTATCCCCCATTTGTTGGTGCTATCTTACAATGAGATAGATACGGGGATAAGTGTTGAAGTGGTTGGGATGGTGTCAGCATGATAATTAAGAAATTTATAGCCAAGGATTTTAAGGGAGCTTTAAAGCAGGCTAAAAAAGAAATGGGCAGTGATGCCATAATTTTGCATACGAGTAAAGTAAGAAGAGGAGGCATTTTTAGTTTTCTCTTTTCACCTCAGGTGGAAATAACGGTAGCTGTAGACGAGAAATTGCAAGTAAATAGTGATCGGATGAGAAAACCGGCTTCTTCTACGGCAGCTGCTGTCGAACCCAGTAGCCCCGCTTTTTCCCCGCAGGGCGCGATTCCGGGAGCCGAAGCCATAGTTCAAACAGAACCGGAAGAATTATTGCAGGAACTACAAACCATGAAGAACCTTATAAACGATGTGAAAGTAAAGATTTATGAAGTTGAGCAAATTAAAGGCATTTCCGGAGAGGTTCAGGCTTTTTACGAAACCCTTATAAACAACCAGGTGGAAAAGGAACTGGCTCTTAAGATAATCAACCGGGTCGAATCTCGTTTGTCGCAGGATAGTAAAGGGGATGAACCCTGGGTACGGGATTTGTGTTTACATACTATTCATGAATACATAAATGATATAAAACCTATTGAGTTGCAGCGGGATAAAAAAGGAGTTCTGGTTTTTATGGTGGGGCCTACTGGCGTAGGTAAGACCACAACCATAGCCAAATTAGCTGCCAATATGAGCTTTTTGGAAGGCAAGGATGTAGCCTTGATTACCCTGGATACCTATCGTGTTTCAGCCGCTCAGCAACTTAGAACCTTTGCTGAAATAATTGGTATACCCATAAGTGTAGTATTTAATCCCCAGGATCTGGGAGAAGCCATTAAACAGTATCAAGAAAAAGACATTATTTTTGTGGATACGGCCGGGCGCAGCCCCTATAAGGATACACATATGGAGGAATTGCAGGAGTTTATTGCAGTAGCGAATCCCGATGAAATCATTCTGGTATTGAGTATTACTACTGATAGCAGGGACTTAATCAATATTTACCAGCAATTTAACCACATTGGGGTGGATAAGATTATTTTTACCAAGCTGGACGAAAGTTACAGTTATGGGAGGATTCTAAATACTATTTATTACAGCCGCAAGCCTATTGCCTATTTAACTACGGGGCAAAATGTTCCCGATGATATCGAGGTGCCTGATACCCTGGAGCTGGCGCGAATGTTGCTCAGGGAAGGGGGAGCAATATGAGAGACCAGGCGGATAAATTGCGAGAAATGGCCTTAAACCTGAAACAGGAAATAGAGGCGGAGATAAGCCGGGACTTGAAACATAGCCGGGTAATAGTAATTAGTAGTGGTAAAGGTGGAGTGGGGAAAAGCACCTTGGCGCTTAACCTGAGTATCAATCTTTGTACCCGGGGTAAGAAGGTAATACTGATGGATGCTGATATGGGCCTGGCTAACCTCGATGTTATGCTGGGTCTGGTTACTAAATTTAATATCTACCATATAGTTCAACAGAAGAAGAGCATGGAAGAGATTACTATATCTGGTCCTGAGGGATTAAAAATCATTCCTGGGGGATCAGGCATAAGTGAGTTGGCCAACCTCGAGGATACAGAACTTAAGAGAATACTGGTAGAATTGCGCAAGCTGGATGGTGTATATGATTATATGATTATTGATACCGGTGCTGGTATCTCCAAGAGTGTTATGAGCTTTCTCCTGGCTGCTGAAGATATAATCGTTATAACTACTCCGGAACCAACTGCCATAACTGATGCTTATAGTTTGGTAAAAAATGTAACTAAAAATTCTTTTGCCGGAAGTATATACCTGGTAGTCAATAAGGTAGCCAATGATTCCGAAGGCATACTAATGGCGGAAAAATTTAAACTGGTCTGTCAAAAATTCCTCTCCTGTGAGATTAAACCTCTAGGTCATATTGTAAATGAACCCTTAATTGGAGAAGGAATTAGGCGTCAGAAGGCTTTTATCCAGATCTACCCCCGTAGTACCGCCAGCAGGAATATCGCTACTATTGTTGATCGCTTGATTGAAGCCAGTGGGCAAAAGAGCCCGGGCTTGGAAGCAAAACGTGGGGGAATAAGGAGCTTTATTGAGAAAATTGCCGGTTTGGTTAAGTGACATAAGGGAGAATTAATCAATGAAAGCGGATATTATCAAGGTTAATCACCTGCTGGAAATTGAAATCGAAAATAATAATGGCAAGGAATACCTCCCCAGTCGCCTGGAAGAGATAAGCGAAGAGCATTGGCATATTTCCATGCCTATGCGTAAAGGTGTGTATATCGCCATGAGGGTAGGTCAAAAGATTAGAATTGTTTTGCGCTACAGGAATACTCTATTTGCTGCCTCTACAGTTATTACTGCTCGTAGGAGGGGGCATATTCCGGTATTAATAGTTAATAAACCTAAGAATTTGATAGCTATAAACCAAAAGAGGACATATGTCCGTATTAGTGTAACTATTCCCGTAACCTTCAGGTTACTATTGGCTGATGGGGAGAAAGGGGAACTGCTGCAAGGAGAAACCGGCGATATCAGTGCCGGGGGTATGCTTCTGTTATCTTCCCAGGATATGGAGAAGGATCAAAAAATAGAAGTCGAAATTAAATTACCGGATAGTGATTCAATATTTTGCCAGGCACATGTAGTGAGGGTACTGGGCAAAGCCAGCGAAGAAGGAAGCAATAACAAATATGCCATTGAATATGATGACATTAATGAAGGACAGCGAGACCGGATATTCCGATTTATTTTTGATAAACAGCGTGAGTGGCTTAGAAAAGGAGTAACAGAATAGAGGAGGGCTGTAATATGCCCAGGAAGAAAGTGCTGGTGGTTGACGACTCCGCCTTCATGCGCAAGATGATTGGCGATATGATAAATAGCGATGATGAGCTGGAAGTAGTGGGGAAAGCTGGTAATGGGCAAGAGGCCCTGGAAAAGATTAAAGAACTACAACCGGATGTAGTTGTTCTGGATATGGAAATGCCGGTTCTTGATGGTTTATCAACATTAAGCCGGATAATGGAATCCCAAGCGTTACCAGTAATAATATTCAGCAGTCTTAGCCAAAAAGGCACGGAACAAACTTTAAAAGCCTTACAGTTGGGTGCGGTTGATTTTGTTGCCAAGCCATCAGGGCAGATATCTTTGGATGTTTTAAGTGTTAAAGAGGAACTTATAAAAAAGCTCAAGGTAGCGGCAAATACCAGTAGAAAACTACCAGTATACCAAAGTCTACACGAGCCGGTTGCCAAAGCCAAAAAAACATTACCGGACCAGGATAGAAAATTAAATAAACTGGTGGTAATCGCTGCCTCTACCGGGGGACCCAAAGCCCTGCATCAGGTCATACCTCGTTTCCCGGCTGGTATTGATGCTGCTATTTTGGTAGTACAACATATGCCGTCGGGTTTTACCAGATCACTGGCGGAAAGACTGGATTCATTGTCGGAACTCAGAGTGAAGGAGGCTGAGCATGGAGAAAAAGTGCTGCCTGCTTGCGTTTATATAGCCCCCGGTGATTATCATTTAAAAGCTAAATCACGCTTAAAGGGTACGGAAAACGAACTATATATTGAACTGGATCAATCCAAGCCCCGGGGAGGATTGCGCCCGGCGGCTGATATTATGTTGAAGTCGGTAGCTAAACAATTCTGGTCTCATATAGTATGTGTGATTATGACGGGTATGGGTAATGATGGGGCCGCAGCATTGCCATGTATAAAGGAGAAGAAAGGAAGAATTATTGCGGAACATCAGTCTACTTGTGTTGTATATGGTATGCCCAAAGCGGCAGTGGAAACCGGTTTGGTCGATAAGATAGTTCCACTATCGGAAATCACTGAGGAAGTATTAAGTATGCTGTAATTGGCTTTGCCAGTACTAAGGCGAGCTATTTCTTAATGGAGGTGGTTGAGATGAAGATGGATATGTCCCAGTATCTAGATGTTTTTTTGGAGGAGAGCAAAGAGCATTTGGAGAGCCTGAACCAAAAACTACTGGACTGGGAGAAAAACTCCGGCGATATTGCGGCCTTGAACGAAATATTTCGAGCCGCCCATACCCTTAAAGGTATGTCTTCAACTATGGGTTTCGAAGACCTGGCTGACCTGACCCACCACATGGAAAATATTTTATCTGATTTAAAAGAAGGTCTTTTGGAGGTAAATCCCCAGGTGGTGGATATTCTCTTCCAATGTTTCGACCGGCTCCAGCTAATTATTGAGCGGATTGAATCCAATGGCTCTGGAGAAATGGATAACAGTGAGTTGATAATGATTCTGGAGAGTATTAAGGGCGGCGGTTTTCAAACGACAGCTCCTGCGGCTGATAACGGGCAGGACTTGAAACCGGAGGAAATCCTTACTACACAGCATTCTAATACTACATCATTTGATTTTAACCAGTATGATATGACGGTTATGCGTGAGGCCGCCAGCAGGAATTTTGCCAGTATCTATATTAGACTTTTTGTGGATCCTGGATGTTTAATGAAATCGGTTCGTGCCTTTATGGTTTTTAAGGTTTTGGAAGAAGATAGCGAAATTATAAAATCCTTTCCTCCAGCTTCGGATATTGAAGAAGGAAAATTTAGTGAGGAAATCGAACTGCTGGTAATCACTGCTTCATCCATCAAGGAATTGGAAGGACGTTTGAATGCTATTTCTGAAATTAAGGTAAGGGAAATTAAAGAAATTAACTTTGCTTCGCTGGCTTCAGGTAGCCAGCAAGAAACAAACGGTGATCAGATAAGCAGTAGCCAGGATGTGCTTAAGGAGAGTAAAGAACAAAAAGGGCACAAAGTCAAACAGACCGTCCGGGTTGATATAGAACGATTGGACATATTGATGAATTTGGTGGGCGAACTGGTCATGCACAAGGGACGCTTGGAACAAATCGGAGCGAGTAGTAAAATCGATGAGCTAAATGAGACCATTGAACAGATTGATCGGATTAGCGGTGATCTCCAGTCAGTGGTCATGAAAGTACGTATGGTTCCGGTTGAACAGGTATTTAACCGTTTTCCCCGGATGGTAAGAGATCTGGCCAAGGAGTTGAATAAAGAAGTCGATTTTCTTATCGAGGGCAAAGAAACGGAACTGGATCGTACCGTTATTGATGAAATCGGGGATCCTCTGGTGCATCTGTTGAGAAATGCCGTTGACCATGGTGTTGAGTCACCTCAAGAACGCTTGAAAAGAGGAAAGCCGCAGAAAGCCACCGTAATTCTGCGCGCCCGGCATGAAGGAAACAATGTTTATATTGAGGTCGAAGATGACGGGGCGGGAATTAATATCAAAAGAACACTGGAAAAAGCGGTGGAAAAAGGAATTATAAGCGCAAAAGAAGCGGAAGTAATAAGCCCCGAAGAGGCTAGTCAAATCCTCTTTAGTCCGGGCTTTAGCACCACCGAGAATATAACCGATGTCTCCGGGCGAGGAGTGGGGCTCGATGTAGTAAAAACCAAGATAGAATCTCTCTCCGGGGAGATATTTGTTGATTCCCGGCCGGGTCAGGGAACCCGGTTCAGGATTAAATTGCCCCTAACCCTGGCCATTATTCAAGCCCTGATGATTTCCGTACATGATGAAATCTATGCCATACCTCTGGGTTCAGTGGATGAAACCACTATGATTAAAAATGAAGATATTAAAATGGTACAAAACCAGGAAGTCATCGTACTCAGGGGAAATGTATTGCCGCTATTCCGGCTGGCCAGCCTTTTGGAAATACCAGGTGAAGCAGCTGCCAACGAAGAAGAAATGTATGTGGTGATAGTACGTAAAGGAGAACGACAAATCGGCCTGGTAGTTGATACCCTGATAGGACAGCAGGAAATAGTAATCAAATCCCTGGGTAAAATACTGGCTGGTATTCCAGGCATAGCAGGAGCAATTGTTGCAGGTGACGGCTTCGTAAGACTTATCATTGACATAGCTACCCTTTTTTAATTGGAGGTGTGAATTCATGGATAATACGGTAAATCTACAAAGTGAAGAAGGATTTACTCATAATGACGGAATTCAGGTAGTGGCTTTCCGGCTGGGAAAAGAAGAATATGCCGTAGATATTTTGCATGTACAGGAGATTGTCCGCCTCCTGAGTATTACCAGAGTGCCCCGTAGTGCCAAGCATATTGAAGGGGTGGTAAACCTCAGGGGCAACATTGTTCCCATAATAAACTTACATAAGCGTTTCAGTATTGAATCTGCCGGGGAAGAAGAGGATAAACGCATTGTAGTTTTTCAGTATGATGATTTAAAAGCGGGAATTATTGTGGATGAAGTATCCGAGGTTCTCGCTTTGAATAATAACGCAATAGAAGAAACGGACAAGGTCTATAGTTCGATGAGTTCGGATTTTATTAAGGGAATTGCCCGGGTAGATGATAGACTGTTTCTTTTGCTGGATTTGCAAAAAATTATCGAATAAAGGATTTACCATATAAAAGTAGTATTTATATGTAATAGACTCTAGGTATATCATAGGGACGGTTCTTCTGATATATAGCATTAACCCCTCAACTCGTTCAATACTATTTCCTGTTTGTTGCAGAGTAATCAATAAAGGGAGTTAGGTGAAGATAAGTGGTATACGATTTCAGTGAGCTTTCCGGAATACAGTTGGATATTCTTAGAGAAATTGGCAATATAGGTTCGGGAAATGCCGCTACAGCCCTGGCTCAGTTGTTAAATGCCAAGATAGATATGAATGTTCCCCAGGTCAATATTTTGCCTTTTGCCGAGGTACCTGATCTGGTGGGCGGAGCTGATCTTCATGTTGTCGGTCTGTTCCTGGTTGCCACCGGTTCCGCTCCTGCCAGCATTCTCTTTCTCCTCCCTGTGGACAAAGCCTGTTTGCTGGTGGATATGTTGATGGGAAAAGAGTGGGGAAAGACTAATCCCTCCAACCTATCCGACATGGATATCTCAGCTCTTATGGAACTGGGCAATATCATCTGTGCTACCTATCTAAACGCCCTGGCCATGTTTACTCAACTGGATTTTCGTCCTTCTGTACCGGCCCTGGGCATTGATATGGCAGGGGCGATTTTGAATTCAGTACTGGCTCAATTTGGAGCTGTGGCTGACCATGTTTTAGTCTTGGAAACAGAGTTTAAGAGGGGCGATCAGGAAATAGTAGGTCATTTCTTCCTTTTGCCTGAGCCTGGTTCTTTGGATGTTATTCTAGCATCGCTTGGGGTGAGTCTATAATGAGCAAAATCATACAAGTCGGCATGGCTGACTTTAAGATGGCTACAGCACCAGATAAATTGATAACCGCTGGATTGGGTTCCTGTATCGGTATATGTCTTTATGATAAAGTTATTAAACTAGGAAGCCTGACCCATATAATGCTACCCTCCAGCAGCCAGGCCAAAAATGCCAGCAATGAAGCCAAGTTTGCCGATACCGGTATAAAACTGGCCATCAGAGAAATGGAGAAAAACGGTGCCCAGGCCTCGCGTCTCCTGGCTAAAATAGCCGGAGGTGCGCAGATGTTCAAGTTTTCCGGGGAGAGCGACATCATGAAAATCGGAGAGCGTAATAGCGTAGCGGTAAAGGAAAACCTGCAACTCCATAGAATTAAGTTGCTTTCCAGTGATACGGGTGGAAATTATGGCCGCACTATTATTTTCGATCCCGAAACCGGAGATCTGCTGGTTAAGACCATTGGACATGGGGAGAGAATTATTTAGATGAAACCCGATTTAAAGCCTGATCTCGCTATATTATGGATTCGATTAAAAGAGAATGAGGATATTGAAGCCAGGGATCAGTTGATAATTCACTTTGCCCATCTGGTTAAGTATGTAGCCAGCCGTCTGGCTATTCATCTTTCTTCGCTGGTAGAATTGGACGAGCTGATTTCTTACGGGATTGAAGGTTTAATAGATGCTATTGAAAAATTTGACCATAAACGAAATATCAAGTTTGAAACCTATGCCATTACTCGGATAAGGGGTTCAATGATAGACGGTTTGCGCTCCATGGATTGGATTCCCGTTTCTCTGCGGCAGAAAAGCAAGGAACTGGAAAAGGCCTATATGAATGTTGAAGCCAGGTTAGGGCGATCAGCCAGTGATGCGGAGGTGGCCGAAGAATTAGGCCTGAATCTTGATGAATTCGCGGTACTCTTAAGGGATGTAGCTGCAACTACGATAATATCTTTAGATGACTTTTTGCCGGGCGAAGATGGGGAACAAAAGAAACGGATGCTGGACTTGCTGGAAGACCATAACAGTATAAGTGCATCCGAAATAGTGGAGTTTAATGAGGTTAAGGATTTACTAGCTAAAGCTATTTCCCGTTTGCCGGATAAAGAAAAACTGGTGGTCTATTTGTATTATTACGAGGGCTTAACCCTGAAGGAGATAGGGGCTACCATTAGCCTATCGGAATCACGGATATCCCAGCTGCATACCAAGGCCATACTGAGGTTAAGAGGGAGTCTCAGTAAAAAGAAAAACCTGGTGATATAAGAGGATGGTGAATTATGGCAGAGGAACATAGAATAGATGGTCAAGTAAATGTCAGAGTTGACAAGGATATGATGCGGGCCTTCGTTGAAGTTACCGGTCCTGAGGAGGAAGGTGTGCCATGTTCCCTGGAACAGGTAAGAAAAGCACTGGCGGATAAAGGAGTAGTATACGGAATAAAGGAAGAGGCTCTCCAGCAAGCTGTGTTAGCAGAGAACTGGTGCCGAGATATATTGATAGCCGAAGGTGTGGCCCCGGTAGATGGCGTTAATGCCTCAATTATTTTTAAATTCCCCTTACCCAAAGAAAGGATTGGTCCCAAAGTAGATGATAAAGGTAATGTTGACTACCATGATTTAGGCTTGATTTACAATGTTAAAAGGGGTACTTTGCTGGTTGAGCGGATTCCGGCCATTGAAGGGGAACCTGGGACTAATGTTATGGGGGTTCAGATTCCTCCTAAAAAGCCTAAAGAACTGCGCTTGCCCCGGGGCAAAAACACGGTAGCAGATAACGAAGAGAGATTCCTCTATGCAGCCACTGATGGGCATGTCGCCATAATGGATAATAAAGTTGTAGTTGATCCGGTATTACATATAAATGGAAACATAGATTATTCAACGGGAGACATTGATTTTATTGGTAATATCTTGATAAGCGGAATGGTAAATTCCGGTTTTAAAGTCAAGGCTGATGGAGACATAGAAATAAATGGCTTTATTGAGGGTGCGGATGTTACGGCTGCGGGAAGTATTGTGGTTAAAGGGGGCATTGCCGGGGGACTTAAGAGCCTGGTAAAAGCCGGGGAGAATATTTATGCCCGTTTTATTGAAAATTCCCGGGTAGAAGCAGGAAAAGATGTAATCGTAAAAGATGCCATAATGCAGTCCTTCGTAAAAGCTGGCGGAAGTGTTCGGGTAAGTGATAGAAAAGCCATAATTGTTGGAGGCTGCATTCAAGCCTTTCAAGAAGTCGAATCCAAAGTTTTAGGATCTCAGTTGGCCACTCAAACCATTGTGGAGGTAGGAATTAATCCCTTGTTCAGGGCCGAGTACCAGAAGCTGGTCAAGCAAAAGACGGAAAAGAAAAAGCTGTTCGACAACCTTAGCAATAACCTGCAGATTTTTCAGAGGAGCGGAGCATCTCTGGAAAATCTTAGTGAGAATAAAAGGCGTACATTATTAAAGATGTTGGAAGATTTCAAAAAGTTGCGCCAGGAAATGGCTGAGATAGAAGAGAGAATAATATATCTGGAAGAAGAATTTGAAAAGGGTAGTATGGCCAGAGTTAAAGTATTGGAGACAGTATATCCCGGAGTACGAATAAGCATAGGGCAATCCATGTATATTGTTAATGATATTGTAAAATTCGCCGCTTTTGTTTCGGATCAGGGGGAGGTAAAGTTAACATCGCTGCGCTAGGCCTGAGGAGGATGATAGAATGACCATTAGAAGTATTGATATGCAAGTCCTCATTCAGAAGGTTGGTGATGTAGCCCGGATACAACAAAGCCAGCAATTGGAGAACAATAGCAGGCAGCAAGAATTCACACAGCAGATTAGCCAGCAGACAGATAAAAACAGCAAAACGGTAAACCAGATGTTAAGAAATGAACGAAGCTATGTACATGAAAAACAGGAAAAGGAGGAATCAGGGAAAAAGAAGCAGGACAAAAAAGGAAAAAGCGAAAAGATGGCGAATAGAGATAAGACGGATACACGGCCTAATAAGCTGGATATTATTGTTTGAAGAAGGTGAATCCCATAACAAGTTATTCAGTATTGGTAGCCCTGGTTCTGGCGATCTTACTTATCTTTATTTTTATTATACAAAAATCTCATATGAGCAATTATTCCCAGGAATTAAAGCAAACCGTGCTTGAAGCCGGCTTTATAAGAGATGAACTGGAAAAAATGATGGAAAATAGCCTGAGTATTTCTGAATTAATCCTCGGTCGTTTGGATACAGAAGCCAGCAGTGTTAACTACAGTTCATCCCGGGAAGACGACTTGCTTGCCATTCAGGAAATGGAAGAGGAAACGATTTCTCCTCATCTCCCGCCGGGTGAAGAGCAGGGAAGTGCGACGAAAGTAAGGCTTTACGAACTGGCCCGGGAATTGGAAATGAGTAGTAAAGATTTGATTCAACTTCTTAATGATAAGGGTTATACTTATTCCCATCATATGAACCAGATAAGTCAGGAAACAGCAGAGATTATCAAAGACAAAGTTTTACGGAGAGATGATCCTATCTCTTTACCTGATTCCTTTATGGAGAAAGCTTTATTATTTGAAGAAGAAACTACTACCAGGGAAGAACTGCCTTGGCTTGAGTTTTCCCTGGATGAGCTCAGAACAGCCCATCCCTACCTGGCAGTACGCAGCCTGCATGAAAAGGGCTATAATATCAAGGAAATAGCCCAGTTGCTGGAACGGGGTCAAGGAGAAGTAGAATTGATACTTAACCTCACCCGGAAAAAATCAGTAATGTAGATTTTTTTGCCTATCTTAAATTCCCCCAACTTGCCAATCAATATAAATTTGTGATATATTATCTTTTGGAAAATACACACGCCAGTGGACTTCTTGAAAGGTGCTATTGATAGTCTTCAAGAAGGATGAGATGGCGGAGGAAAAACTGAAAGGATGTGCATATTTTTGTCAGTAGTAACTATGAAGCAACTCCTGGAGGCAGGAGTACATTTCGGACACCAGACCCGCCGCTGGAACCCCAAGATGGCAACCTATATTTATATGGAGAGAAATGGCATCTATATTATCGACCTGCAACAGACAGTAAAGAAGTTTGATGCCGCTTATGAATTTGTCAAGAGCGTGGCCGCAGCAGGAAAAGGGGTTCTCTTTGTCGGTACCAAGAAACAAGCCCAGGAGACGATTAGGGAAGAAGCAAGCCGCTGTGGTATGTATTTTGTTAACCAGCGCTGGCTGGGAGGCATGTTAACCAATTACAAAACCATAAAAAGGCGGGTTCTTCGTCTTAAGGAACTGGAAAAACAGGAAGCCGAAGGAGCTTTTGAGGTTTTAAGCAAAAAAGAAGTAGCCCGGCTGTTGAACGAAAGAGAGCGCCTGGAAAGGTTCCTGGGTGGGATAAAAGAAATGGATAAACTACCGGGAGCAGTTTTTGTAGTTGATCCCCGCAAGGAAAGGATAGCGGTTGCGGAAGCTCGCAAGCTTAATATTCCTGTGGTAGCTATAGTGGATACCAACTGTGACCCGGATGAAATTGACTATGTTATACCGGGAAATGATGATGCCATACGAGCGGTGAAATTAATCTCCTCCAGAATAGCCGATGCGGTATTGGAGGGTAAACAAGGGGAACAGATTACGACATAAAGGGGAGAGGGGGGTGCTGGTTAATTCCGCCCCCTTTTTCGTGCAAAAAATTAAAGAAGATACAAACATCTTTCAGGCTAATAGCCTGAACTAACAAATAGTGAATTTAAGGAGGTTATAATGTGATTACAGCTGAAATGGTTAAAGAGCTACGGGAACGAACTGGTGCCGGTATGATGGACTGTAAAAGAGCCCTGGTCGAGACCAATGGTGATATTGAAAAAGCAATTGATGAATTGAGAACCAAAGGCCTGGCCAAGGCCGCTAAAAAAGCTGGAAGAGTAGCCAGTGAAGGGGTGGTAACTTCCTATATACATGGTGGTGGCCGGATAGGGGTTTTGGTGGAAGTGAATTGCGAAACCGACTTTGTAGCTAAAACCAATGATTTTAAGCAACTGGCTTATGATATTGCCATGCAGATAGCTGCTTCCAACCCGGAATACCTGAATCGCGAGGAGGTACCCCAGGAAGTTATTAACCGGGAAAAAGAAATCTTGAAAGCTCAGGCCTTGGAAGAGGGAAAACCGGAAAAAGTTATCGAAAAAATGGTGGAAGGCCGGGTAGAAAAATTTTTCAAAGAGCGTTGCTTATTGGAGCAAGCTTTTATAAAGGATCTTGATAAAAGCGTTCAGGAGCTGATAAATGAAAATATAGCTCGAATGGGTGAAAACATAACCATAAGAAGGTTTGCTCGTTACGAAGTGGGCGAAGGAATTGAAAAAGAGAGCTGTGATTTTGCCAGTGAGGTTATGTCCCAGTTAAAATAAAAGGCAATATACTAATACCTGGTAACTCCGAAAATTATGTTTTTAATTCTGCTTTTAGGAGCAGTCCGGGAGGTAATCACTTGCAAAAACCCAAGTATAAACGTATAGTTTTAAAACTCAGCGGAGAAGCACTAGCCGGCCATAATACTTACGGTATTGATAATGAAGTATTGAACTCCATCGCCCGGCAGGTGGTGGAAGTGGTTCGGCAGGAAGTACAAGTAGCTATTGTTGTTGGGGGAGGTAATATTTGGCGTGGTGTAGCCGGTAGCGCAAAGGGCATGGATCGTGCTACAGCGGATTATATGGGGATGCTGGCCACGGTAATCAACGCCCTGGCTCTACAGGATGCCCTGGAACAGGAAGGCATGGGAACCCGGGTAATGTCAGCTATTGAAATGAAAGAAGTCTGTGAGCCTTATATCCGGCGCCGGGCTATTCGTCACTTGGAAAAGGGGCGGGTAACCATTTTTGCCGCTGGAACCGGTAATCCTTATTTTTCCACGGATACTGCTGCGGCTCTGAGATCAGCCGAAATTGAAGCTGAAGTTATACTTATGGCTAAAAAAGTGGATGGGGTCTATGATGCGGATCCGATCAGGAATCCTGCAGCCCAAAAATTTGACCGCCTGAATTACATAGATGTACTAAGCCGGGGATTGGGGGTTATGGACTCCACTGCGGCATCCCTGTGCATGGATAACGGGATTCCCATAATTGTCTTTGATTTGACCCAGGAGGGTAATATATTAAAGGCAGTAATGGGCGAAGATATAGGAACCTATGTAGGGAGGTAATAGAGTGATTAAGGATATTTTAAGCGATACTGAAGAGAGAATGAAAAAAACCATTGAACACCTGAGAAAAGACTTGGCATCTTTAAGAGCCGGCAGAGCCAATCCGGCTATGCTGGAAAAGATTATGGTTGATTACTATGGGCAGCCTACCCCTATTAATCAGCTGGCTAATATAACTGTACCTGAAGCACGATTGCTGGTTATACAGCCCTGGGATAAGACCATCATTGCTTCTATTGAAAAAGCCATTATGAAATCCGATCTGGGAATAAATCCATCCAATGATGGCAATGTGATACGGCTGGCCATCCCCCAGTTGACCGAAGAAAGAAGAAAGGAACTGGTCAAGGTGATTCGGAAAAGAGCGGAAGAAGCCCGGGTAGCGGTAAGAAATATTCGCCGGGATGCCAACGAACTATTGAAGAGCGGTGAAAAGGAAAAGCTTATTTCTGAAGATGAGAATAAAAAGGGCATGGATGATATTCAAAAGGAAACAGATCGACATATTAAGGAAATAGATAGTGTTTTACAGGGCAAAGAGAAAGAAATAATGGAAGTTTAGATTTTTCTTTCCCATTCACTTGGCTATGGTTATAATATTACTAGCATGCAATACCCCCTGACGGGGGTTTTTAGTTTAGGGTGAAAGCAGATGGCCGTAAATAAAAAAGTGAAACTGGAAGAGCTTATCGACCGGAACAACCTACCACAGCATATAGCTATAATCATGGACGGCAATGGGCGTTGGGCTAATAAACGTCTTTTGCCCAGAACCATGGGGCACCGGGCTGGTATGAGTTCCTTGAAGGAAGTGGTGCGGGCCTGTTCAGATGTAGGCGTATCTGCGCTGACCGTCTTCGCCTTTTCTACGGAGAATTGGAAAAGGCCCCTGCAGGAAGTTGACTATCTCATGAAGCTGCTGGTGGAATACCTTCACCGGGAATTGGATGAATTACATGCCAATGCGGTTCGTATTAATGTACTGGGGGACTACAATTCTTTGCCTCATCAATGCCAGCTGGAAATAACGGAAGCTCTGCAGATTACTCGACATAATAAGGGTTTGAAATTTAATATTGCCCTGAATTATGGTTCCCGTGCCGAGATCATTGCTGCTGTTAAGAAGCTGGCGACCGGGTTATTGGCCGGGGAAATAAGCCCGGAAGAGATTTCCGAGGAGAGCTTTGCTGCTTGTTTAACCACTGCCGGGATGCCCGATCCGGACTTATTAATAAGGACAGCGGGAGAAATGCGAATAAGCAATTTTCTCCTCTGGCAGATTGCCTATACGGAGCTCTGGGTTACTGATTGCCTATGGCCGGAGTTTTCTCGGGAGCACCTTATGCAGGCTATTTGGGATTACCAGCATAGAGAGAGACGTTTTGGCGGGTTGAGTAGAAAGCAACAGGGGGAGGACAATGTTTAAAACCAGGCTGATAACTTCGCTTATTGGGATTCCCTTGTTACTTGCTATCCTATACCAGGGTGGATGGTACTGGAAAGGCTTCTTTATTTTGCTGGCCATTGTGGGACTTTTTGAGTTCTATCGTATGATTATAAACAAGGGACATAAGGTTCTCCAGCTGCCTGGTTATTTCTTGCTTTTGATTATTTTATTAGGAGTTGATTATCCCCAATACTTGCATCCGGGCATTTACCTCTTTTTGGTAATGACATTACTGTATTTTGTACTATACTATCCACGTTTTTCACCGCTGGATCTGGCCTGGACCCTATTGGGTTCTTCCTATATCGGTTTTTTGCTGTCTTACACTATCCAGATTGCAGATCTGTCACAGCCTTTTTTAATAATACTCCTGGCCTTTCTTCTAACCTGGGCCAGTGACATAGGTGGTTACCTCTTTGGCTCTGTTTGGGGCAAACATAAAATGTCTCCCCTGCTCAGTCCCGGGAAGAGTTGGGAAGGAGCAGCAGGCTCCCTATTATTATCGCTGTTAGTAGCCTCAGCGTTTTTTAAACTTTTCGACCTGGGGCAGCTGGGAATTAGCCCGGTAATTTTATTGGGAGTAGCAGCCAGTATCCTGGCTCAGTGCGGGGACTTGTTTATTTCCGGTATCAAAAGGTATTCTGCAGTCAAGGATACCGGAAGGATTATTCCAGGCCACGGGGGTGTGCTGGACCGTTTTGATGCTTTTCTACTGGTTGTGCCGGCGGTTTATTATTTCTTTATCTACTGTATATAAATGTTTTGGTAGAAGGAAAGTTGACTCCACTGCAAAAACCACTTTTGTTGCACAAGGGTTGATACCACAACCACCGATGAAAATAGGGGAAGCAACCAGTACGAAAATTTTGACGCTGATTTACGTAGATTTATTAAGATTAACTTAAGAAGACAGTATCAGCGTAAATCACCCTACGGGTACCACTGATGCTCCCTGCGGTTGCTATTAAGGTTCTACGCTCAAAGGGCCAAATATGCTTTAAGGAGTTAATGCGCTTGGATCCGGAGTTACAGAAATACTTAAAAACATTAAGCAAGACGACTATTGTGGTAATGGTGTTGCTGGCCATTTACCTCTTGTTTCATTATGTCTTTCCCCTGGCCGGAAAAATCCTGGCTCGTCTTCCCATCCTATTTTTACCCTTTATTTTTGCCATCCTGCTGGCGGTAATCATTGAGCCGGTAGTGAATTTCTTTGAAAAAAAGACCCATTTAAACCGGAATTGGTCGGTAGTTATTAGCCTGCTGCTGGTAGTGGGAGGTTTTTTTACCCTCTTGTCTTTGCTGGTTTCCCGGATAATAAATGATATGTCTCGCCTCTATCCCCAGGTTCTGCATTATTCAGATCAAATCACGGCTAGCTTTATGGCTGCTATTAGTAATTTGAAGCTCTTATACCTGGGTCTTAATCTCTCCCCCCAGGCACAAAATGCCCTGCAGCAGAATATGGAGAATGGGATAAAGCTGGTAAGCAGTCTGATGGAAAAGAGCATCAATGGATTGATTCATGGCTTGGCCATGCTGCCAGGCATACTGGTTTTTTTGATGATTGCCACCGTTGCTACCTTCTTTATTATCAAAGACCGGGCTCTTATAAGAAGTTTCGTCATGCAATGGATTCCCGGTAATGTTCGCTCTAAAACCCGAGAGGTTTTTGCTGAACTGTTCCGGGTTCTGGTAGGATTTGTCAAAGCTTACGGTATACTCATATCGGTAACCACCATAGTTACTATGGTGGCTTTACGGGTGCTGGGTTTTGATTATGTAATTACCATTGGTATAATTGTAGGTCTCCTGGATATTCTTCCGGTGCTGGGACCGGGTGCCTTTTTTGTTCCCTGGATTATATGGCATTTCGTGGCGGGAGATTTGCATTTAGGGATTAGCCTCCTGATTGTCTACCTTTTGATTTCAGTAGTCAGACAGTTTCTCGAACCCAAGATCGTGGGAGATAATATTGGTTTGCATCCCTTGGCTACCTTGATATCGCTTTATGCCGGTTTGCAACTGGGCGGGTTTACCGGGATGATAATGGGACCGGTTCTGCTGGTTATATTTATTGCCAGTTACCGGGCGGGTTTATTTGACGGTCTTAATTGGAGGAAATGAAGCTTGATTGTATAAATATACTGCTCGCAGTCTATGCATGGGCAACACCTGCAGCTTGTCTCGCGGCTCAAGGGGTACGCGCTAACCTCCCGTCTATGGTCGAGTAGCGCTCTCGCGATGTCCTGTCGCTCGCCCCCTGTCGCCTGCTCGCCTTCGCTGGGTGTTGCATCCATGCTTCGCCAACGCTCGCTTGTATATTTATACAACCTTTATGCAGGAGAAGGAAGGTTTTATAATGAACAAGAAGCAGTCCAATGTAATTATTCTTGGCTCCACCGGCTCCATTGGCAGACAAGCGCTGGATGTAATCCGCATGCACTCTGATTCGTTCAGAGTACTGGGCCTGGCAGCTAAAGATGAAATTGAACTCTTGCGGGAACAGATTGAATTATTCCAGCCGGAATATATTTCCCTGGCCGAAAGGGAAAGCATAAAAAAACTCGGAGAGCTGAACAGAGTTAAAAAAGCTCTGCCCGGGGTGGAGGGATTATGCGAATTAGCCAGTTTGCCTGAAGCGGATATTGTGCTGGTAGCTTTGAGCGGAGCCATAGGTATTTTGCCTACCTTGGCGGCCATTGAGGCCCGGAAAAGGGTAGCTTTGGCCAATAAGGAAACCCTGGTAGCTGCCGGGGATATTGTAATGCAAGAAGCACGACAGCAGGGAGCTTTAATTATTCCGGTAGACAGCGAACATTCAGCCATATTCCAGTGCCTGGCAGGTGAAGCCCGGCATCTGCATCGGATTTGGCTTACCGCTTCCGGCGGTCCTTTCCGGGATTTTACCCGGGAACAAATGAAAGCGGTTGATTTGGAGATGGCCTTGCAGCACCCTAACTGGTCCATGGGACCTAAAATAACCATTGACTCGGCAACATTGATGAACAAGGGACTGGAGGTTATTGAGGCACATCATCTGTTTGGAGTGGGGTATAATGAAATTGAAGTCCTGCTTCAAGCCGAGAGTATCATTCATTCCATGGTGGAACTACAGGATGGAGCATTCCTGGCCCACCTGGGAAGACCCGATATGAGAATACCTATACAGTATGCTTTAACTTATCCGGAGCGCATGGAGTCTCCGGTAGAAAGGCTGGATTTCAGAACGCTGGGGGCTATTCATTTTGGTCGCCCGGATACCCAGGCTTTTCCCGCTCTGGCTCTGGCTTATGAAGCGGGTAAAGCGGGAGGTACCATGCCGGCCGTGCTGAATGCGGCCAATGAGGTGGCGGTAAACTCCTTTATGCAAAGAAGGATAGATTTTGCCCGCATTCCTCTCCTGGTGGAAAGGGTTATGGAAATGCATGATAAGGTGAAACAGCCTGACCTGGACAGTATACTGGCAGCTGATGCCTGGGCCCGGGTTCGTTGCGAGGAGCTTATATGAGGGCGGAAGACGGGAGACGAAGGCGGAAGGTGTCAGTAGGAAATTTACCTGCTATATTTAATATTCAAGCCCTTGGCAACTGCTGAACAATTGTTCAACAATCGTAAGTGTAGGGAACTACCCCTGTGTCGTTCCGAATCAAGCAACTGTTGAACAATTGTTCAACAATTGTTCAACAATCGTTAAATCATAATCTTGAAATAGCTTTGAAGGAGGATTTAATGAACACTATTTTTATTACTCTATTGATTATTGCGGTGCTGATTCTGGCCCATGAATGGGGTCATTTTGTAGTGGCCCGTCGAATTGGCATACCGGTTTACGAATTTGCCATAGGTTTTGGTCCCAAAGTATTTTCCTGGAAAAGAAACGGGGTAATTTATTCTCTGCGTTTGATTCCTCTAGGGGGTTTTGTGCGCATGGCCGGGGAAGAGCCTGGTGATCCCGAAGAACCCAATGGTTTCAGCCATAGGACTCCCCTGGAAAAGATTCGGGTTTCCTTTGCCGGGCCTTTTATGAACTTTGTTCTGGCCCTGCTGATTTTTGTTTTCAGCTATAGTGTGATCGGCCTCCCCCATAGTTCCAACGAACCTATAATTGGAACGGTAATAAAGGGGAAACCGGCGGATTTGGCAGGTATCAAGGCCGGTGACAGAATAATTTCGGTGAATGGTATTGCTATTAACAGCTGGGCTGATTTTAACCAGCAGACCTCCCGCAGCAGCGGCCAGCCCTTGGAGCTACAGTTGGAGCGAATGCGGCAGCGGATTAGCCTGGAGGTTTCGCCGGTAAAACTTGATTCTTCCGGCAACATGGGTATTGGTGTTCTTAACCGGGTGGTTTATGAGAAACAGGGAATTTTAAAATCCATGGAACTGGGGCTGAAACAAACCTACGAGCTTACTCTTTTGCTCTTTTCCGCTTTGGGAATTATAATAAGCGGCGGTGCTTCCATGGGAGATTTGGCCGGACCGGTGGGGATAACGCGTCTGGTGGGCGAGTTTGCCCAAGTAGGCATGTTATTCCTGCTTAACTTTACAGCCTTCTTAAGCATTAACCTGGGTATTATGAACCTCTTGCCTATCCCGGCCCTGGATGGCAGCAAAATTGTATTCGCCGTGGTGGAGGCCATACGCAAGAAGCCTCTGGACCCGGAAAAGGAAGGTTTTCTTAACTGGATAGGTTTTCTCTTTCTGATTGGTTTAATGATAATTGTAACTTTTAATGATATTGTAAGATGGATAAGAGGATAAAGGATATGCGTCATAAAACCAGGGTAATCAAGGTGGGAACAGTCCCGGTCGGGGGAGAGCACCCGGTAGTGGTACAATCGATGACTAACACCGATACCCGTGATATTGAAAGGACCGTTAAACAGATACAGCAGATGGAAACCGCCGGCTGTGAGCTGGTACGGGTGGCGGTGGTTGATGAGGAAGCCGCCCGGGCGATTTCCCGCATTAAAAAGAAGATAAATATTCCCTTGATTGCCGATATCCATTTTGATCATCGCCTGGCCTTGAAAAGCATTGAGGCTGGAGCCAATGGTTTACGGATAAACCCGGGCAATATAGGGGAAGAGAAGAAGCTGCGTGAAGTAGTGAAGGCTTGCCAGGAGAAAAAAACACCCATAAGAATCGGGGTGAATGCTGGCTCTCTGGACAAAAGGATCTTGGAGAGATTCGGCGGAATATCGGCCGAGGCCATGGTGGCAAGCGCTCTGGAAAATGTAAAACTTTTGGAAGATATGGACTTCCATGAAATAAAGTTGTCATTGAAAGCCTCCTCAGTTATGCTGACGGTGGAAGCCTACCGCCTGTTGGCCACAGAAGTTGATTATCCCTTGCATGTGGGGATTACCGAAGCCGGCACCAAGGATCGTGCTTTGATCAAGTCGGCCCTGGGAATAGGAATGCTTTTATACGAAGGGATTGGAGATACCATAAGGGTTTCCTTGACTGCTGATCCGGTGGAAGAAGTATGGGCAGCCTATGAAATATTACGCAGTTTGGGTCTGCGCCAGCGGGGAATTGAACTGATTTCCTGTCCTAGTTGCGGCCGTTGTGAGATTGACCTGATAGAAACCGCCGAAGAGGTGGACAAGAAAATCAGGCATTACCCGCAAGCCTTGAAGGTGGCGGTTATGGGGTGTGTGGTCAATGGACCGGGGGAAGCCCGGGAAGCTGATCTTGGTATTGCCGGAGGACGGGGATTTGGTTTATTATTCAAGAATGGTGAGATAATTAAAAAAGTACCGGAAAGCGAACTGGTGGCAGTGCTTTTGCGGGAAATTGAGGATAGCAGTAAAAAGTAAGGGGGTTTGAACTCTTGAAAGCTTCAGAATTATTCTTTCCTACTTTGCGGGAGGTACCCAGCGAGGCTGAAGTCTTGAGTCACCAGTTGCTGTTGAGAGCCGGCTTTATAAGAAAGGCCACGGCAGGTGTTTATAGCTATCTGCCTTTGGCCAACCGGGTTCTCAAAAAGATAATGAATATTGTCCGGGAAGAAATGGACCGGGCCGGGGGGCAAGAAGTAATTCTGCCTATTGTGCAACCGGCGGAGCTGTGGAAGAAATCAGGCCGTTGGGAGGTTTATGGCGATGAGATGTTTCGGCTAAAAGACCGGCACAATCGCGATTTTGCCCTGGGACCGACGCACGAAGAAATAATTACCACTCTGGTGGATGCTGATGTTCATTCCTACCGTCACCTGCCTTTGCTGCTTTACCAGATACAGAACAAATACCGGGATGAAATTAGGCCCCGTTTTGGCTTGATGCGCGGGCGGGAATTTATCATGAAAGACCTCTACTCCTTTGATATTGATGAGGAAGGGTTGGATATTTCCTATCACAAAATGTACGAGGCCTATAACCGCATATTCCAGAGATTAAAACTGCAGTACCGGGTGGTGGAGGCTGACAGCGGGGCTATAGGCGGGAATGAAAGCCATGAATTCATGGTTCTTGCGGAAAACGGCGAAGCGGAGATAGTATACTGCGAAAACTGCGATTATGGAGCGAATACGGAAAAGGCGGTTTGTTCCCTAGAGGAACCAAAGGCTACAGAAGAAGAGCAGTTGGAACTGGAAAAGGTCCATACCCCGGGACAGAGAACCATACAGGACCTGCTTGATTATATGAACATTCCCAAAGAAAAACAAATAAAGACCTTGATTTATTATGCGGATGAAGAGCTGGTGGCAGCAATAGTACGAGGGGATCGCGAGCTAAACGAAATCAAATTCAAGAATATACTGGGCTGCAATCAATTGTATATGGCAGATGAGGCTGCGGTAAAACAGCTTTGTGGTGCCGGTTTCGGATCGCTGGGTCCGGTGGGACTGCCCTTGAAAACTTATATCGACCTGGAAGTCAGTCAGATGAAGAATTTTGCCTGTGGGGCTAATGAAGATGACTACCATTTCATAAATGTAAATCTGGGAAGAGATTTTACGCCGGCAGGCATCAACGATATTCGCAATGCTGTTGCGGGCGATAGCTGTCCGGTTTGTTCAGCTCCTTTATACAGCATGCGGGGGATTGAGGTAGGACACATTTTTAAGCTGGGCACCAAGTATTCTGAGGTTCTGGAAGCCAATTATCTGGATCAGAAGGGACAGGAGAAGCCTATGGTTATGGGTTGTTATGGAATCGGCATATCGCGTACTATGGCTGCAGCCGTCGAACAGAGTGCTGATGAAAATGGTATTGTCTGGCCGCTTCCCATTACCCCCTTTGAAGTTATTATTGTTCCGGTCAATAGCAAAAATGAGGAACAGATGCAGGCGGCCTGGTCGTTTTATGAAGAGTTTAAACAAGAGGGATTGGAAACTATTATTGATGACCGGGATGAAAGAGCGGGTGTAAAGTTCAAGGATGCCGATCTCATTGGGATACCGTTGAGGATTACTATTGGCCCTCGCTCCCTGCAGGAAAAACAGGTGGAAATCAAGAAAAGAACCGCTAAGGATGTGGAACTGGTTCCGCTGGACGCGGTTAGCAGCAGGGTGAAGCTTATGCTGAAGGAAATGTCGAAGTAGTGAGGGCTTAATGGCTCCTCCCTTTACACTGTTGATAGCTGAAATTTTGGAGTGAAAGTATGGGAATTTACGAAATAGTGTTCAAGCTTGCTCTGGCCAGTATTCTCGGGGCATTGATAGGCCTGGAGAGAGAGAGCCTGAACCGTCCTGCCGGACTCAGGACCTACACCCTGGTTTGTGTAGGTTCGGCTTTGGCCATGATTGTATCTATTGATATCTACCTGCAGTATTATCACACAGTAAACGCTGATCCGGGTCGAATAGCTGCCCAAGTAGTTAGCGGAATTGGCTTTCTGGGAGCAGGTACTATCATCAGAGAAGGTGCCACAGTCCGCGGCTTGACTACTGCCGCCGGATTGTGGGCTGTAGCTTGTATAGGACTGGCCGTAGGTTCAGGTTTGTATATTCCGGCTGTGGCTACTACAGTTTTGATTCTTTTTGTATTGATTTATTTTGTTAAATTTGAAGAAAAAATTACGGGAATGCGTGATTACAAGGGCCTGGTTATGGTAGTGGATGATCGGCCCGGACAGGTGGGAACCATAGGTTCAATACTAGGTGATCTCTGTGTTTTAATAAAGAATATTCAATTGACCCGAGTAGACGAAGGAGACAGCCTGGAAATTGAATTACTGCTACAACTGCCACCCAACTTGTCTATCGAGGAAGTAATACAGGAGTTATCCATCATCAAGGGATTACGCAGTATTGACCGCCTGGGCTAGTAAGAGTGGGAGAGTAGAATGATAAACGGCGACTTTTATAGTTTTATTTCTAATTTTAATGATTCTTTGAGCAAGTATTGGAAAGATTCTTATGTTGAGAAACTGGAGGTTTTTCGTAGTAATAAGAAGTGGAAAATATATGTTGCGATAATGGAACCGTTGCCGGCTCATGTCCTTCAACAAAGCATCATCAAACTTAAAGATTCCCTGCCTTTTCTAAACGAACTGGAGATAATCCCCCGGCTAGCAGATTTTGGCCAGCAAATGGAAAATATACTGCGGTTACGACAGAATGAAGTCTTATCAGAGGTCTTCCTGTCCGAGCAGGCAGATTTTGCCTCACTGGAATGGCGTTTTAACGAGAATCGCATAGATATGCTGGTTCAGGATAGGAATGTTTATAATAAGCTGATTGAGAAGGAAAGCTGTAACCGGCTTTCCCGGTGGATGGGACAAGAATATGCCCTGCGGGTTGTGGTGAGGGCCATATGTACTGAGAATAACGAAGATGATGTTCCTGAAAACTATCTGCTAGCCGGGCAGAAGATAGAAGTCCTGGCGGGAGATACTGAATTTAAGGGTAGAAAAAAGCGTTACTCGGCAAGAAATAGCGGAGGGATAAAATTACTGGAGAACAGTGGGACTATTAAAATCTCCGAGTTGCAAGAGGGTATGAGGAATGCGGTAATTGAAGGTGAGGTATGGTATAAGGAGATTAATAGCTTAAAAGACAACAGTATAGTAGTTGCTTATTATTTAAGCGATTATAGTAATAGTATCATTGCTAAACTATTCCTGGACAAAGTGGAGGATGACAAGATAGAGCTCGGTGATTGGATAAAGCTATGCGGAAGTATACGTTATGATAATTATGTAAAAGATGTGGTATTGTTTATAGATGCCTTTGTCCATTTAGAAAAACCGGAAAGAAAAGATACGGCCACGGGAAAAAGAATCGAACTTCATGCTCATAGCAAGATGAGCGCCATGGATGGCCTGACCGAGGTAAGCATGCTGGTGAAAAGGGCTGCAGAATGGCAGCATCCGGCGATTGCCATCACTGATCACGGCTCAATTCAGGCTTTTCCCGAAGCCTACCAGGCAGCGAAAAAATATAAAATAAAGGTTAT
>ENA-UOUL01000628-UOUL01000628.1-bioreactor-metagenome-genome-assembly--contig:-NODE-628-length-58852-cov-6.002705_pt1 | contig 58852 bp, 56 predicted proteins | sample MGYA00249838_ERZ747220 | MGnify/ENA primary metagenome ERZ747220 (study PRJEB28778, sample SAMN05720191) | bioreactor metagenome | isolation source: Anaerobic biogas reactor | place: USA:Washington... | reverse complement strand
GCAGACGGAGATGACCCCGACGCCGAGTGCTTTGCGGCGCCCGCGCGAGGCTCCCGTACGTGGATTCCCGAGACGTTGGAACGCGCTCATCATCGACCCCCTAAGCCGCCAGGAACGACCCCGGCCATCCTCTCCAGTCGGGCACGCACCCGACTCGGTCACACATCGTGGTCCGCGCTGCCCGCGTGCCCGCGCACGCCCACGACGAAAGGCGGTCAGGCCGCCTCTTGCCTGGCAGCCCGACCGCCCTGATGTGTATCGCCACCAATGAGGGCCGATGGCTTTGCGTCCCCGTCTTTCGACGGGTTTGCCCCTACGGGATGCCCTATCGAACCACGAAAGCCCCGCCGGCTCAAGGAAATGCCGTAGTCTCCGCTGAGAACCGTCGACGCTTCAGGTACACTCGCGTCGTGAGCAGACGCCCACATCCGCCCTCCCTCGCGCTGCTCGTGTTCCTGGCCGGCATCGGCTCCATGGCGACGGAGATCTGCGCTTCCCGGCTGCTCGCCCCGTACTACGGCTCGTCCACGGTGGTCTGGGCCAACATCATCGGACTCATCCTCGCCTCCCTCTCCCTGGGCTACTGGCTCGGCGGCCGTCTGGTCGACCGGCGCCCTTCCTCCGGGCTGCTCGCCGGGGTCGTCCTGGCCGCCGCGACCTGGGTGGCCGGGATCCCGTTCGTGGCCGGTCCGTTCCTCGACCTCTCCGTGAAAGGGATAGACACGCTCTCGACGGGGGCGGTCGTGGGCTCGTTCGCGGCGTCGCTGGCGCTCTTCGCGCCCCCCGTCGTGCTGCTCGGCATGGTGACGCCGTTCGCCGTCCGCCTGGCGGCGACCGGCGTGGAGGACGCCGGCCGGGTCGCCGGGCGCGTGTTCGCGCTCTCCACGGCCGGCAGCCTGATCGGCACGTTCGCCCCCGCGCTACTCACGATCCCGCTGCTCGGGACGCAGCGCACGCTGCTCGCGGCGGCGGCCGTGATCGCCGCCTCCTGCCTGCCGCTGCTGGCGGGCCGCCGGCTGCTCGCCGCCGCGGCACTGACGGCCGCCCTCGCCGCGCTCCTCCTGATCCCACCGGGCGCCGTCAAGGACCGGCCCGGCCTGCTGCACGAGGAGGAGTCCCGCTACCAGTTCATCCAGGTGGTGCGCTCAGGCGAGAGCCGGCGTCTCTACCTCAACGAGGGGTACGCCGTGCACTCCGAGTGGCGCCCCGGGACGCCGCTCACCGGCGGCGAGTGGGACATGTTCCTCGCCGCGCCGCCGCTGCTCGGACGCGAGCCGCGGCGCGCCGCGACGCTCGGCAACGCCGCCGGCACCACGGCGCGCTCCTTCGGCCTCTACTATCCCGGCGCCTCCATCGACGGCGTCGAACTGGACCCCGCCGTCACCGCCGTGGGACGACGCTGGTTCGGCCTCGGCGACAACCCGCGCCTCACCGTGCACACCGCCGACGCACGGCCCTTCCTCCGGCAGACGGAGGCGCGCTACGACCTGATCATGATCGACGCCTACCGTCAGCCGTATGTGCCCTTCTACCTCGCGACGCGCGAGTTCTTCCGGCTCTGCCGTGAGCGGCTCGCGCCGGGGGGGATCGTCGCCCTCAACGTCTCCACGGTGCCCGGCGACGACCGCCTCGCGGCCGCCGTCGCCGGCACACTGCGGAGCGAGTTCCCCCAGGTGCTCACCTGGCAGGCGCTGCGCTTCAACCAGTTCGTGGTGGGCCTCACCGCGCCGCTCCCACGGACCGAGATCGTCGCCCGCCTGGCGGCGGCGCCGCCCGACCTCCTCCCCCTGACGCGCCTCTTCGCCCGCGACCTGCGCGAGGCGCACCCGGCGACGACCCCCTGGACCGACGACCGCGCCCCGGTGGAGTGGATCACCGACCGCATGATCGCCGCCTACGCCGTGGAGGGCGTCGTCACCCCGGAGCGCCTTCTGCCGACGGCCCCGGACTGAAGCTCTTCGCACGCGTCCGCCCGCCCCCTTCGGGGTTTGGCGCGCCTCGTGCACGGAAACCATCGGGACACAGCCATCGGAGCCGGGGACGGCTGCGCTCACGTGCAGGAGAGGAGGCGCGCATGGAGGACAAGCCGCAGTTCCGCGTCGATTACGAGGCCACCGCCGACGACGTCGGGGTCGTGATCCTCGAAGGCGAGATCGACATCTACTCCGCCCCGGAGTTCAAGGAGGTGCTGGTCAACGGCATCGAGGGGGGCGCGACCCGGGTGATCGTCGATCTGTCCGCCGTCACTTTCATCGACTCCACCGCGCTGGGGGTGCTCGTGAGCGGCGCCAAGCGCGTGCGGCCGCGCAACGGCAACCTCGACATCGTATGCACCGACGAGAGCATCATCCGGATCTTCGAGATCACCGGCCTCGACCGGATCTTCGGGATCTTCCCCAGCCGGGGCGAGGCCCTCAAGGCGGCGTCGACGTAACCGACCGCCGCCGTCCACGAGTGGCGGCCGTCGCACCAGCGGCGACGGGCGCCGAGGGCGAGAAGATGGAACTCCGCAGCACCAGGACGGTACGGGGCGGGAGGCTCCACAGCGTGACGGGCGCCATGCTCAAGCCCAGGACGTACGGGGTGGGACGGATCTGCGCAGTCGAAGGCTGCGGTACGCGGCTTTCGGCGTACAACCCGTCCGACGTCTGCGCGCTGCACGGCGGCGCGTGGCAGGAAGAGCGTCACCACGGCGCGCGCAAAGCGGCCCAGCGGGAGGAGATGGCGCGTCGCTGCGCCTTCGACCTGTGCGGCCGCGAGTTCACCACGACCAATCCCGCCAGGAAGTACTGCAGTGACGCCTGCCGCATGAGGGCCTTCCAGGCCCGCGTCATGGAGGCGCGCAGGGCGCAGACCGAGGCGACGCCTATCCGGCGCGCCAGCTGAGCCGCCCGGACGCTCCCCCGACTACAGGCCGGCAGGCCGGAAGACGGGAGGGATCACCGGTCTCCCGCCGCGCATGAGGCTGTCCACCGCCGTCTCGATCGACTCGAACACCGGCACCACGTTGGCCAGCCCGACCATCCCGAACAACCGGCGCACCTGCCCGCGCGGACGCACCAGCAGGAGCTCCCGCCGCTCGGCGCGCTGCGTCGCCGCCAGCCGCGCCAGGAAGGCGATGAAGCCGGAGTCCACGAACGTCGCGCCGCTGAGGTCGATCACCAGCGACTCCTGCTCGTACAGGGGGCCGAGGGCGCGCCGCAGGAAGCGGTCCGTCTCCGTCACGCTGTCGAGGTCGAACTCGCCCTGGAGCGTCAGCACCGCCGGCCGCCCGTCCACAGCCGGCGAGACGTGCAGCCTGGGCCGCTTCCTCTCGTCGTGCGTCCCTTTCGCCGGAGTCGTCACCACGCTCCTCCCCGTCCGTCCGCGCGAGGCAGGACCCGTCGCCGGAGGCGGGCCGGCCTGCAGTACCGTGAGCACGCTCCCGGATGGGAGCCCGACCGACGCTAGGTCAAGCCGCCCCGGAAGTAAAGCGCTCTCGCGGCAGTATCGGGAGGTTCGCGGGTGAGGCTCTCGGCAAGCTTGAGTGATCGCCCGGGACGCTCGAGCGGCGCTCGAGGGGGCGTCAGGCGAAGGTGGAGACGCCCGCCCGCTCAGACCTCGCCGGCGCGGGCCGCCGCCTTGAGCTTCTCGTAACGCGGCTCGCGCTCCTTGAGCACCGTGAGCACCGAGGGCGCCACGAAGATGGACGAGTAGGCGCCCGAGATGATCCCGACCAGCAGCGCGAAGGCGAAGTCCTTGAGCGTCGCGCCGCCGAAGAGCAACAGGCAGATGACCGGCAGCAGCGTGGTCGTCATGGTGTTGATCGACCGGGTGAGTGTCCCCCAGATGGACAGGTTGACCAAGTCGCCGTACGGCATGCGGCCGTACCGCGGCTCGTTCTCGCGGATACGGTCGAAGACGATCACCGTGTCGTAGAGCGAGTACCCCAGGATGGTGAGGACGGCTGCGATGGTGGCCGTGGTGACCTCGCGGCCGGTGAGCGAGTACACGCCGATCACGAGCAGCAGGTCGTGGATCTCGGCCGTGATCGCCCCGATGGCGGACTTCCACTGGAAGCGGAAGGTGACGTAGATCATGATCAGCAGGAGGGCCAGCGCCACCGCCTTGAGCGAGGAGGTCACCACCTGCCTCCCGAACGAGGCGCTCACGGTCTCGAGGCTCCACACCTCCCTGCCGTCCACCGAGGCCAGCCCGAACCTCTCGGCGAGCGCCGCCTTGAGGGCGTTCTGCTGCTCGACGTCGAGCATCTCGGTCTGGATCTGGAAGCCGGGCGCATCGGTGTCGGCGGCGCTCCCCGTCTGCTGTATCTGCGCCTCGCCGTGCCCGGCCTTCGTGACCGCCGCGCGCACGTCGGCCAGCGAAGGCGCCTGCTCGAACGCCACCGAGATGCGGGTGCCCTCCTTGAACTCCAGCCCGTAGTTGAGGCCGTGCACCGGGTTGCCGCCGCCCTTGACGAACAGGCTGATGAGGCCGGCGACGATGATCGTGCCGGAGAGGGCGAACCACCAGTACTTGTGGCCCATGTAGTCGAACGAGTAGATGCGACGGAGGAGGCTCACGTGTCACCTGCGCTTCTTGCGCTTGCGGCTGGTGGAGGGACGACGGCCGCCCTGCCCGCGCTGACCGGCGGGCTTCGCCGGCGCCGCGGCGCCGGCCGCCGAACCGCCGGCGGAGGCCGGCACGGGCTCGCCCGCCGGCTGACCGGCGCGGCGGCGGCGCGACGCAGCCGTGCGCGACTGGTCCGCCGCCGTCTGGACGTCGATCTGGTCTGCCTTGACCCCCATCAGGGACGGCTTGTTGAAGAAGGAGAACCCGGACAACACGCCGAGCATGGCGCGCGTGAACAGGACCGCGGTGAGCATGCTCATCAGAACGCCCATCATCAGGGTGAGGGCGAAACCCTTGGGGCCGGCGGTCGCGAACAGGAACAGCATCAGGGCGGTGAGGATCGTGAGCACGTTGGCGTCGAGGATGGTGCGGAAGCCGCGCGCGTACCCGGAGTTCACCGCGGAACGCACCGTCTTGCCCTGCCGCACCTCCTCCTTGATGCGCTCGAAGATGACCACGTTGGCGTCGACGGCGACGCCGATGGTGAGGATCATGCCGGCGATGCCGGGCAGGGTGAGCGTCACCGGGATCAGGTTGAACAGGCCCCACAGCAGGACGGCGTAGACGAGCAGCGCCAGGTCGGCGACGAGGCCGAGGAAGCGGTAGAACACGAGCATGTAGGCCAGCACGAGGCCGAGGCCGACGAGGCCGGCGATGAGGCCCTGCCTGAGCGAGTCCTTGCCCAGCGTGGCCGAGACCTCCTCCTGGTAGGCGACCTCGAGCTTGACCGGCAGGGCGCCGGTGTTGAGCACGAAGGCGAGGTCCTTGGACTCCTGGACGGTCATGCTGCCGCCGCTGATCTCCGCCCCTCCGCTGATGCCGTCGCGCAGCTCGGGCTTCGTGTAGTCGATCATCGGGTCCGACTCCATCACCCCGTCGAGGACGATGGCGAACGTCTGCGGCTGCTGCTTGAGCAGGCCCGTACGGAAGAGCTCGCGGGTGATGGTCTGGAACGTCTTGCTCCCCTCGCCGGTGAAGTCGATGAGGACGTTCGGCTTGCCGTCCTGCCCGAACCCCGCGCGGGCGCTCTTGATGGCGGCCCCGGTCATCGCCGGCGGGAGCTTGTAGACGTACCACTGCTCGGGGAAGCCGAGCTCCGGGTCCTCGGGACGCTGGACGAGCGTGTGCTCCTCCGAGCTGCCCTCGGTGCGGAGCTGCTCGATCTCCGCCCGCGAGGCGCCCGAGCGCTTGAGCTGCTTGAGCGCGGCCTCTTTGCTCTCCACCGGACCGACCGGCCGCGCCGCGGGGTCGTCCTTGAAGAACTGCAGCTGGGCGGTCTTGCCGATCACGGAGAGCGCCTGCTCGGCGTCGGTGATACCGGGCAGCGCCACCGAGATCTGGTCGCTGCCCTGCCGCTGGATCTGCGACTCGGTGACGCCCAGACCGTTGACGCGGCGGTCGAGGATGCCGATGGTCTGGTCGAGCTGCGCGGTGGTCGGCGCCTTGCCGTCGGCGGTCCGCGCCGCGTAGACGACCTGCAGGCCGCCCTGGAGGTCGAGGCCGAGGTGCGTCTTGACCCCCGGCGGGACGATCCAGTAGACCGACGCCGCCACGAGACACGCCATCATGGCGAAGATCAGCCAGTTGTTGCGGAGCCTGAAGGCGGCGAACATCGCCGCCGCGATGGCGACCGCCCAGATGGCCCATGTGATGGTCTGTGGTGTCACGGAGTGTGCGCGACCTCAGGTTCGCTGGCGACGGCGGTAGAGCGTATCGGACGCGTCCTGGAGCCGCAACTCACCCACCCGCGCTCCTGCAGACGCGGCGTCAGGGACGGTGGCACGCCGGCGCTCAGCGGTCCTTGAGGAAGCTCGGGATGTCGAGGACGTCGTCGTCGACGTCGAACGACGGCTTGGCCTCCTGGCCGAACAGCGGCGTCCCCTTGGGCTCGCGCTCCCGGACAGGCTCCTCATGAGGCGGCTGCTCGCCGGACGTCGGCCGGTCGAACCCCGTGGCGATGACCGTGACCCGGACCTCGTCGCCCAGCGACGGGTCGATCACGGCGCCGAAGATGATGTTGGAGTCGGCGTCGGCGGCGCTGCTGATGATCTCCGCCGCCTCGTTGATCTCGAACAACCCGAGGTCGTTGCCACCGGTGATGTTGAGCAGGATGCCGCGGGCGCCCTCCACGCTGGCCTCGAGCAGCGGCGAGCTGACCGCGGCCCGCGCCGCCTCGACGGCGCGGTTCTCGCCGCCGGCCACGCCGATGCCCATGAGCGCCGACCCTGCGTCCCTCATGATGGTGCGCACGTCGGCGAAGTCGAGGTTGATGAGGCCGGGCACCGTGATGAGGTCGGTGATGCCCTGCACGCCCTGTCGGAGCACGTCGTCGGCGACCTTGAACGCCTCGATCACCGAGGTGCGCCGCTCCACCACTTGGAGAAGGCGGTCGTTGGGGATGATGATCAGCGTGTCGACCTTCTCGCGCAGGCTGGCGATGCCGTCCTCGGCCTGCCGTGCCCTGCGCTTGCCCTCGAAGGCGAAGGGACGCGTGACGACACCCACCGTCAGCGCCGAGAGTTCCTTGGCCAGCTCGGCGATGACGGGGGCCGCCCCAGTGCCGGTGCCGCCGCCCTTGCCGGCGGTGACGAAGACCATGTCCGCGCCCTTGAGCGCATCGCGCAACTCGTCCTTGCTCTCCGTGGCGGCCTGGTAGCCGATCGTCGGGTTGGCGCCCGCTCCGAGGCCGCGCGTGATCTTGCTGCCGATGTGGATCTTGACGTCGGCGTCGCACATCTGCAGAGCCTGTGCATCGGTGTTGACGGCGATGAACTCCACGCCGCGCAGCCCCGCGTCGACCATGCGATTGACGGCGTTCGTGCCGCCGCCGCCGACCCCCACGACCTTGATGACGGCGAGATAGTTCGCTGACCCATCGATCATGGTGCTGACCCTCCTGTCGTGGTCGAGACCCGTCCGTACGCCCGTCGACAAACCCTCAAGTGCGCCTTGACTGTGCGTCGATGACCTCGTCTCGGACTCGTCGGACCACCCTGTTTGCAGCGATCTTCAACCTGTGGAGTCGGCCGGGAGGACGTGGTGACCCGACCATCGGATTACCCTACTCACGGCTCCGGGAGGTGTCAAACACCTTCCCGCTGCCACGACACCCGGCGGCGGGCTCGACCATGGGTCGAGGCGTCCTTCAAGCATCACTGGAGGACCGGTCGTGCCAGCGTCTTGTCGGGGATCGAGAGATCCATGAACGTGCACGTCGTGCCCCTGGACGCGTACCTCCTGAGAACGGTGCGCAGGGCGACCGTCTTGGCGAGGGTGCGCTCCGCGTCGCCCCACCGGACCGCGAGCCCGTCTGCGAACTGCAGCTCGATCTGACCCTGCTCACTCCGCACCGTGGCCAGACTCCGCTGCAACGACCGCGGCAGGGCCACGACCACGCCGAGCATCTCCGTGACGCCGCGGTCGCCGATGCTTGCACCCTCACGGATGCGCCCCGGAGCAGCCAGTCGCGGCAGCGCGAGTGCCGCTCTCGCGGGGCCGGCGAGCAGGCGGTCCTCCAGCGCTTGTCCGGAGACAGGGGTCGCGGCGCCCGGCGCCGGCACCCCGGTGCCGGGCTCCGTCGCGGCGGTGCCGGTCGCGTCGACCTCCGCCGCCGTGGGCTGAGGGCCTGGCCGCCCGGTCAACTGCCGGGCCGCCACGGCGGCCCGGCAGATGACGTGACCGCCGGCGTCGACGACGAACCAGCGGTCGCCGGAGAGCACGTACGCCACCGGCCTGTACTCGTCGACGGTCACCGCGAGCGTGTCGGGGAAGTCGCGGTCCACGCGCACCCCGGAGACGAAGCAGAAGGGCGTCAGCGTCTTGCGCACGTCCGCCGCCGTCACCGTGAACAGGTTCCGGCCCACGTACTGGCGTCGCAGGAGCTTGAGCGCCTTCTTGCGCGGCACGAGGTCGGTCCCACTCACGGTGACCGTGACGACGTCGAACGAGGAGGACGCGCGACCCCACGCGTAGACCACCGTGGGCAGGGCCAGGATGGCGAGCGTCAACAGGATGGTGGGCAGCAGGCGCAGCCGCGGGCGGCTCGTGCCCCGTGCTCTCGTCATCGGCGCCGGACCTCGATCACTGATTGCGGACCATGTCTGACTGTTCGGCGCCGGCCGTCCCTTCCCCTTGCCCGCCGAGCGCCTCGAGCAGCTGCTCGCCGGCGCGGGAGACGTCCCCGGCGCCGAGCGTGACGACGAGGTCCCCGCGGCGCACGCGAGGCTTCAGGCGGGCGACGACGTCGCCGAGCCGGGGCAGGAAAGAGACGGGCCCGCCGGGACGCTCCGCCAGGTAGGCGTCGACGATCAGCTTGCCGCTCACGCCCGGCTCCGGCTCCTCCCGGGCGGCGAAGATCTCGGTCACGATGGCTTCGTCGGCGATCGTCAGCGCCCGGCCGAACTCGCGCTGCAGGTAGCGGGTGCGCGAGAACAGGTGCGGCTGGAACACCGCGATCACGCGGTCGTGGTCACCCTTCATGGCCGCCGTCAACGTGGCGGCGATCTCCGTCGGATGATGGGCGTAGTCGTCGACCACGCGGACGCCGCGGCGCTCGCCGACGAGCTGGAAGCGCCGGGCGGCGCCGCTGAACGTGAGCAGGTGCGGCGCCGCTGCGGCCGGTGAGACGCCGACATGGCGCAGCACGGCGAGCGCCGCCAGCGCGTTGAGGACGTTGTGCTCGCCCGGCACACGCAACTCCACCCGGGCGAGCGTCTCGCCGGCCGCGTCGCGCACCGTGAACACGCTGCCGCGATCGTCCACACGCTCGACGTCGGCACGCAGGTCGCCCTGGCCCAGGCCGACCACGACGACCCCGGCCCTGGTGTGCGTGGCGAGGGGCTCGCCGCCGCTGCCGGCGACGAGCACGAGGAGCCCCTCCGCAGGGAGCAGGGCCACGAAGCGGCGGAACACGTCGCGCACCTCGTCCAGACAGCCGTAGCTGGAGTGGTGGTCGAGCTCGACATTGCCGACCACGGCGACCTCGGGACGCAGGTAGAGCAGACTCCCGTCACTCTCGTCGGCCTCGGCGACCAGCCACTCGCCCTCGCCCACGCCGGCGTTGGAGCCGACGTCGTTGAGCTCGCCGCCGACGAGGAAGGTCGGGTCGAGCCCAGCCTGACGCAGCACGTGGGAGATCATCGACGAGGTGCTGGTCTTGCCGTGCGTGCCCGCCACCGCGATGCCGCGGCGCAGTTCCATGACCCGGGCCAGCATCTCCGCCCGGCGCAGGATCGGCAATCCGGCGGCGCGCGCGGCGCGCACCTCCGGATTGCTCTCCCCGATGGCCGAGGAAGTGACGACCAGCACGGCGTCGCCGAGGTTGACGGCGTCGTGTCCTATCGTGACCGGCACTCCGGCGGCGGCGAGACGGCGCGTGTACCGCGACGCCTTGAGGTCCGAGCCGCGGACCTCCACCCCGAGTTCGTGCAGGACGGCGGCGATGCCGCTCATGCCGGCCCCGCCGATCCCGATGAAGTGGACCGGCTGCGGGAACCCTCGCGTGGCCTCGTGGCTCATCGCGCCTCTCTCCCTCGTGTCGTCGTCAGGACATCCTCGATCTGGTCCGCGACCCGCAGCGCCGCCTCGGGTCTCCCCAGGGCCGCGCTGGCCGTCGCCATGGCGGCGAGCCGAGCCGGGTCGCCCAGCAGGTCGGCGACGAGACGCGCCAGCAGGTCGCCGTCGAGCTCGGCGTCGTCGACCAGGAGAGCCGCGCCGGCGGCCACCATCTCGCGCGCGTTCTTGCGCTGGTGATCGGCCGTCGCGTGCGGGTACGGCACCAGGATGGCCGGCTTGCCGAGGGCGGTGAGCTCGGCGACGGAGCCTCCCGAGCGTCCGACGACCAGGTCGGCCGCCGCCATGGCGGCGGCGAGGCGGTGAGTGTACGGGACCAGCCGGTAGCGCTCAAACCGCTCGCCGCGCGCCGTGAGCTCGGCGCGGACCTCCGCCTCGTTCCTGGGCCCGCACACGTGGACGAGCTGGAAGCCGGGGTCCTTGCCGCCGAAGGCGGCGACGCAGGCGCGGTTGATGCTCTGGGCTCCCTGGCTGCCGCCGAAGGCGAGCACGACGGGGAGGTCGGCGTCGAGCGCGAAGGCCTCCCGCCCCTGCTCGGCCGTCGCCTCCAACTGCCGGAGGTCGAGCGGCCGCCCCGTGACCACGTAGCGGGGCGGCTCCAGGCCCTCGATGGGGAAGCTCAGACAGAAACGCCGGACGAACGGCCGCAGCAGCCTGTTCGCGACGCCGAGGTGGGCGTCGGCCTCGAGTGCGAGCCCGGGCACGCCGCTCATCGCGGCCACGGCGACGACGGGACCGCTGGCGAAACCGCCGCCGCCGACCGCGACGCTGGGCCGCGTCTCGGCGAGGATCCGGCGGACGCGCGGCACGGCGGCGCCGAGCAGCCGGAACGTACGTGCGTAGGCGCGCACGTCGACGCGCCGCTCGAACCCCTTGAGCTCCAGCGCATAGGTCGGGTACTGCTCGCGCACGCGCTCGACCTGCGACGGCGTCGTGACCACGACGACGCGGGCGCCGCGGGCGCGCGCCTCAGCCGCGACGGCGAGCGCCGGCTGCAGGTGACCGCCGGTCCCTCCTGCCGCCAGCAGCACCGTCGCGCCGCTGAGCGCTGACGGCAATGTGACTCCTCCGGTTGGTCGCGATGTTCATCATGATCCCCAGGCAGCCGAGCACGACCAGCAGGTTCGTGCCGCCCACGGACACCAGCGGCAGCGGCACGCCGGTGAGCGGCAGGGCTCCCACCGCCGCGCCGACGTTGAGACACGCCTGGCCGGCGACGATCCCCGTGATGCCGGCCGCCAGCAGCTTGCCGAACAGGTCCTTGCAGTCGAGCGCGATGCGGAAGCACACCCAGGCGAGCGCCGCGTACAGCACCAGCAGGACGAGCAGCCCGACGAGCCCGAGCTCCTCGCCGATGATCCCGGTGATCATGTCGGTCGTCTGCTCGGGCAGGAACCCGAACTTCTGCACCGAGTTGCCGAGACCGACTCCGAACACCCGGCCCGAGGCGATGGAGATCAGCGACTGCGTGACCTGGTACCCGCTGCCCTGCCGGTCCTTCCACGGGTCGAGGAAGGCGACCAGGCGCTCCAGCCGGTACGGCTCGGTGACGATCAGGAGCAACACGGCGACGACGCCGGTCGCGGCGAGACCGATCAGGTAGCGCAACGGGGTGCCCGCGGCGACGAAGACGGCGGCCACGGCGGCCACCAGGACCAGCGTCGTCCCCATGTCCGGCTCGAGCATGATCAGCGCCGCCGCCGGCAGGATGCCCACGACCGCGAGCCGCAGGAAGCCCCACAGACCGAGCACCTCGCGCGGGCGTCTCACGATGAGCGCCGCGACCAGCACGACGCAGGCGAGCTTGGCCAGTTCGCTGGGTTGTACGCCCTGCCCACCGAGGAAGATCCAGCGGCGGGCGCCGTTCACCGGGACGCTGACCCCCGGCGCGAGCACGAGCACGAGGCCGGCCAGGGACAACCCGGCGAAGGGTAGGGCGAGCTTGCGGAACCACGCGTAGTCGGTCCGCGAGAGCAGCACCAGCGCACCCACGCCGAGAGCGACCCAGAGGATCTGGCGGCCCAGGTAGTGGAAGCTGCTGCCGTGCTCGAAGTAGGCCTCCGCGGCCGAGGCGCTGTACGCCATCACGAGGCCGTAAGCCACGAGGAGGAAGGTGACCAGCATGAGCGTGCGCCGCTGGGCGACGCCGGGCCCGAGCCCGCTCCCGGCGGCGCGCGCACGACCGCCGGCGCCCGGGGGGGCGGCCGGTGACGAGGAGGACTTCCGGGAGCGGCCCGATCCGCCTCGGGCACGGCCCGGCGAAGCCGGCGGGGCGACGCTCGGCGCGCCCGACCCCGGGTCTGCCGAACGGCGCCGAGCGACCCGGCGTTCGCCCGAGCGGCGCTCCTCGGCGGGCGCACGTCCGCCGCCGCGCCGGCGCTCAGCCGTGCGGCGGTCGCCGCCCGTCCGGGCGCGTCGCGGCGGGGCCTCCAGCCAGTCGTGATGATCCAGGTCGGCGCGCTCGACGCCGCGCCGCGACGAGGTCACGTGAGTCTCATCCCTTCGCCCTCAGCTCTCTCACCAGCTCCAGGAAGTGTTCGCCGCGCTGCTCGTAGTCCCTGTACTGGTCCCAGCTGGCACAGGCGGGGCTCAGCAGCACCACCTCCCCCGCCCGGGCGGAGGCGGCGGCGGTCCGCACGGCGTTCCCGAGATCGCCGCAGACGACGTACGGGGTGGCGCGTGCGCCGACCGTCTCCGCCCGGGCGGCGAACGCCGCGGCCAGCCGCTCCGCGGTGGCTCCGATGAGCAGCGCCCGGCGCACACGGCCCTCGGTGGCGGCGGCCAGCTCCCCGAACTCGGCGCCCTTGTCGTAGCCGCCGAGGACGAGGTGCACGCCGCCCGCGTAGGCGGTCAGCGCCTTGAGGGTGGCGGCGACGTTGGTCGCCTTGGAGTCGTTGACGTAGGTCACGCCGCCCACCACACCCGCGACCTGGAGACGATGCGGGACGCCGGCGAACGTGCGCAGCGTCTCCGCCGCCGCGGCGACGGGGGCGCCGGCGGCGCACGCCGCCGCGGCCGCCGCCAACGAGTTCAGCACGTTGTGGTCGCCGCGCAGCGCCAGTGCGTCGCGCCGGCAGAGACTGCGGACACGAGCGTCGCGGAGCACCCACAGCAGTCCGTCGGCGTCGACTCCGGCGACGAGTCCCTCCCCGGCGGGCCCCTCGCGGCGGCCGGGCTCGCCCGAGAACCAGCCGCGCCGCGCCGCGCCGGTGAGACGCCCGGCGGCGGCCTCGTCGAGGACGCCGCGGTCGTCGGCGCAGAGCAGCGCCACGTCCTCCCCGGTCTGGTTCTCGAACACCCGCAGCTTGGCGTCCGCGTACGCCCGGTACGTGCCGTGGCGGTCGATGTGGTCCTCGGCCAGGTTGAGGAGGACGGCGACCGCCGGACGGAAGCGTTCGATGTGCTCGAGCTGGAAGCTCGAGAGCTCGGCCACGACCACCGCCTCCGGCGGGATCCCGCCGGGCATGGCGGCCAGCGCGTGCCCGACGTTGCCGCCGACGGCGACCGCCCGCCCGGCGCGGCGGAGGATCGCCCCGGTCAGCTCGGTGGTCGTCGTCTTGCCGTTGGTGCCGGTGATGCCCACCACGGGGTTCGGCAGCACGCGGCAGGCGAGCTCCACCTCGCTCCACAGCGGGACCCCGCGACGCACGGCAGCCCGCACCGCAGGGCTCTCGTCCGGGACGCCGGGGCTCTTGACCAGGAGGTCCGTGGCGTCGGGCAACACGGCCGCCGGCCCGACGAGGACCTCGACGCCGGCGGTCTGCAGCACGGCCACCGTGTCGTCCGGCGGTGCGCCGCCCTCGTCCAGGGCGACGACCCGTGCCCCCGGCGCCGCGCGGCGCGCCAGCAGCGCCGCCGGGCGCCCGCTGCGACGCAGGCCGAGCACGGCGAGACAGCGGACCTCGTCGAGTTCCACGCTCACTCCCTCAGAAGGTCGCGTAGTACGCCGCGAACCCGGCGCCGGCGAAGATGGCGGCGACGATCCAGAAGCGCACGATGATCTTGGTCTCGGACCACGCTTTGAGCTCGAAGTGGTGATGCAGGGGCGCCATGAGCAGGACGCGGCGCTTGAACAGCTTGAACGAGACGACCTGGGCGGCGACGGAGCCTGCCTCGAGCACGAACAACCCGCCGATGATCAGCAGTACCAGTTCGGTCCGGGTCATCACCGCGAGTCCGGCCACGGCTCCGCCCAGGCCCAGGGAGCCCGTGTCGCCCATGAAGACGTCGGCCGGGAAGGTGTTGTACCAGAGGAACCCGAGCGCGGCGCCGCCCACACACCCGGCGACGACCATGAGGTCGGTGATGCCCGGGTCACTGGTGTTGCGGCCGATGATGAAGGCGATCCCGGCCATGGCCACGAGGACGATGGCCGAGGCGCCCGCCGCCAGTCCGTCGAGGCCGTCGGTGAGGTTCACCGCGTTCGAGAAACCGGCCAGGGTGAGGAAGATCAGGGCGTAGAAACCCCAGGTCCCGAGATCGAGCCGCTGGTCCGTGAAGGGTACGTCCACCGCCGTGGTGACCCCCACGAACCGCAGGGCGACGAACCCGATGAACAGCGACAGGAGCAACTGGAGGAGCAGCTTGTAGCGCGCCGAGAGGCCGAGCGAACGCTTGCGCACGATCTTGATCCAGTCGTCGGCGAAGCCGATCAGGGCGTTGCCGGCCGCCGCGATGAACACCGTCAGCGAGGCGACCGAGAAGCGACTGAAGACGACGTAGGAGACCAGCACGGCGAACCAGATGAGGACGCCGCCCATGGTCGGCGTCCCCTCCTTCGTCTTGTGGGCCTCGGGGCCCTCCTCGCGGATGTTCTGGCCGAACTCGTTGAGGCGCAACCAGCGGATGAAGGCCGGCCCGATGACGAGGACCACCACCATCGCCAGCACACTGGCGCCCATGGCCCTAAGCACGACGCCCCTCCTCCCCGGCGAGCGCCTCCGCGACGCGCTCGAGACGCAGCGCCCGCGAGGCCTTGACCAGGACCGCGCTGCCGGCGGGGACCGCCTCCGCCACCCCGGTCAGGCACTCGTCCACGGTGGCGAACCAGCGCTCGTCCGGCGCCCCGACGAGGTAGTCGCGCGCGAGGTCGCCCACGGCGACCAGACGCACGCCCGCCGCGGCGCAGTGCTCACCCACGGCGCGGTGGTAGGCGGCGGCGCCGGCGCCGAGCTCGTACATGTCGCCCAGCACGGCCACCGTGGGGCGGCCGTCGGCGACGGAGACGAGATGGTCCACGGCCGCCTTCATCGCGACCGGGTTGGCGTTGTAGGCATCGTTGAGCAGGAGGCCGCCGCCGGGCAGCTCCGAGAGGGCGCCGCGGAGGTCGCTGAAGGCGACCCGGGCGGCGCCCTCGGCGGCCTGGTCGAGGCGATAGCCGAGCTCGACGAAGGCAGCCACGGCGGCCAGCGCATCGCGCAGGTAATGGTCGCCGGTGAAGTTGAAGTCCAGCCGCGCACGGTGGCCGAACGCGTCGAGCAGGACGTGCGTGCCGTCCCCGCGCCGTTCGCGGGCCACGATGTGCACGTCGGCGTCGTCGTCGCCGAAGGTGACGACGCGGCCGCGGTGCCGGCGCACGTGGCGGTCCAGGAGCCGCTCGCCGGCCGGCACGACCGCGGTGCCTCCGGTGAGCTCCTCGACGAGCTCCGCCTTGGCGGCGGCGACGTCCTCGACGGTGCCGACCAGCTCGAGATGGACCGGGGCGATGTTGGTGATCACGCCGACGTCCGGCTCCGCGATGCGCGCCAGCTCGCGGATCTGCCCGGCGCCGCGCATCGCCATCTCCACCACGGCGACCTCGGTGTCGGGCTCCACGGTGAGAAGCGTGAGCGGCACGCCCACCTCGTTGTTGAGGTTGGCCGCCGTGGCGACGGTCCGCGCCACCGGCCGCAGGAGGGCGGCGAGGATGTCCTTGGTCGTCGTCTTGCCGGCGCTGCCGGTCACGGCCACCACCCTGACGGCGGTGCGGCGGCGCACGGCGGTCGCCAGCGCCTGCAGCGCCGGCAGGCCGTCGTCCACGACGATGCGCGCGGCGTCGTGCGGCAGGCCGGCGGCGGTGGCGGCGCGCACGACCGCCGCCGCGGCGCCGCCGGCGAGCGCGGCGGCCGCGTAGGCGTCGCCGTCGAACCGCTCGCCCCTGAGACCGACGAACAGGTCGCCGGGGCTCACGCGGCGGCTGTCGGTGCAGACCCGCCGCACCCTCAGGCCCGCGTCCGGGCCCTCGAAACGTCCCTCGCAGGCGGCGGCGACCTCGCGCAGCGTCAGGGGGATCATGACAGGGACCGCATCTCGCGCAGCCGCGCGAGCTCCTCCGCGGCGACCGTACGGTCGTCGAAGGGGATCACGTCGTCGCCGATCGTCTGCCCCTGCTCGTGACCCTTGCCGGCGATCAGCACGATGTCGCCGGCCACGGCCTCGCCCAGCGCCATGCGGATGGCCCGCCGGCGGTCCGGCTCGACGACCACCCTGCCGGCCGACTCCGCCGGCACGCCGGCGACGATCTCGTCGATGATCGCGAGCGGGTCCTCGCTGCGCGGGTTGTCGGAGGTGACGATCGAGCGGTCGGCGAGACGCGCCCCGAGGGCGCCCATGAGCGGACGTTTCCCGCGGTCGCGGTCCCCGCCGCAGCCGAAGACCACCAGCAGGCGGCCGGGGGTGACGGCACGCGCCGCCTCGAGCGCGTTCTCCAGCGAGTCCGGCGTGTGCGAATAGTCGACCAGCACGCCGAACGGTTGTCCGGCGCGGACGGCCTCGAAGCGGCCCGGCACCGACCCGGTCGCGGCCAGGCCGCGGACCACGTCCTCAGGGGGCAACCCGAGCGCCAGACCGGCCGTCGCCGCGGCCAGCGCGTTCTCGACGTTGAAGCGCGCCGCCAGACGCAGCCTCACCGGCGTACGCAGCGCGAGCCGCGGGCACTCGAGCGTGAACGTGGAGCCGTCGGCGCTCAGATGCAGGTCGCGGGCCGCGACCGTGACGCCGGGCCCCGCGTCGTCCGCGACTGCGTAGGTCCACAGGTCGGCCCCGTACTGAGGCGCACACTCGTGCGCCAGGCGCGCGCCGAACTCGTCGCCGACGTTGACCACCGCCAGCGCGTGTCCGTTACGCACGCCGTCGGGGAGGAAGAGGCGCCGTTTGGCGCCGAAGTAGTCCTCGAGGTCCCTGTGGTAGTCGAGGTGGTCGCGGGTGAGATTGCTGAACACGACCACGTCGAAGTCGATGCCGGCGGCGCGGTCCTGGACGAGGGCGTGCGAGCTGACCTCGAGCACGCAGGCCGCGTCCCCGGCGGTCGCCATCTCGCGGAACATCCGCTGCAGGTCGAGAGACTCGGCGGTGGTGAGCTTGACCGGGTGCTCGACGCCCCCGATCCGGTTCGCCACCGTGCCGAGCAGCCCGGAGGGCCGGCCGGCGGCGGCGAGGACGCCGGCCAGCAGGTACGCCGTGGTGGTCTTGCCGTTGGTGCCGGTGACGCCGGCGACCGTGAGCTCGCGCGAGGGATGTCCGTACCACCGCGCCGCGACGGACGCCAACGCGCGGCGCACGGAGGGAGCCACGACCTGCGGCACGCTCACGCCGGCCTCTCGCGCGCAGACCACCGCCGCCGCACCCGCCCTGACCGCCGCGGCGGCGAAGTCGTGCCCGTCGAACGTGAGCCCGGGGACGCAAAAGAAAAGCGTGCCGTCGGCGACGTCACGCGTGTGGCAGGCGAGGCCTCGGATCTCGGTGTCGGGATCGCCGCGCACGGTCACGTCCGCGACCCCCTCGAGCAACTCGCTCAGCTTCATCGGGACGGATTCTACCAGAGACGCCGGGTCCTCCGCGCCCCGCTCGGGGGGCTCCGTCACGGCGCGATCTCCAGGTGATGGAGGGCGAAGCGCATGATCTTCTGGACCGCCGGCGCGGCGGCGTCGCCGCCGTACTGGGTGGTCCCGTCCACGGTCGCCAGGACCACCAGGCGGGGACGGTCCGTCGGCGCCATGCCGACGAACGAAGCCACATACACGCCCTTGGCGTATCCGCCGCCGTGGGGCAGCGGCATCTCGGCCGTCCCGGTCTTGCCGGCGACAGCGTAACCCGGGATGCGCGCCCGGGTGCCCGTGCCCTCGTCGACCGCGAGCTGCAGCATCCGGCGCACCTGGCGCGCCACCGTCGAGGGGATCACCCGACGCCGGGTCACGGCGTCGTGCACCTCGTCGCCCACCTGGGCGATCAGCCGCGGCCTGACCTGCACGCCGTCGTTGGCGACGGCGCAGAACGCGGAGGCCATCTGCAGGGCGGTCACCGCGATGCCCTGGCCCATGGGGATGTTGCCGATCGAGGAGCCCGACCACTGATCGGCCGGAAGGACGATACCGCCCGACTCGCCGGGGAAGTCGATCCCGGTCGGCTTGCCGAACCCGAACGCCCTCACCCACCGTGAGAGGCCCGCCTTGCCCATCTTCTGGCCGATGGTGACGGCGCCCACGTTGCTCGACCACTGCAGGATCTCCCGGACCGAGTAGGTGACCGTGCCGCGCGGGTGCGACTCGTTGATCTCGCGGTCGGCGACCCAGATGCTGGGCGGCAACGTGAACCGCGAGCCGGGCTTCACGAGGCCGTCCGCCAGCGCGCCGGAGATGGTGACGACCTTGAATATGGAGCCCGGTTCATACACGTCGACCACGGCGCGGTTCTTCTCCGTCGCCGGGTCTTTGCCGAAGCCATGGAAACCCTCGCGGGTGACGCTGGCCATCGTGAGGATCTCCCCGGTACGCGGGTCCATGACGATCCCGGTGGCGGCTCTCGCGCCGGCGTCACGCACCGTCCGACGCAGGACGTCCTCGGCGAAGAACTGGATCTCACGGTCCAGCGTGAGCCGTACGTCGGCGCCCGACTGCGGGTCGCGATGCGCGATCGTCTTGATGATCCTGCCCTCGGGATCGCGGACCACCGTCTCGCTGCCGGGTCGGCCGCTGAGCTCCTCCTCATGCATGAGCTCGACACCGGCCAGGCCCCGGTTGTCGGTGCCGGCGAAGCCGATCACCTGGGCGGCGATCCCCTTGAGCGGGTACGTCCTCTGCTCTTCGGCGTAGCAGCCCACGCCGGGCAGCCCGAGGTCCACCGCCGCCCTGGCCAGATCGGGCTCGACCTTGCGCGCGACGTAGGCGAAGCCGCTGTCCCGATCGGACAGCGCCTTCACGATCGCGGCGCGCCGGCGTTTGCGCCGGATCTGGAGCGCGTCGCAGAGCCGGTCCGCGGCGGCCTCCGGGTCGTCCAGCAGGTACGGTGTGGCGTAGACCGTCTGCGCCGGCTTGCCGACCGCGAGCTCGTGACCGTTCCTGTCCAGGATCGACCCGCGATGGGCCGGGAGCGTGAGCCGGTCGGTCTGCTGGTCGAGCGCCATCTCGCTCAGATGCTGCGCCGACGAAGCCAGCGCGACCGCCTTGCCGCCGATGAGCACCAGGAAGACGAGGAAGGCGAGGCGCAGGAGCCGCAGACGGCCGTTCACGCCGTCGTGCGCGGTCCTGGGGCTCCCGAGCCGGCCGCCGCGCCGGCGGACCGGGCGACGACGACCTGTGGAAGAGCTCGCCATCAGCGGTCCGCCGCTGCCTGCGCGACGACCTGGCTCCCCAGCGGTCTGGGGAAGTCGATGTGGCTGGCGGCGACGAGGCCCAGCTCGGACTCGGCGATGCGGCTGATGCGCACGGTGGACGACAGTTGCGCGACCTGCTCACGGAGCTCGTCGTTCTTGGCGCTGAGACGCCGCTGCTCGCGCACGACCGTCTCGGTCTGCAGCGTCTTCTGCACGACCGCGAAGCTGAGCGCGACACGGCCGACGGCGAGCAGCGTGAGGCAGGCGACGAACACGACGAAGGCGCGTGTGAGACGCGAGCGTCGCGCCGCCCTGGCCCGCGTCCCTGGCGCACGCCGAGGCCGGGCCGGCGCGGCGGCGGGCGCCCGGCGACCCGTGGAGGGCGCCGGCGATGCGGCACGACGGGCGGCGGCGGCCACCGTCACTCCTCGGTCAGCCTCACGGCCACGCGCAACTTGGCGGCCGAGCTGCGTGGGTTGGACTCCACCTCGGCGGCGCGCGGCGTGACCGGCTTGCGCGTCAGGATCCTCATGGTGGGCTGGTGGCCGCACACGCACTGCGGCAGTCCGGGCGGGCAGATACAGCCCGCGGAGTGACCCCTGAAGTAGTCCTTGACCATGCGGTCCTCGAGCGAATGGAAGCTGATCGCCGCCAGGCGCCCGCCCGGACGCAGCACACGGTAGGCCTCGTCAAGGCCGCGGGCCAGCGAGCCGAGCTCGTCGTTGACGACGATGCGCAGCGCCTGGAACACGCGGCGCGCCGGGTTGCCGGCGCCGAAGCGGGCCGGCGTGGGGATGGCGCGCTTGACGATCTCGACCAGCTCGCAGGTCGAGCTCAGCGGGGCTCTCTCGCGCGCGCGCACGACTCCCCTGGCGATGTTGCGCGCGTAGCGCTCCTCGCCGTAACGGCGGAAGATGCCGGTGAGCTCCTCCTCCGGCAGCGTGTTGACCAGATCGGCCGCCGTCACCTGCGACTCCGGATCCATGCGCATGTCGAGCGGAGCGTCGTACGCGTAGCTGAAACCGCGTTCGCGGCGGTCCAGCTGCATCGAGGAGACGCCGAGATCCATGTAGACGAGGTCGGCCGAGGCGGAGTCACGTGCGGCCAGCACGTCGGCGAAGTCGCCGTGATGGAGCTCGCAGGCGCAGGGCGCCGCGACGGCCACGTCGCGGAAGTACTCGACCACGCTCGGGTCGCGGTCGACGGCGATCAGCCGGCCGGCCGGCCCCAGCGCCGCCGCGACGGCGGCGGCGTGGCCGCCGGCGCCGAAGGTGCAGTCGATCGCCGTCTCGCCCGCTGCCGGCCGCAGCAGCTCGACCAGTTCGTCGAGGAGCACGGGGGTGTGGGCGAGTGCCATCTCGTACTCACGAAGCTGGATGCACGTCTGCGGGGGCATCGGCCTCCTCCTCAAGGTGGGCCTGGTACTCGGTCCAGGCGGCGCGGTCCCAGATCTCCATGTGGTCCACGGCGCCGATGATGGTGACGTCCCTGGAGATGCCGGCGTACTCCAGGTGTTTGGCGGGCAGCGTGACACGCCCCTGTGCGTCGAGATGCGGGAAGTAGGCGGCGGTGGGAGTCAGGCGACGCTTGGCGTCACGACGCTGCGCCGACCCCGCGCGGGTGACCCCGACGTCCTCGCTGAGCCGCGCCTGGAACTCCGCCGGACTGTAACCCCCGAGGCAGCGCTCCCTCTCCTGGACGACGTAGAAACCCTGAGTAAACGGATCCCGCAGGCGTGCGGGGAGGGCGACGCGGTTCTTCGCGTCGAGCGTGACCTCGAACTCCCCAACGAGCGGCGCCGCCTGCATGGGCGCCACTTTACCCCACTTCTCCCCATCATGCAATACTTATGTACCGATTCTCCCCACCACCGTGGGAGAACGGCCCCACCACGGCGCCGGTGACGTCAGACGTCCACCACCGGGCGGCGGACGACACACGCGGTCGGAGGCGGCCGGACCATCGAGACGCGATGGTCGGCCGCCGCGGGGAGAGACCGGGACCCCGGGCGCGGGCGCGCCCGCCGGCTCCGGCACGGGAGGGTCACGGTCCGGGGAGAGCAGGGCCGCACGCGTCGCCGCGCCGCGCGCGTCAGGCGGCCGGCTACTGGACGGGGACCCTGAGCTTCTGACCGACGACCACGGTCGTGCCGCTGAGGTCGGGATTGAGCTCCTTGAGCCGGGTCGTCGTGGTGTCGAAACGTGCCGCGATGCTCGAGAGCGAGTCGCCCTGGCGGACGACGTACTTCTTGGTCGCGGCGCCGGTCCTGGTGACCGTCGGCGTCGGTGTGGGAGCGACCTCGTCCGCGCTCAGGACGCCCGAGTCGACGACGATCCCGAGCAGGGCGATCACCGCGATCAGGAAGACGACCGGCGCCGCGATGCGCGCGACCAGCCGGTCGGAGCGCGAGACGGCCGGCAGACGTACACGGGAGACCCGCACGGCGCCGCCCGTCGAGCGCGGCGCCGTCCGCGGGGCGGCCGTGAACGGATCGACGGCCGGGGTCGGCGGCAGCGGCGAGGGATCCTCCTCCGGGGCGGGGCTGCCCACAGCTCCGGACGCCCCCATCGAGGCGAGGCGCCGCAGGGCGGCGTCGGGGTCTCCGGCCGCGGGGGCGCGCACGTCGGCGCCCTCGCGCGACACAGGGTCCGCGGGCGGGTGAGGAGGCCGGGCCCCGTCTCGTGGTGTCTCGTCGTTCACAGGAAGCCCCCGAGGTCGTTGCGCATTGATTCGGCGGCGACGGCGGCAGCCCTGCGGAAGTCGCCGCCGGCCTCCTGCCAGGCGAAGATCACCGACCGCGACGCATTGACGACGAAGCCGGCGGCCTCGCCGGCGGCGACGCCCGCCAGGGCGTCCGGACCGGCGCCCTGGGCGCCGTAGCCGGGCACCAGCAGGAAGGCATCGGGCAGCGCCTCGCGCACGGCGCGCAGTTGGGCCGGAGCCGTCGCGCCGGCGACGACGCCCACGTCGCTGTAGCCGGCCTCGCCCACGTGAGCGGCGCCCAGCTCGCGCACGAGGTCGGCCACGCGCAGGAAGAGCGGCCGGCCGGCCACCTCGGCCTCCTGGAGGAGCGCGGCCCCCGGGTTGCTCGTGCGCGTGAGGACGAACACGCCGTGGCCGGCCGCACAATGGTCGATCAACGGCTCCAGCGAGTCGGCGCCGAGGTACGGACTGGCCGTCACCGCGTCGGCGCCGATGCCGGCGAGCGGGCCGCTGAAGCCCGGCGCGCCGCCGAAAGCGGCCCGGGCGTACGCGGCGCCGGTGGAGGCGATGTCGCCGCGCTTGACGTCCAAGATCACCGGCAGGCCGTGCTCGCGGGCGCGGCGGACCACGGCCGCGAGGGCGCGCCAGCCGGCGGCGCCGTACTGCTCGAAGAAGGCCGCCTGCGGTTTGACGCAGGCGGCGACGTCGGCGACGGCCTCGATCACGCCGACGCAGAACTCCTCGAAGCAGGCGGCGACGGCCGCCTCCTCGTCCGCCTCCGGCGCCTGCGGCCGGTACTTCTCGACCAGCTCCGGGGGCATACGCTCGAGCACGGGGTCGAGCCCGACGCAGACGACGCTGCGCCGCGAGCGTATGGCACTGGCCAGTCTGTCCGAGAAGTGCTCCACGCGAGCCTCCTGCGCCGTTGCCCGCCCATGGTATCGCAGCGGACCGCCGCGGGCACCGGCCGCGGCCGTCGTCAACTGCCGGCCGCCTCCGCCGGGCGGTCGCCGGGCGCCGGGGCGCCGCGACCCGCCTGCGCGTGCTGACGCGCCTGGAACCCTCGGACGTTGCGGCGCACGGTGGCGATCCTGGCGCGGACCGCGTCGGTGGAGGCGTGGTCCCGGTCGCCCTCGAACGCGACCTCCGACTCCGCCTGCATCTGGCGCAGAACCGCCATCAGCTGGTCGTCGTCCATGCTCGAGAGCGTGTCGAGGTCCCACCTCATCTCCCCTCCCGACAGCTGGTGCGCCGCATCCAGCCCGGCGCGCACCACCGGGTTGAACACCGCCCCAGGGTCGACCCGCGCAGTGAGCTCGTCGACGTCGCGGACCATGTCCTGGAAGCTCGCCTGGGGTTTCGGGACGATCGTGACGCGTCCGTCGTCGTGCTCCTCGACCTTCTCCACAGCGAGATAGGCGCGCAGGAACCCCTCGGTGAACGCCAGCGGCACGGTGACCGCATAGGCGATCACCTGCAGCATCTCCGCGGCGAACTCGGTGAACGTGTCCGCGTGGAGACGGCCGTCCCTCACGAGCCCGACGAGGACAGGCTCGGGAGGCGGCTCCGGGCGCGGTCCTGCCGGGTCGCCGTCGGGAAGCACGCGGAGGATGTGGGCGGCGTCGGTCATGGTCGTCTGCCGGGGGTATCGGCAGCGCGTCTCGGAACTTGACGGCGGCTCTGCCGAGGAGCCGGACGCCGACTCCTCCGCCGGGTCGGCGCGGGTCCCTGCGGACGCCGTTGTCCCGGCGCGGTGCAGCCGATAGGCTGACCGTGGCAGAGCACCGGGGGTTCGATGCAGGCAGGATCGCCGATCGTGAGTGGGGCGGATGCGCTGGAGGCGTTCGCTCGTGCGGCCGCGGAGCGGCCGCAGGCGACGGCGCTCCTCTGCGACATCGACGGCACCGTCTCGCCGATCGCCCCGACCCCCGCGGAGGCCCGGGTCCCGGCCGCCTTCCGTGACCTGCTCGCCGCCCTCGTGCCGCGTCTCGGGCTGGTCGCCTTCGTCACGGGGCGCGCCCTCGAGGACGGACGCCGGATGATCCCGCTGGACGGCGCCGCTTACGTCGGCACGCACGGACTCGAGACGATGGCCGTCGACGGACCCCTCGTGGTGGAGCCCCTGGCGGAGCGCTACGTCGCCGCCGTCCACGAGACCGCGCAGGCGGCCGCGCGTGACCTCGACTGCGAGGCCCTCGGCGTGGTGCTCGAGGACAAGCGCACCGTCCTCGCGGTGCACTACCGCCTGGCGGAGGACCCCGCTGCGACCCGACGCCGGATCCTGGAGCGCGTGGTCGCGCCGGCGCGGCGGCGCGGGCTGGCGGTCGCGACGGGCCACTTCGCGTTCGAGGTCCGGCCCCCGCTCCCGTTCACCAAGGGCACCGCCGTCCGCCGCCTGCTCGACGCCGGCGGGCATCTCGCCGCGATGAGCTGCGGCGACGACCTGACCGACGTCGCCATGTTCACCGCCGTGCGCGACTGGGGCGAGCGCGATGCCCGGCGGCTGACCCTGGCCCTGGCCGCGGTCACCGGCGAGACGCCGCGTCCGGTGGTCGAGGCCGCCGACGTGACCGTCCGCGCGACCCCCGGCGTGTACCGGGCGCTGCGCCGCCTCGCCGAGGCCGTCGGCGCCGTCTGACCCGCGCCCGGCGAGCGCTTGCCCCGGCGCGGCCGGGCCTCCCCGGCCGCGCGCGTCCGTCAGCGGCCGCGGAACTCCGGCGTCCGCTTCTCGAGGAAGGCGGTCATGCCCTCAGTCTGGTCCTCGGTGGCGAAGGCGAGGGCGAAGAGGTCGCGCTCCACCCCCAGACCGGTGACGAGGTCGGTGCCGGCGGCCGCACCGACAGCCGCCTTGCAGTAGCGCATCGCCAGGGGACTCTTGGCGGCCAGCTCCGCGGCCAGCTTCATCGCCTCGGCCATGAGCTCGTCCTTCGGGTAGACGGCCTGGACGAGCCCGATGCGCAACGCCTGCTCGGCGCGGATGATCCGCCCGCTGAGGATGAGGTACCGGGCCCATCCCTCGCCCACGTGACGCGGCAGGCGCTGCGTGCCGCCGAAACCGGGCGTGATGCCGAGGTTGATCTCCGGCTGGCCGAACTTGGCGTTCTCCGCGGCCAGCCGGATGTCGCAGGCGAGGGCAAGCTCGCAGCCGCCCCCGAGGGCGAAGCCGTTGACGGCGGCGATCCACGGCTGCGGCGCCGTCGCGACCGCGTCCATCGCCGCCTGGCCCAGCGCCCCCCACTGCCGCGCCTCCTCCGGAGTCAGCGCCCTCATCGCCGCGATGTCGGCCCCGGCGACGAACGACTTGTCGCCTCCTCCGGTCAGCACGACGGCCCGGACCGACTCGTCGGCGGCGAGCCCGCGGGCGGTGGCCAACAGCGCCTCGTTGGTCGCCGCGTCGAGCGAGTTGAGCGCTTCGGGACGGTTGACGGTGACGACGGCGACGGCGCCTTCGCGGACCACCTCGACGGCCATGGGGACCCTCCTCGCATCAGGGGACAGGACTGGCTGGCGTCACTCTACCGCAGAGGACGCACGCCGCCGCCGACAGCGCCACGCGGCCGGACGTCGTCAACCGCTGTCGGTGGTCGTCACCCTGTACAGCCGGACATCGATGTGATGGACTGGCCAACCGGGCGCCGTCGATCCGAGGAGGCCGTCATGAGCCCGCTCCGCACGCACGTATCGTTCTCCCGCCGTGGCGGCCCGGTCGCGGTCGCGACCCTGGTCGCGGCCCTGGTCTGCGCCGCCGTGCTCGCCGCCTGCGGCGGCTCGTCCGGCGGCGCATCCCCCTCCGCCGACGCCGCCGACTCGTCGGTCGCCCCCGCCCCCTCGCCCCAGGTCACCAGCGGCCCTCCGCCCGCCGCGGCGGTCGCGGTCGTCGAGGAGTTCTGGACGTTGCTCGGCGAGGGACGCCTGCGGGAGGCGCAGAGATCCCTCGTCGCCCCGGGCTCGCCGATCCTCCAGTGGGGCGATCCCGGCATCGCCTCCGCCCGGTTCGTCGACGTGGCCCCGGGATCCGTCGACCCGCGGCCGGAGCCCGACGCCACGGTCCAGTTCCTGGTCACCGTGTGGATCGAGGGCGCGGACGGAGCCACGCCCTGGGGCGAGCCGTCGGAGCACGACCTCTACCAGCGTCTCGTGAGGATGACCGACGGCACCTGGAAGATGTGGGACAGCGCCACCGGCCCGTGACGCCGGCTCCCCCTCCGGCCGGGCCGCAGGCCCGGATCCCGGGCGCCCCGCCCGCGCGTCACCGCCCTACGAACGCAGCTTCTTGAGCGGCGCCACGCTGGCCATGAGCCGGCGCTCGGAGCCGTCGTTCTCGAAACGGATGAGCACGATGCCGCCCGCCTGCATGGCCAGCACCGTGCCCTCGCCGAGGGTGGCGTGGAGCACACGGTCACCCGGGGCGAAGAACTGCTCCACGACGTCCTCGTCGAGCTCCCTCCTCGCCTTGGGCACGTAGCGGCGTCCGCTGCCGAGCGCACCGAGACCCTCGTCTTCGTCCGCCTCGCGTCTCCGCCTGCCGCGGTCGCCCCAGAGGCCGCCGGACCCGCGGCCCCACGAGCCTTCGTCCGCGCCGTCCCAGCCCGCCCCGGCGCCCCACCGCGCCCGGCGACCGCCGATGCTCTGGCGCTCGGTCAGCCCGGCCGGGATCTCGTCGAGGAAGCGTGAGGGGATGTTGTACTGCGCCGCGCCCCACAGGGTCCGTGCGCGCGCGTGCACGAGGTACAGCCTGTCCATCGCCCGGGTGATGCCCACGTACGCGAGGCGGCGCTCCTCCTCCACGTTCTGCTCGTCGAGCGAACGTTGATGGGGGAACACGCCCTCCTCCATCCCCGAGATGAACACCACCGGGAACTCCAGCCCCTTGGCGTTGTGCAGCGTCATGAGTGTGAGCAGCGCCCCCGTGTCCGCGTAGGCGTCGGTGTCGCTGAACAACGAGATCTCCTGCAGGAAGAGGTCGAGCGAGGGATCCTCCGCGCGCCGGTCGTACTCGACCGCCACGCCGACGAACTCCTCGACGTTCTCGAGACGGCCCTCGGCCTCGAGCGTCTTCTGCGCCTTGAGCGCCTCCTCGTACCCGCTCTCCTGCAGCACGCTGCGCACGGTCTCGGCGACGGGACGGCCGGCGTGCGTGGCCTGCAGACCCTCGATCATGCGGGCGAAGGCCTGCAGGCCGTTGAGCGCGCCGCCCGACAGCCCGGGCACGTCGTCCGCCTGACGCACCGTCGTCCAGAGGGTCTCCCCCACGGCGGCGGCGTGCGCCTGCAGCCGCTGCAGGCTGGTGGCGCCGATGCCCCGCTTGGGCGTGTTCACCACGCGCAGCAGGCGCTGCGTGTCGTCCGGGTTCACGAGCATGGTCAGATAGGCGACCAGGTCACGGATCTCGGCGCGCTCGTAGAACCTCGGCCCGCCGATCACCTGATAGGCGATCGCGTAGCGGCCGAACTGCTCCTCGAGCACGCGGCTCTGGGCGTTGGTGCGGTAGAGGACGGCGATCTCGTCGGGCCGGTAGGCCCTTTCTGCGCCGTCTGCCTCGCCCTCGAGGAGCTTCTGGACCTCGCTGGCGACGAACTGCGCCTCGGCGCGCTCGTCCTCGACCTCCACGACCTGGACGAGCGCGCCCTCCCCCCGCGGGGTCCAGAGGTTCTTGCCCTTGCGCCGCCGGTTGTGGGTGACCACGGCGTTGGCGGCGTCGAGGATCCGCTGCGTGGAGCGGTAGTTCTGCTCCAGGCGGATGACCTCGGCGTCGGGGTGGTCGCGCTCGAACTCGAGGATGTTGCGGATGTCGGCCCCGCGCCACGAGTAGATGCTCTGGTCGTCGTCGCCCACCACGGCGAGGTTGCCGTGCGCTCCGGCGAGCAGGTCGGCGAGGCGGTACTGGGCGTGGTTGGTGTCCTGGTACTCGTCGATCAGGACGTAACGGAACGCCCGTTGGTAGTGGGCGAGCCGGTCCGGATAGCCCTCGAGCAGCTCCACGGTCTTCATCAGAAGGTCGTCGAAGTCCATGGCGTTCATCCCGGCGTGACGCTTCTCGTAGAGCTCGTAGACGTCGGCCGCCACCTGGGCGAAGCGACCGCCGTGCTCCCGGAAGCGGGCCGGGCCCAGCAGCTGGTTCTTGGCGTCGCTGATCTGTCGGCTGATGGACTCCGGCGGGTAGCGTTTGGGGTCGACGTCGAGCTCCTCCATGCAGCGCTTGAGCAGCCGCCGACGGTCGTCCTCGTCGTGGATGGTGAAGCTGCTCCTGTACCCGATGCGTTGCGCCTCACGGCGGAGCAGGCGGGCGCACATGCTGTGGAAGGTGCTGATCCACATGGTGCGGGCCACCGGCCCCACCAGCGCCTCGATGCGCTCCTTCATCTCGGCGGCGGCCTTGTTGGTGAACGTGATGGCGACGACCTCGTCCGGGCGTACGTGCTCCACCTGGAGGAGCCAGGCCACCCGGTGCGTGAGCACGCGCGTCTTGCCGGACCCGGCCCCCGCGAGGATGAGCAGCGGACCCTCCACATGGGTCACCGCCCTGCGCTGCTCGGGGTTGAGGCCGGCGAGCAGCGGGTGGTCGGCCGTCATCCGATACCCCCGCCGAGCAGCAGGCTGATCACGAGGGCGATGATGCCGGCGACGACGAGCTTGAGGCCTGAGTACCAGAGTCGCTCGCGTGAGACGGCGCCGAGGAAGAGACCGAGACCGAAGAGCTCAGCGAGGCCGACGGCCAGGGCGAGGTAGTACGCCGTCTGCACACCGATCATCCCGGCGAAGGCGAACGGGATCATGGCGATGAGCGCCGCCCCGAACGGCGACGCCCCGTCGACCAGGGCGATGACGACGGTGGCGTACCGCGAGGCGGCGGCGATGGTCGTGTTGCGCAGGCTGGAGAGGGTGGACTCCTCCAGCTCGCGCATGGCGCGGCCGCGCTCGGCGCGCTCCACCAGATACGAGCCGTAGAAGCCGGAGACGCCCATGCCGACGGCGGTGGTGAGGACGACGATGAAGATGGCGTGCGCGTCGTCGACTCCGCCGAGATAGCCTCCGACCAGCACGCCGATGGTGGTGAGCACTCCGTCGAAGGCGTTCATCGCGAAGTAGCGGCGGGCGATCTCGCCCACCTCGGCGATCTCATGGTAGTGGCGCAGCGTCTCCAGCCCGCCGCGCAGCCGCGCGACGAGGCCGCGGGAAGGGCTCATCGGCTCACCGGGACGGCGTCCCCGTACGCCCTACCGGCGACGCCGCGCTCGGTCACACCCCCGGCCATGGGTCAGGCCGGCGCGCTCAGCGGAGCCAGCTCGCGCCGGCGTCCTGGGGCGTCTCGACCTCGTCGATCAGCCGCTTGCCGGTCGAGACCTTGTCGATCGAGTGGATGCTCCCGGCGGCATCCTGGACGACCTCGGCGACGTCCTGGAAGTCGATGTCGTCGCCTTCCAGGGTGATCTTGATGTTCTCGACCTTGTTGTCGATCTCGATCAACGTGATGTCGACGCCGTGTACGCCCTCGAGGTCGCCGAGCTTGTCGGCGACGACGAGCATGGTGGGCTGGTGCGGCTTGAGCACGTCGAGCACGAGACGCCTGACCTCGCTCATGTGGTGATCACGCTCCGTTCACGGGTGGTCGGGAAGGGCAGCAATCGTAGCATACCCCCCTCCGCGCCCCGGTCACTCCGCGGGATGACGTCCCGGCGCGGGGACGCCGGCGTGCGGTCTCAGATGCCGGCGCCGGCGTCGAGCGAAAGCAGGTCGGTGAGCACGGCCTCGGCCTCCCGCACGGCCTCCTGCCGCCGGCCGCTGTACTCCGGGTGGATCTCGTCGAGCTCGCGCTCCATCTCGACGATCCGCGCCACGAGGCACTTGATCGCCTCGGCGACGGGGTCGGGGAGGTGACGGTAGTCGATGTCCGGGATCCCCACCTTCTGCCCCTCGAGCAGCACCGGACGCCCCGGGTTGCCGACCACCGTGGAGTTGCGCGGCACATCGCTGACGACCACGCTGCCGGCGCCGATCTTGGCGTTGTCGCCGATGGTGATGCCGCCCAGCACCTTGGCCCCGGCGCCGAAGATGACGTTGTCGCCGACGGTCGGATGGCGCTTGCCCTGCTCCTTGCCCGTCCCGCCCAGAGTGACGCCCTGGTAGATGGTGACGTTGTCGCCGATCTCGGTCGTCTCACCGATCACGACGCCGGATCCGTGGTCGATGAACAGGCCGTGACCGATCCTCGCGCGCGGGTGGATCTCGACGCCGGTGACGAAGCGGTTGAACTGGCTGATCCAGCGCGGCACCAGCGGGACGCCCACCTGACCCAGCTTGTACGCCAACCGGTGCAGCCACAGCGCGTGCAGCCCCGAGTACGAGGTCAGGATCTCGAGGCTCGAGGTGGCCGCCGGATCCCGCTCCCGGACGGCGCGCACGTCGCCGCTGATCTGGTCGGCGGCCGTGCGCGCGTCCTGGCCGAGCGCCTCGATCAGGTCGTTGACGGGACGACAGCCGTCCGTCTTCCGTCCCAGGAACCAGCACGCCGCGGCGCCCAGGCCCATCAGGCCGATCAGCTTACGGACCACCGCCGTCACCTCCTCATTCCATGTGTCCCGGGCAGCCTCCCGCGCGGCCGATCCGTGCCCGGGAGGCTCCTTCAGGCCTCGTTCATGCTCCCTGTGCGGAACCCGTCCAGGTCGAGAGCCACATATGTGAACCCGGCGGCGTGGACCGCGCGCACGATGTCCGCGCGAAGCTCCAACGCCCTCCCGAGTTGGTCGGTCTCGATCTCGAGGCGCGCCACGTCGCCGTGATGGCGCGCCCGGCACTGACGGAAGCCGAGTGCGTGCAGCGCCTGCTCGGCGGCCGCCACCGCGGCCAGCTTGTCGGGCGTGATGGGCACGCCGTACGGGATGCGCGAGGCGAGACAGGCCTGTTGCGGCGCATCCCAGGTCGCGAGCCCCAGCTCCCGGGCCAGGCGTCGCACCTCCGCCTTGCCGATCCCGGCGGCCAGCAGCGGGCGCAGGACGCCGCGCTCGGCCGCGGCGCGCATGCCGGGACGATGGTCGCCGGTGTCGTCCGCGTTGGTGCCGTCCACGACCACCGCGCCGCCGGCCTCCGCGACGCGCGCGACCGCGTCGAGCAGCCCGCCTTTGCACCAGTAGCAGCGCTCGCGCGAGTTCTCGACGAACCGGCGGTCCTCGTATTCGCGCGTCTCGAGCACCACGTGCCGCACGCCGAGACCCCGCGCCACGGCGACGGCCGCGTCGCGCTCGTCGTCGAGGTAGGTGGGCGAGCTCGCCGTGACGGCGACGACGTGCTCCGGACCCAGGGCGCGTGCGGCGGCGGCGAGGACGAGGCTCGAGTCGACGCCGCCCGAGAACGCGACCACGACGTCGTCCACGCCCTCGAACTGCGCCAGCAGGCGCTCCAGCACGACGTCGTCAGACGACAAGGTCCACCAGCTCCCGGACGCGCGGTTCGTCGCCGCACACGGGGCACGTCGGCGCGCGCGCCACCTCGACCTCGGTGAACGTCATCTCCCCGCCGTCGAACTGGAGCAGACGCCCGTACAGAGGGCGTCCGACGCCGGTGACCACCTTGATGACCTCGAGCGCCTGGATGGAGCCGATGAGGCCGGGCACAGGGCCGAGGATCCCGGCCTCCGAGCAGCTGACGACCCCCGCCGCCGGCGGCGGCTCCGGGAACAGACAGCGGTAGCAGGCGGTCTCTCCACCCCGGATGGTCATCGCCAATCCCGTCATGCGCAGCACCGCTCCGTCGACCAGCGTCTTGCCGGCCAGCACGCAGGCGTCGTTCAGCAGATACCTCGTCGGGAAGTTGTCCACCGCGGTCACGACGATGTCGTAGGGCTCGATGAGAGCCGCCGCCCCGGCGGCCGTCAGGCGTGCCGCGTGAGGCTCGAACGTCACCTCGGGGTTGAGCGCCGCCAGCCGCTCCACGGCGACCTCCGCCTTGCCGCGCCCGATGTCGGCCGTCGTGAAGAGGACCTGCCGCTGCAGGTTGGAGAGCTCCACCACGTCGTCGTCGACGACGCCGAGACGACCGATGCCGGCGGCGGCGAGGTAATACAGGACGGGAGCGCCCAGACCGCCCGCCCCCACCACCAGCACCGACGCCTCACGGAGGGCCGCTTGACCCCGCTCCCCCACCTCTTTGAGGACCAGTTGGCAGTCGTACCGCTGCCGCTCCCGCCCGCTGATCCTCACGCCTCGTCCCCGGCGAGTTCGGCGAACAGCGGCGTGGAGAGATAGCGCTCCCCGGTGTCGCTCAGGATCGTGACCACGACCTTGCCGCGCATCCCGTCGCGGCGGGCGAGCTCGCCGGCGGCCCACGCGTTGGCGCCTGACGAGATGCCGACGAGCACGCCCTCCTCGCGGGCGAGCGCCCGCGCCGTGCGGAAGGCGTCGTCGCCGGTCACGGTGAGCACCTCGTCGTACACCTGCTCGTCGAGCACCGCCGGCACGAAGCCGGCGCCGATGCCCTGGATACGGTGCGGACCGGCCCGGCCGCCCGAGAGGACGGGAGAGTCGGTGGGCTCGACGGCGACCACGCGCACGCCCGGTCGCCGTTCCTTCAGGACCCGCCCCACGCCGGTGAGCGTCCCCCCCGTCCCCACGCCCGCCACGAACACGTCGACCTCTCCGGCGGTGTCGTCCCAGATCTCCTCGGCGGTGGTGAGCCGGTGGACCTCCGGGTTGGCGGGGTTCTCGAACTGCTGCGGCACGAACGCGTCGTCCAGCTCCTCGGCGAGCTCCGCCGCGCGGCGGACCGCCCCGGTCATCCCGTCGGTCCCCGGCGTGAGGACGAGGCGCGCACCGTAGGCCTTGAGGAGCGCGCGCCGTTCCACGCTGAACGTGTCGGGCATGGTCAGCACCAGGTCGTAGCCGCGCGCCGCCGCCACCATCGCCAGCGCGACGCCGGTGTTGCCGCTGGTCGGCTCGACGAGGGTCGTGCGACCCGGGGCGATGCGTCCGTCGCGCTCGGCCGCCTCGATCATGGCCAGCCCGATGCGGTCCTTGACGCTGCCGCCGGGGTTGAAGGACTCGAGCTTGCCGAGCACCTCGGCCCCGGTCTCGTCGGAGATGCGGTTGAGCCGCACCAGCGGCGTACGCCCGACGAGCTCGGTGACGCTGCCTGCCCTCTTCATCCTCGCTCCTCCGTCAGATGTGGTACATCGGTGCGGCGTCGCCGAGGGCGTCCTCCCGCCTCAGGAGGTCGCCGATGGTGGTCTCGGCGAGGACGCCCTCGAGCGCCTGCTGGGCCTCGATCCAGACGGAGGAGGCGCCGCAGCGGTCGATCTGGTCACACGGACCCTGGCCGCACTCGGCGGGCGCCGGCACGCCGTCGAGGGCGACGACGACGTCCAGCACGGTGGTCTCGTCGGCCGGACGGGCCAGCGTGTATCCGCCGGAGGCGCCGCGGCGGCTCCGCACCACCCCGCCGCGGCGGAGGGCGGCGAACACCTGCTCCAGGAACTGGAGCGGCACGCCGCGACGCTCGGCGACCTCGCTGAGCCTGACCAGCCTGCCGGCCTGCGAGCGCTCCAGGCGGGCCAGCTCCGTGAGCGCCCGGACCGCGTATCTGCTCTTCATGGAGATGTTCAGGCCGGACCCGCTTCCGTCCGATTCCCGAGTATTCCAGTCAAGATTACGGGACGGCAGGCTGCCCGTCAACGCGCGGCACCCGCACCCGGCGGCGGGAGACCCGTCCGACGGCGACGCAGCCAGTGGGTGGCCAGAGCCGTCAAGGTCACGGTGACGAGGGCGGCCCACACGATGCGGTAGGCGAGCAGCCAGAAGATGGAGGCCCCGAGGGCGAGGAAGATGAGCGTGTCCTCGACGACGGCGTGCACCATGCTCAGGAAGACGCTCATGATGAACACCTGGCGCCGGCCGAGGTCGTGCCGGCGGACGTCGCGCACGATCACCCCGCCGCCGTAGGCGAGCCCGAAGAGGAAGCCGATGAGCGTGGGCGCCGCCGACCGCTCGTCCAGTCCCACGTGCCGCACGACCCTGGCCCAGGCCCGCACCAGGGCACGGAAGGCGCGCGTGGGTTCCAGGAGCTCCAGGACCACCATGATCGGCACGACGATGAGGAACACCCTCCACAAGAGGTCGAACGAGCCGACGAGGAACTCCCGGGCGAGCCCCGTCACGAGACCGCCCCCATGAGCAGGTCGGCGATGATCGCCGCCACCAGCCCGGCGACGATACGCAGGGCGCCGAAGGCGAACCCGTTCATGCCGGCCTTGTGCAGCACCGCCCCCTCCACCACCAGGTTGTGCCCGATGAGGATCGCGACCGCCAGGACGGTGATCTGGCGCATCGTCAGGTCGAGCGCCTGCATCGAACCGACCGCGGCGTAGATGTTGAGCACGTAGCCCACCACCAGAGGGACGGCCGCGTCACCGGGCAGGCCCAGGACCTGCATGAGCGGCCGCGCCACGCCGGCCAGCCGCGCGATGACGCCGAGCCGATCCAGGACGAGCGTGATCCCGTAGGCCGGGATCATGACCTTGGCCAGCTCCAAGAAGGTGCGCAGCCCGGAGAGGACGCCGAGCCGCAGGTCGCGCCGCGCGGCGCCCCAGAAGCTGTGCGGCGGCTGCGGGAGCGGCTCTCCGGGGCCGCGCGCGGCCGGCGTGGTGTCGTCCTCTCGGATCATGCGCCGGGATTCTCGCACGCCGGCCCGCGGCTGTCATGGGCGCCGCCGGGCAACGTCACCGCGCGTGCCCGGGCGTCATCCTTGAGGCTCACCGGACGGGCGGGGGACGATGCCGCCATGTCGTCCGTCCGCACATGCGCCCTCGTCGCCGCCCTCACGGCCACCCTCACGGCCGCAGCGCCGGCCTGCGGCGACCGTCCGGCGGTACCCGCGGTGGCGCCGTCCGACGTCCACCTGGCCGCCGCCGCAGAGCCCGGCAGCAGTGCCGCAGACGGGTCGCACGAGGAGGCCGTCGCATCGCCCGGCGTCGCCGCCGGTCGTCGGGACACGGCGGCGGTCATGCCGTGTGTCGCCTCGTCGTCGGCGGTCTCAAGCGCGGGCCGGCCCGCCGCCGATCCGACGGACCGGCTCGAGGCGGCGCGTACGGTGCAGCTCTACTGCACGCTCATCGACAAGGGTCAGTTCGCGCGCGCCGCCGACCTCTGCACGCGGCGCCGGCTCTGGTCCCGGCACGCGCTCAGCGGCGTGACCCGGTTCCGCTTCCGCTCCGCTCGCGTGTTCGCCGCGCCGGACCGGCGCACGCTGATACTGAGAGCCCGCGTGCGCACACGCTGTGCGCGAGGACATCCGCTTCCGGACGGCCTGTCTGTCCTGTTCTTCACCCTGGGGAGGGCCGGCGGCAACGTGGGGGGATGGCGTATCTCCGCCGTCTCCACCCGCCCGTAATCCTCCAGGAAGGAGTCAGCATGACCAAACGGCACTGGGCGCACATGCTCGCGGTCGCGGTGCTCGCCACCGCCGCCCTCGCCGCCGCGGCGCCGGCCGCCGCGGCGACGCCGGGCGCCGTCGCGGAAGACGGCAGCGCAGCCGCGGCGGCGGCGCGCGAGTACCTCGAGGCGCGGGCCGCCGCGATCGGCGCCCCGCACCCGGCCGCCGTCCTGCGCGCCCGGGTCGCCGCCGGCGAAGCGCTCATCCGCTCTGAGACGCAGGTCGCCACCGGTACGGCACTGCGTGGCCGGCGCGCCGGACGCAGGCTGACTGCCGTCGCCTGCGACGTCACCGTACTCAAGACCCGGCTCGATCTCGGCGGCATGACGGCCAGGGTCACCGCGCACGCGGTCACCCGGCTCACATGGCGCTCGTCCGGGGGAAGGACAGACGTCGAGGGCAGTGGTCTCGACCATGAGCTCACGCTCGTGCGCCATGGCGACACATGGCGCGTCGCCGCCGACGCCTACACCGACGTCCTCACGGCGGCGTACCTCGAGGCGGCCGGAGCCCCACGCACCCGTGTGCGCGCCGCCGCACGCCGGAGCGAGCGCGCGGCACCGCCCGTGCGCCTTCCGCGCGCAGCGTCGTCGCTCCCGTCGCGTGTCGTCGACGCCGCCGCCGTCATACCGGCTCGCGGGTACATCGACGTCGTCAAGTACGACCGTGCCGCCGCCCAGACATATGCGGACAAGTACGCCCTTTCCTACAACGCGACCTACGCACGCTTCCCGGGGGCGGACTGCGCCAACTTCGCCTCGCAGTGCGCCTTCGCCGGCAAGATGCTCACCGCGCCGGGTGCGTACACGAGCGGCTGGTGGTACGACAAGCACGGCACGTCGTCGCCCTCTGACGACACCTACAGCATGAGCTGGATCAACGTCACCAAGCAGATGAGCTTCTGGGCCGGTCGCCGCATCGACTGGCAGCCCACGATCAGCGGAGTCGGGCGCGGCGACTTCGTCTACTACGACTGGACCGGCGACGGCGTGTGGGACCACGTCGCCATCCTGGTCGGCACCAACAGCTCCGGCCAGAAGGTGATCGACGCGCACACCACCGACCACTACCGTGTGTTCTGGAAGCTGGGCAGCGCTGCGACGAAGTACAAGTTCGCCAAGGTGCAGGCGCAGTGGAAGATCGGCTGAGCGTCAGTCCCCGGCGGGCACGACGTCGTGGGCCGCGAGGTCCCCGGCGGTGTCCCTGCGCCTGATCGGCACGAGCCGGCCGGCGGCCGTCACCGCGAAGGCGGCGGCCGTCGGCCGCGCGTTGTACGGGCTCATCATCTCGAGCGTGTAGGCGCCGGCGTCGAGGAAGGCGATCACGTCCCCCACGCCGGTGGCTGCCGGGAAACGCCGGTACGGCGAGTCCGCGTCACCGGCGAAGACATCGCCGCCGTCGCAGAGCGGCCCGGCGAGGCGGAACTCGGCATCCGCCTGCTCGCCGGCCCTCGAGGCGACGACGGTGCGGTAGTACCAGGCGTAGTTGGTGTGCTCGAGCAGGGTGTTGAAGCCGGCGTCCACGGTGACCCAGCGTTCGTCGCCGATCCGGCGGCCCATCCCGTCGCGACGCCCCTTGGTCTTCTCGTTCTCCACGCGCGCCACGAGGACGGCGGTGGTGGCGGCGATCGAGCGTCCCGGCTCCAGGAACAGCGCGAGGTCCGGTCGCCGCGCGGCGACCGCCCCGGCGACGACCTCCGCGTAGTCGGCGGCGGTCAGCAGCGAGCAGAAGTAATCGCTCGGGTGGCAGGTCACAGGCGCCTCGCGGTACGGCACCGCGAACCCGCCGCCGGCGTTCACGAAGCGCAGGCGCACGCCGGCGGCGCCCTCCACCTCGGCCACCAGGTCGAGAGCCGCGGCGATCGCCTCGCGATAGGGCTCCACGCTGGTGATCTGCGACCCGATGTGCAGGTGCAGGCCCACCGGATCGAGGCCGGGATGCGCGGCGGCGCGGCGGAACGCCTCCGCCGCATCGTCGCGGTCGATGCCGGCCTTGCCGCCGTGCGCGGTCTCGAGGCCGGGGTGCGTCAGCGTGGGGACGTGCACGTCGATGCGGGGCGCCACGGGGGCGACCGCGTCCACGGCCCTCGCCACCTCGCCGATGCGGTCGAGCTCGTACAACGAGTCGACCATGAGGGCGCGGATCCCGGCGGCGAGCGCGCGCCGGATCTCGTCGCGCGTCTTGGCGACGCCGTTGAAGACGATCTGCCCGGGCTCGAACCCCGCCTCGAGCGCCTTGTCGAGCTCGCCGCCGGAGTTGACCTCGACGCCGGCGCCGGCGTCGCGCACCACGCCCAGGAACCATCGGTTGGAGCACGCCTTGCTGGCGTAGAAGACCTCGGTCGCCGCGTGCGTCCGCCGGAAGGAGGTCAGTACGGCCGCGACGTTGTCACGCAGACGCCGCTCACTGAACACGAAGAAAGGCGTCTCGTGCGCGTCGGCCGTCTTCACCAGGTCGAGACCGTCGAAGCAGAGGTGTCCGTCGCAGACGGAGTACAGTGGGTCGGTGGCCGGCATGTGATCCCCCCTGCCTGTCGAATGCGCCGTCGGCGCAGTATACCGCGCCGGTCCCACTCGCCGGTCGTGAGACGATCCCGAGGATGCGGATCCGGGCGCGCCGTCCCCCACGCCGCCGAGCGCCCGGCGCGCCGCGTCTGATACCCTGCTGCGGGCGCCCTCCGGAGGCCTCACGGAGAGCCTGCGGCGCCCGCCCATCGGCAGACGGACGCACTGGAGACCAAAGTGGCGCTTCCCCGGGTCACGATCGACCTCGACGCCGTCGGCGACGCGACGCGCCGTTTGACGGACGCACTGCACGTCCGCGGCCTGCGGCTGAACGGCGTCACCAAGTGCGTGGACGGCGAGCCGGCGGTGGGACGCGCCATGCTGGCGGCCGGCGCCTCCGGCCTCGCCGACAGCCGCGTGCCCTCTCTGGCCCGACTCGCCGCGCACGGCCTCGGGCCGCTCACGCTCATCCGCGCCCCCCAGGCGGACGAGCTCGAGGCGGCGGCGCGGGTCGCCGACCGCGTGCTCCTCTGCGACCCGGACGCCGCGCGCGCGCTCGGGGAGCTCGCGCGAAGCCGCCCCGTCGAGGTCCTGCTGACGGTGGACCTCGGCGACCGTCGCGAGGGCGTCCTGCCCGACCTCGCCCCTACCGTCGCCGCCGAGCTCGCCGGCCTGGCCGGCGTGGACCTGGTCGGCATCGCGGTCAACTTCGCCTGCCTCTCAGGCCAACTGCCGTCGCGGGCCCTGTTCCGCCAGGCCGAGGACATCCTGGCGGAGGTCGCCGGCCACTGCGTCGCCGGACCTCTCCTCAGCCTCGGCGGCACGTGCGTGCTGCAGCACCTGGACGGCTACGTGCCGCGTTTCGCGACCGAGGTCAGGTCCGGCGGAGGGCCGATCTACGGTTACGACTTCGTCGGCGACCGCGGCCTCGCCGGCCTGCGCCGCACCGACCCGGTGCTCACGGCCGCCGTGCTCGAGTGCTTCCGCAAACCGCCGGCCCCCACGGGCGCCGCGGGTCTCGACGCCTTCGGTCACGTGCCGGAGGTCCGCCTGCCGCGGGAGGACGCCTGGTACGCCCTGCTGGCTGTGGGCCGACGCGACATCGAGCCGGCCGGCATGCGCCCGCTCCTCCCCGGCGCCTCTCTCGCCGGCGCGACCAGCGATGTGAGCGTGCTCATCGCTCCGGAGCGCCTGCACCCCGGCGACGAAGTGCGGTTCGCCCTCCATTACGACGCGCTCGTGCGCGCCGTCACCTCGCCGTTCGTCACCGTCGAGTGCGCACCGGACGGCGATCCACCCGTGCCCCGTGACGTCCCGAAGGGAGGCGCCCCATGAGACACGCCGACGCCCGCCGCGTGAAGGAGCGGCGGCCGCTCGAGATCGTGAGCCCTGCCGACGTGGAGCGCATCCACACGGGGGCGCTCGACGTGCTCGCCGAGACCGGGGCGATGTTCCACTCCGACCGCGCCCTCGACGTGCTGCAGGCGCACGGCGCCGCCGTGGACCGTGAGACGACCGTGGCCCGCATCCCGGCGGACCTGGTGGAGCGGGCCCTCTCCACCGTACCCGGCTCCTTCACCCTGGGCGGCCGCGAGAGGGCCTACGACCTGCCGCTGGACGGCGAGCACGTCTACCTCGCGTCGGACGGCTGCGCCACCCTGGTGCGCGAGCCGGACGGCGCCGTCCGCGCCAGCGTCAAACAGGACGTCTACGATGCCGCCCGCGTGGTCGACGGCCTCGACAACCTCTCCGCCACCTCGGCGCTCGTGTCGGCGCAGGACACGCCCGAGGAGAGCCGCGTGCTGCACGAGTTCGACGCATGTATGCGCGCCTCGCGCAAGCACAGCATCGTGGTCAGCATGAAGGACGCCGCCGAGGCCCGCGCCCTCCTGCGCATGGCGGAGGCCGTCGCCGGCGGCTCCGCCGAGCTGAGCGCCCGCCCGGTCTTCTCCGCCATCCTCTGCACCGTCAGCCCGCTCCACATGGAGAGGTCCGGGATGGAGCTGGCGTTCGAGCTGGCCGAAGCCGGCATCCCGCTGCTCCTCTACCCCATGCCCATCCTCGGAGCGACGAGCCCCGTCACGCCGGCCGGTGCGGCCGTGGTGGGCGCCGCGGAGATCCTCGCCGCCGTCACCGCCATCCAGCTCGCCTGCCCCGGCGCCAGGCTCGTCCACGCCGGCGGACCCACGGCGCTCTACATGCGTACCGGCTCGTACTTCGCCAACGTCCCCGAGGCCCTGCTGCTCCGCGCCCTGCAGAGCCAGATGGCGCGCCGCTGGGGCCTGCCGGCGGGGCTCGGCTGGGGCGGGACCAAAGCCAAGCGGCCCGACGCCCAGAGCGCCTACGAGAACACGCTCGGCCTGGTGCTGGGGCTGGCGGCCGGTGCGGGCCTCGTCTTCGGCGCCGGCCTCCTGGACAGCGTGCAGCAGATGAGCCTCGAGGAACTCGTCATCGCCGACGAGACGTTCGGCATGATCACGCGCCTGCTGCGCGGCGTCAGTGTGGACCCCGAGACCCTGGCGGTGGACCTCATCACGAAGCTCGGCTTCCGTGGCGACTACCTCTTCGAGCGGCACACGCGCGCTCACGTCCGCGAGCTGTGGAGGGCCAGGCTCGGCGAAGACGGCACGTACGAGAGCTGGACGGCCGCGGGGTGTCCACGGCTGGAGGACAAGGCGCGCGCCGTCGCCGCCGGGATCCTCGCCTCCCCCCCGCCCGAGTTCCCAGAGGCGCTCGGGCGCGAGTTCGACGACATCATCGCTGCGGTCGAGTCCGGCCGCTTCTGACCCACGAGGAGACCCCTGATGGCATACGCAGACAAGTGCTTCGTCGGCCGGCGCGTCAAGCTCGGCCTGCTCGACGAGGAGGACGTCCGGCAGATCCACGCGGCGACGCTGGACGTGATCGAGAACGTCGGCGTGAGGTTCCATTCACAGAGGGCGCTCGACATCCTCGAGGAGCACGGCGCCGCCGTGGACCGCGAGAGCACGGTGGCGAAGATCCCGGCCGAGGTCGTCGAGCGCGCGATGAGCACGGCGCCGAGCACGTACACCCTGGGCGCCCGCGACCCCGAGTACGACCTGCCGCTCGACGGGGAGCACGTCTACATCAGCTCCGACGGCTGCGGCGTCTTCACCCGCGACGCCGGCACCGGCGAGGTCCGGAGCTCCGTCAAGCAGGACCTCGCCGACTGCGCGAGGGTCGTGCAGGCGCTCGACAACGTGAGCGCCACGAGCGCCGTGGTCAGCGCCCAGGACTGTCCACCCGAGACCCGCGTCCTGCACGAGTTCGACGCCTGCGTGCGTGCCTCCACGAAGCACACCATCGTGGTGAGCATCAAGGAGGACCGGGAGGCGCGGGGCCTGCTCCGCATGGCCGAGGCGATGGCCGGCGGCAAGGAAGAGCTCCGGCGCCGGCCCATGTTCACGACCATCATCTGCACCGTGAGCCCGCTGCACCAGGAGCGGTACGGCATGGACCTCGCGCTCACCCTCGCCGAGGCCGGCATCCCGGTGAGCTTCTACCCCATGCCGATCCTCGGCGCCACGGGTCCGGTCACCATCGCAGGTTCCGCCGTGGTCACCAACGCCGAGTTCCTCAGCGGCGCCGTGCTCGTCCAGCTCGCCCATCCGGGAGCGCCGGTGATGCACGGCGGCGGCCCCACGGCGATGGTCATGAGCAGCGGCGCCTACGCGAGCAACTCGCCGGAGGCCCTGCTCCTGCGCGCCTGCCAGGGTCACATGGCCGACTTCTACGGCGTCCCCGCGTGGTACGGCGCCGGCGCCACCACGGCCAAGGAGCCCGGCATCCAGAGCGCCTACGAGAACGCGCTCGCGATGTTCATGGCCTACACCGCCGGCGCCGACGTCACCTTCGGCACCGGCCTGCTCGACGGCTCGCGCATCCTCTGCCTCGAGAACATGGTCGTGGACCACGAGGTCATCGGCATGGTCAAGCGTCTGTTGGCCGGCATCGAGGTCACCGACGAGACGCTGGCCGTCGACCTGATCAAGAAGATGGGCTTCAACGGCAACTACCTGTTCGACCGGCATACTCGCGCGCACGTGCGCGAGCTGTGGCAGGCGCGCCTCGGCGAGACCGGCAACTTCGACAGCTGGAGAGAGGCGGGCGCCAGGAGCACGACCGAGAAGGCGCAGGAGAAGGTGGCCGAGATCCTCGCCGCCCCGGCCCCCGAGTTCCCCGCCGACCTCGGCGCCGAGTTCGACGCCGTGATCGCGGCGGCGGCCCGGGAGTCCACGGAGGCCTGACCGCCGGACCGGGCGGTCGTCCGTACGGTCTCCACCGGCCGACCGCACGTGCGGTAGCATGGGGGACGCCGGCGCGAGCGCGCCGGCGGGGTGTCGTCGACCGTGGGAGCCGTGAGTGGGAGCCAGGAAGCCCCCCGCGTCCGGACAGAGCAAAGACACGGACAAGCTGATCCGCCGGCTCTCGCTGGTCGCGCTCCTGCTGTCGCGCCGCGGACAACCCGTCAGCGTGGCCGAGATCCGTGGCCGGGTGGAGGGCTACCCGACCATGAGCGAGGACGCCTTCAAGCGGCGTTTCTACGAGGACCGCGCCGAGCTCAAGGAGCTCGGCATCGCGATCCGCGCGCACGAGGACCCCTTCTCCGAGACGTCCTCTGAGCTCTACAGCCTCCCGGCCGACGCGTACTACCTCGAGCCGGTCGCACTGGACGGCGACGAGGTGACGGCGCTGGCGGCCTGCCTCGCCGTCCTCGAGGACCGCTTCGCCTACTCGCAGCCGCTCCGTCTGGCGCTGCTCAGCCTCGCCCAGGGCCGCCCCGAGCTCCTCAGCGACGCCGAGTCGCCGCCGCTCACCGTCGGACCGGAGGCGCACGAGCCGGCGACCGCCCTGCCGAAGCTCCAGGCGGCGGTCGCCCAGCGCAAAACCGTCACGTTCACCTATTACGCCATCACCCGTGATGCGGAGACCGAGCGGACCGTCGACCCGTACGGGCTGCAGCTGGTGGCCGGTGAGTGGTACCTGATCGGCTGGTGCCATCTGCGCCGTGCCCTGCGCACGTTCCGGCTCTCGCGCATCCGCTCCGCCGTCAAGTACCACACGCGGCGGCCGCACGACTTCCCCCCGCCGCAGGAGTTCGACCTCGATGCGTACCGTGACCGCCCGGCCTGGCGGCTCTCTGCGCCCCGGGGAGCCGCGCGGATCCGCGTCTCACCCGCCATGGCGTGGTGGGTCGAGGCGCACTGGTCGCATTGCGGCACGGTGGAGCCCGAGGCGGACGGCTCGATCGTCTACACGACGCCGTACGCCGACCCGAGGCCCCTGCTCGGCTGGATCCTCGGCCTCGCCGACGAGGCCGAGCTCCTGGAGCCCGCCGACCTGCGTGCGCGTCTGCTCGCGCAGCTCGACGCGCTCGAGGCGCTCCTCGACGCGCCTCCCCCGCCCGTCGGTGGTGCGCCGCCACGTCCGCCGCGGGCCGCCCGGCCGCGCCGTCGCCGCGGCAGTCCCGGCGACCTGCGCGTCGAGGTCGACCGCTTCACGCGGCTCACGGCGCTGGCCAGCTACATCATGCAGCGCTGCGACGACGAGGCCGTGCTCGAGGTGACCGAGGTGCGCGCCGACCTCGGGGTCACGGCCGCCGAGCTGCGCGCCGACGTCGAGCTCCTCACCCTGGTCAACTTCGGCGGCGACGGCCTCGTGCTCGGCGCCGAGTTCGTCGGACGCGGCCGGCTCCGGGTGTCGTGCGAGCTGGCGGGGCCGACGCTGGCGCGGCCCGCCCGCCTCTCCCCCCTCCAGGCCGACACTCTCCTGCTGGCGATCGACCTCGTCGGCCACCAGCTCCCGACGACGACGGGCGCCGCCCTCCAGAGCGCCGCGGCGAAGATACGCGCGGCCCGCGGCGGCGCCCCCGCCCTCGCGGGCGGCGACCTCCTCGTGCCCGCCGACAGGATCCTCACGGAGGTGAACCGCGCCATCGTCCAGCGGCGGCTGCTGGCGGTCGAGTACTGGACCGAGGGGACCGACGTGGTCAAGGACCGGCTCGTGGAGCCGTACCTGCTGGTGCGCAGCCGCGGCGAGTGGTACTACGTCTGCTGGTGTCGCACGGCCGGCGGCACCCGCGTGTTCCGGGTGGCCACCACCAAGAGCGCCCGGATGCTCGACGGGACCTTCGACCCGCGTGAAGAGGTCGAGCTCGACCTCTACCGCCGCGAGGGCATCCCGGCCTCAGGAGCGTATGCGCCGCAGGCGGCGACCGTCTGGTACAGCCCGGTCGTGGCCCGGTGGATCGCCGAACGGCAGCCGATCGAGCTGCTGCCCGACGGCTCCTGCATCGCGAGTCAGCCCTACGTGGACGTGCGCTGGCTCGCCTCCCACCTGCTGCGCCTGGCCGACCAGGCGCGCCCGCTCGACCCGCCCGAGGCGGTCGAGGGCCTGCGCGCCGTGGTGCGGCGCCTGCGGGAGACTTACGCGTGAGCGCCGCCGCCGACAACGCGGCGCTGTACGCCCTCTGGGTGGCGGCCTGGGCCTCCTTCGCCTACGGCCCCCAGCTCGTGGTCTGCATGCTCTTCGCCTGGTCAGGCTGGCGACGGGCGGGCGGGGACCTGCTCACGGCGCTCACGGTCGGCTTCCTGTGGTCGCTGATCCCGTTCGTCGGTATGGGCGCGACCTGGTGGAGGTGGCGTCGCGCCACGCGGGAGGCCCGTGCTCCAGCCTCCTCCTGACCCCGGGCGGAGGGACGGGCTCGTGGGCACGGAGGGCGGGCCGACGACAGAGCCCCACGGCGCTGTGCCGGCGTCGGCGGCGACCGAGGTCGGCGACACGGCGCCGTGGGTCTGGTGCGGCGCGCGGCGGCTGCCCGTGGACCGCGCCGATGCATCCGTGCCGCCGGCGACGCTCGAGCCGCTGCCCGACCTGGGGACGGCGGTCCAGGCCGCGTGCGCAGAGCCGATCGGAGCGCCGCGCCTGCGCGAGCTGGCGCGCGGCGCGCGGTCCGTGGTCGTCACTGTGCCGGACGCCTCCCGACCCTGCCCCAACGAGCCCGTGCTGCTCGCCCTGCTCGAGGAGCTGGCCGCGGCGGGCGTGCCGGACGCCGCCGTCACCGTCGCCGTGGGCTGCGGCCTTCATGCGACGACCGACGCGGAGGGGCGGGAACAGCTCGTCGGTCCGGCGGTGACCCGGCGGGTCGAGGTCGTCGACGCCCAGGGGATCGAGAGCGAGACCGTGGACCTCGGCGAGACCACACTGGGCGCCCCGGTGCGCATCGTCCGCCGGCTGGCGCAGGCGGACCTCGCGGTCACGGTCGGCGTGGTCGAACCGCACCTGTACGCGGGGTTCTCCGGCGGGGTGAAGGGCGTCGCCATCGGATGCGCGGGGCGCGAGACGATCGCCTGGACGCATCGCCCGGCGTTCATCTCGAGGCCGGGCGTCACCGTCGCCCGCCTGCGCGGCAACCCGTTCCAGGCGACGCTGCGGGAGATCGCCGCGCGCACGCCGCTCGCCTGGGCCGTCAATCTGGTCACGGCCGGCGGGGCGGCCGCGGCCGTCCGCGCCGGCGACCCCGCCGTCGTCCAGGCGGCGCTGGCACGTGACGCGGCGCCAGAGTGGGTGCGCCACTGCTCGCGCCGCTACGACGTCGTGGTCGCCGGCGTCCCGGCGCCCAAGAGCGACAACCTGTACCAGGCGAGCCGCGCGGCGACGTACCTCGGCCTCGCCGCCCGGCCCGCGGTCGCCGACGGCGGCCTCATCGTCCTGTGCGCCGATCTGCGGGCTGGTGCCGGCGACGGACCCGGCGAGCGCAACTTCCTCGCCGTGCTCTCCGCCGCGCGGTCGCCGGACGAACTGCTCGCGCGCGGCCTGCGGGACGCGCTGGGACCGGGCGGTCAGCGCTCCTTCGTCCTGGCGCGTGTGCTCGAGAGGCACCGGCTGGCCGTCGTCGGCGCGGCCGACCCCGGACTGCTCGCGCCGCTCGCGCACCTCGGCGTGGCGGCGTTCGACTCCATCGCCGCCGCCCTCGCCGTCGAGGACGCACGCCTCGGCCGTCGGGCGTCCGTCCTCGCCGTGGCCGACGCCATGTCGACGGTCGTCAGCGCCCCCTGAGCACCGCCGCGCCCGTCGTAGGCCGCCGGCGACCGTCGCCGGCGGACCCGCGCCGCTTCGTCTCGTCCCGTGTTTGGCACGTGGAAGACATTAAGTGGAGGCGTCGTGAGGAGGATCGATGACCGGTATCAGGGTCGGCCGCCTCTTCGGCATCGAGCTCGCCGTCCATCCGAGCTGGTTCTTCGTGCTGGTCTTCTTCGCCTCCACACTGGCGACCGGCTTCTTCCCGCGCGCCCACCCCGAGTGGGGTCTGACGACGACATGGGGCATCGCCGTCGCCGCGACCCTGTTGCTCTTCGCCTCGGTGGTCGCGCACGAGCTGGGCCATTCGCTCGTGGCGCGGTCCCAGGGCGTCCCCGTGAGCGGCATCACCCTGTTCCTCCTCGGCGGAGTGGCCCGGCTGGGCCGCGAGCCGGACTCCCCGGGCCGCGAGGCCTGGATGGCCGTCGCCGGACCGCTGGTGAGCGTGGCGATCGCCGGCGGCTCGCTCGGCGCCGCCTCCCTGGTGCCGGGCCCGGACCAACTCGTCGCCCTGCTCACGTACCTCGGCGTGGTCAACGCGGTCCTCGTCGCCTTCAACCTCCTGCCCGGCTTCCCTATGGACGGCGGACGGGTGCTCCGCGCGCTCCTGTGGCGGATCACCGGCGACCGCGTGCGCGCGACCGTCTGGGCGGCAGGGGTCGGTCAGGCGTTCGCGTGGCTCTTCATCGCCCTGGGGACCGGCCAGATCCTTGTCGCCGGCGGTCTCGGCGGCGTCTGGCTGATCCTCGTCGGCTGGATGCTGATCCAAGCGGCACGGGCGACGGCCCGTCAGACCGTGGTCGAGGACCTCCTGACCGGAGTGTCGGCGCGGCGGCTCATGACGACCCCGCGGGGCTGGCTCTCGCCGTACATGACGCTGGCCTGGGCGGCACGCGACCGCCTGCGCGACTGGGACACACGCTGCCTGCCGGTTGCGCCGGAGGATCCGGACGCCGAGTACGGCGGCCTGATGTGCGTCCGGGATCTGGAGCGTACCGCGCCGGACCGCTACGACCACGACCGTGTGCGCGACGTCATGACGCCGACGGCGGACCTGCCGACGGTGACCCCGGAGACCGGCGCCGCGGACGTCCTGCGCCTGCTGCGCGAGAAGGAGGCCGACAGGGCGGTCGTCGTGGACCGGGGCGGCCGTCTGCTCGGGTTCGTCGACGCGGAGGCGTTCGCGCGCTTCCTGAGCGTCCGCCGGCGACCGGACGGCCGCCTCAAGCCGCCGTCTAGGGCAGCTTGACGACCACGGCGGCGCAGTCGTCCGCGAGCACGCCGCCCGAGTACTCCCTGACGGCCTCGAGGAGTGTGTCGGCCAGGTCCCGTGCGCCGAGCGACAGGTTGGCGCGCACGGTCTGCAGCAGCCGCTCCTCGCCGAAGAGCGCGCCGTCGCGGCGGGCCTCCGTGATCCCGTCGGTGTAGAGGACGACGCACGAGTCGTCGGGCAGCACGGCCCGGTTGGTCGGGTAGGTCGCCCCGCGGAACACGCCGACCGGGACGCCGCCCTCGTCCGGCACCGGGAACACGCCCTGTCCGGCGAGCGCCACCGGGCGCGGATGGCCGGCGCAGGCGTACTCGAACACGTGGCGCGCCACGTCGACGTAGGCCACGATGAGGGTGACGAACGGCTGGTTCGGCGTCTGCGCGATCACCGCCGCGTTGAGCCGCGAGAGCGCCTCCCCCGGCGACCCCTCGGCGGCGTAGGCGCGCAGCATGTAACGGACCACCGCCGACTGGGCGGCCGCGGCGAGGCTCTTGCCGCACACGTCACCGACGATGATCATGAGCCGACCCGGCCCGAGCGAGACGATGTCGTAGAAGTCGCCGCCGACACGCGCCGCGTCCGTGGCGGCGCGATAGCGGACGCCGACCTCGATCCCGGGGACCGCCGGCGGGTCCATCAGGAGCGCCTCCTGGAAGGTCTCGGCGATGGCGTGCTCACGCTGGTAGGCGAGCGAGTTGTGCATGCTCGCGTCGAGCTGCGCCGCCAGTGTGCCCAGCAGGAGCCTGTCTTCGTCGTCGAACTCGCCGAGCTCCTTGTCGGCGACCACCAGCGCCAGCGGCTGCGGCGTAGCCTCCCCCTCCAACGCCGCAGCGATGAGGGTGGTGTCGCGCTGCCCGCCCCCTGTGAGGATCGCGACGCCGGCGTCTGCCCCGTCCCCCGACATCCCGGCCCGCCTGCAGCGCGCGAGCAGATCGGCCTCGGCGGCTGCGGCGAGGTTCGCTGCCGGGCGGCCGGCGACCGCCAGCGAGCGCGCCACGAGATAACCGCCGGCCCCCGCGACCACCGCTGCACTGCCCGCCTGGAGCAGGTCGACCGCGGCGCGCGTGACCTCGTCAAGCACCTCCCCGAGGTCGGCGCGGTCGAGCCGCCGGTTGAGGTCGAGCGTGAACGACTGCAGCCGCTGCAGGCGGCGAGCGAGGCGGTCCCGCCGCTCGGCCGTGTCCTGCACCTCGGCGAAGATGCGCGCCTTCTCGATCGCCAGGCCGGCGAACCGGCAGATGCTCCGCGCCAGCTCCACCTCCTCGTCGGAGAAGTCGCGGCCCTCGCGGCGGTCTCTCAGCTCGGCGAGGGCCAGCACGTGCTCCCGGATGCGGAGCGGGATGACAAGCTCGGCGTTGTAGCCGAACCGGCTCATCAGGTCACGCTCGGCACGGTTCAGCCGGGGGTCCTCCCGCGACGCGACGATCACCGGCCGGCGGCTGCGGACGGCCGTCGCATTGGTGGCGAAGTCATCGATCGCGTACTCCCTCCCTCTCCACTCCGTGGCGTCGAACACGCCGTCTTCGTAACTGACCAGGGTGCGCATGACGCCCGCCCCCGCGTCGACCTCGTGGATCTCGCAGGCGGGCACGTCCAGCGCCTCGACCAGCCTCACCGTCAGCGCCTGGAGGAGGTCGTCCACGTCGCCGCTCTGGGCGAAGTCCAGGCTGGAGTCGCGCACCAGCTCGAGGTCACGGCGCCGCCTCTCCAGCTCGGCCATGAGGCGCACGTTGTCGACCGTGACGCCGAGGTATCGGGCGAGGCCCTCGCCCAGCGTGATCTGCTCGCCGCTGTACTCGCCCGCGTCCTGCCGCCGGTTGTACACGAGCACGCCGACCTCGCGCTCCAGCGAGCGCATGGGCAGCACCAGGACGCGCTCCAGCCGCAGGTGGACGGCCAGCGGCGCCAGCGGTGACGGGTCGCCCTGCGCGAAGTCGCGTGTGAGCGCCGCGCCGGCGCGCAGCGCCTGTGCGGCGAGCGGGACCTCTTCGAGAGGCGCCGTGAACTCCCGGGGGTCCATTCCGAGACCGAAGCCGGCGCGGCCGCGCCACCCGTCGCCCTCGAGCAGCAGCAGGACGCCTTCGCCGGCCTCGAGCTGCTCGCCGAGACGGTCGAGCGCGTAGACGAGCAGCTGGTCGAGGTCGTCGCCTGAGCCTCCGCCGCCGAGGACGTCGGCGCCGGCCTCGAAGAGCTGGGCGCGCAGCACCGCGTGCTCCGTGGCCGTCGTCAGCCGCCGGATGAGGTAGGAGACCATCACGAGGGCGGCGCCGACGGCGGCGAAGTAGAGCAGCAGCAGCCACCGATCCGCATCGATCGGGCCCTCCCAGAAGAACACGAGGGTCGAGAGCGCCACCGCCACGGCCACGGCGAAGGCGACGGCGCGCCAGTGCACCGCGAGAGCCAGGAAGAGCAGGGGGACCGCATAGAGCCCGTCCACCAGGTACTCCGGGTGCATCACGTCCGCGAGGAACACCGCTGCGATGCCGATGGAGCCGGCGACGCTGCAGAGCACCGGATGCATGCGCAGCCAGGCGATCGCCCGGAGGATGCGGGGATGGCGCCGCTGGAGGGCGTCGAACGAGGCGTTGGTCTCGGCGACCGGCATCCGACCCCCTTGGCCGACGGTGGGCGATGCGCCGCGTGCGAGTCCCTACGGTACTACGCGCCGTCCGGCTGCGCTACGGAGACCGACGACGGATCCGCTCCAGCGTGCTCTCGCGACGCAGCTCGCGCAGTGCGTCCCGCGCGATCCAGCGGCCGCTGCGGGCGGCCGGGTCCCTGCGGTCGGCGGCGGCGCGCGTCTCCGCCTCGGCCAGGATGGCCTCGGCCGTGGCCACCGCCGCCGCGTGCAGCCGGAGGTTCCGCTTGCCGATGTTGCGCAAGGCCCAGTTGACCGCCTTCTTCACGTAGTTGCGGTCGTCGCCCGCCTCGCGGCGGCACAGCTCGAGGATCCTGAGGAACGGTTCGTCGGCCGCCGCCTTGTCCTGTGCGGCGAGGGCGGCGGCCGTGGCGAACGCCGCCCGCTTGACCCACTCGTCCCCGGCGGCGCTCCACTCGTCCACCTTCTCCCAGGCGAGCGGCGTCTTGTCGAAGAGGTTGGACGTGACCTGGTCGCAGACGTCCCAGGAGCCGGACTCCGCCGCCCAGGCGTCCATCTGCTCCGCAGTGACCAGCGCGGGGGCGTCGACCATGCCGGCCAACAGGCGCGCTTCGTGGTTGCCGGTCGCCCACAGGGCCAGCGCCAGCTCGTGGTCGGACCCGAGCTCCCTGGCGATCCGGCGCAGCTCGTACACCGACACGCCGAAGGCGTCGTCGGTGCGGATGCCGTAGCGCGCCATCCCCGCGCGGGCCTCCTCGCTGCCCAGCGCCTCGATCCGCCGAAGCAGCGCCTCGGCGCGGGCGACCGCCTCGCGACCTGCCCCTCCGCCGCGGTCCAGGGCTTCCACGTCAGGCGCCTCGCGACCCCAGGGCGGCGTCGGCGGCGCTGAGGATCCTGGTCAGCTCGGCGGCCTTGTCGGCCTCGAGCGGCTCCGGACGGTAGTCACGCCAGAGCTCCTCGGCGCGCTCACGCGCGACCTCGACCGGGTCGCGCAAGGACCCGTCCGCAGCGAGCTGGTGCGTGAGCGCCGGCACGACCGCCGCGCGCATGTGCCGACGCGTATGCCGATTGCCGAGGAAGTGCCCCCCGGGCCCGACTTCGGCGATCGCCTCAAGCGCCATCTCCTCGTCGTCGAGATCGATGTCCATGACCGCGTAGCGGGCACGACGGTAGATGTCGTCACCGAGGATCAGGTGCTCCGGATAGAACAGCGTGTACACGTTCACGAGCCCGATGCTCGGAAGCAGCTCGGAGCCCTCTGACGCCACCTGAGCGAGGTCGAGCGCCTCCTCCACGCCGGCCTGCCAGGTGCCCGGGGTCGGCGAATCGGTCCCGCAGGCGGCCGACTCCGCGGGCACGCCCCAGTGGTGGGCCAGCTCGGTGCCCAACGCCCGTGTGCGCCCGTCGAGCGGGAAGCTGATGAAGTTGCCCGACCGCGGGTCGGCCCAGCTCTGCATGGTGGAGTGCAGCACCGGCGCTCCGGGGCTCGCCAGCTGCAGCGCGACGGTGGCGGCGACCAGTTCGGCTGACCCGAGGGCGTAGGCGCCGGCCTTGGTCGCCGGCGCCGTGGTGCCGAGGGTCGGCATGGTCACCCAGGCGACCGGCACCCCGGCGGCGGCGAACACCAGCGCAGCCTCCATGGCGTCCTCGTCGATCACCAGCGGAGAGACGGTGCCGATGAGGCCGCTGAGGACCGGCCGGCGGCGCAGCTCCTCGGCCCCGCCGGCGATCACGGTGGCCATCTCCACGGCGTAGCGAGCCTCCCGCCCGCCGTTGACCATGCCCTGCAGGTGCTTGACCGTGTTGTTCCAGCCGGCATCGAGCTCGTGCAGCTGTGCCGTCTCGCCGCAGTCGCCGGCGCTCACGGTCGGCCACCAGAAGGAGATGCTCGAGAGGGCGTCCTGCAGGCGGGTGATGTCGGCGAGGTCGGCCTTCGTCGACGGGCGACGCTCGCGCGTGCGGAAGTCGACCACCTCCACACCGCACCCGTCCGTGGTGCAGTAGGTGCGGCCGTCGCCGACGGCGATGTCGCAGCTCGCGTCGCGGGCGCCGAGGACGAAGCGCCGCGGCGCCCTGTCCATCGCCTCGAGCACCAGGTCCGGAGGCAGCTTGACGACCTCGGTCGCCCGGTCGATCGCCGCTCCCGCCTCCTCGAGGATGTCGAGCGCCCTGCTGCTGCGGATGCGCACCCCGACCGTCTCGAGGATGTCCAGCGTCGCCTGCTTGAGCCTGTCGAGCTGAGCAGCCGAGTGGTACGTACGCGTGAACGCCGGCTCGATAGGCTCGATCGGCGGCCTCTGTGTGTCGCTCACATCCGTCTCCCCGTGTCTCCCCATGTCCGTCGCCGGCGAGATCGGGTCTCGCCGGCCCTGACCACACGATACGCGACGACCTGCTCCAGCACGATCACCACAAGCCAGGTCAGCTCGATCACGTTCGCGCCCGGCGGCAGCGGGACGAGCGGCCCGAGGGACACGGCGGCGATCTTCAGTCCGCGCCAGATGTGGTGTCGTCTCATCCGGGCGCTCATGTGCCGACCGCCGAGCCGGTCCCCGGGCAGCGCGCACGCGGCCATGCCCGTCATGCTACATCCCGCCGCCGCGATCGCCAGCGCGTACAGGGTCACCGCCGCCGGGGCGCCTCCGTGCCCGCCGATCAGGGATGTGGTGAACGACGTCGGCGTCGTGAATGACGGGCGGCGCTGCGCGCGACCTCCTTGCCCTGGTCGCGCGCCTGCCCCCTCCGCCCGGTCCGGTCCCGGGCGGCGCGTCCGCGTCGGCGCTCAGCGTCCGTCGTGGTCAGGTCGCCCGGATGCCGGCGTGACGCCGGCGCACCAGCCACCAGGCGACGATGACGGAGAGCCAGGAGAGCTCGACCACGGTCGTCCCGAGCGGCAGCAGGGCGAGCGACGCCACGAAGACGAGCGCCGTGACCAGGTTGCGCCACACCGCCAGCCGCACCTCCCCCTCGTCCACGGCGGACGACGAGAGGCGACGGCCGCCCAGGGCGTAGACCGCCAGCCCGACGGCGGCGAAGCCGGCGCCCGCGACCGACAGCGCATAGACCGCCACCGCGATCCGTTGATCGCCGTGCTCGCCGACGAGCGACGTCGTGAACGGCAGAAGGACGATGAAGAACAGGAGCAGCAGGTTGAGCCAGAGCAGCCGCCGGTCGCTCCGCTCCACGAGGAGGAAGATCCCGCGGTGGCCGATCCAGTACGCGCCGATCACGACGAAGCTGATGCAGAAGCTCCGGAAGCTCGGCCCCAGTCGCTGCAGTTCGGCCCAGACCTCCACACCGTCGCCGCGGGGAAGGGCCAGCGGCAGGGCGAGCAGCGTGATGGCGATGGCGAACACGCCGTCGCTGAAGGCGGTGATGCGCGCGACCTCCCTGCTCTGGTCGCGCCGCGGCTCCCCTCTGCCCCGCGCGGTGCCGGGCGGCGCGTCCGCGTCGGTGCCCATCGCCCTCCGACCTCCCCGCTCAGCCCCCGCGCGGCGGCTTGTACTCTGGCCGCCCGCCCGCCGTGCGCTCGAACACGCCCGGGTTCAGCCGTGTGCGCGAGATGCCCACACGGAACGCCCCGAAGACCTGCGTCACGTCGCGTCCGCCGCAGACGGGGCACACGGCCTTCTCCTCACGCGCGGAGGGCGCGCACAGGATCTCGAAGCGCCCGCCGCAGCTCGCGCACCGGTAGTCGTAGAGGGGCACGTCCTGACCCCGGCGCCCGTCAGCCGAGCGTCGACTGGCCTGGCCGCCAGTCCACCGGACAGAGCTCGCCGGTCTGCAGCGCCTGGAGCACGCGCAGGGTCTCGTCGGTGTTGCGGCCGATGTTGTTGTCGTGGACGACGGCGTACTTCAGGGTGCCCTCGGGATCGATGATGAACGTGCCGCGCAGGGCCATTCCCTCCGGCAGCAGCACGCCGTAGGCGTCGGCCGCCTCGCGTCGCATGTCGCTGAGCAGCGGGAACGGCAGCGAGCCGCCGAAGTCGCGCTCGATCCACGCCTTGTGGCTGTGCTCGCTGTCGGTGCTGGCGCCGAGCACCGCCGCGCCGAGGTCCTCGAACTCGTCGTTGTGCTTGGCGAAGCCGGTGATCTCCGTCGGGCAGACGAAAGTGAAGTCGAGCGGGTAGAAGAACAGGACGACCCACTTGCCGCGGTAGTCGCTGAGCCTGACGTCCACGAACTCGCCGTCCTTGACGCCCGTGAGCGAGAACTCCGGTGCCGGTTGACCAACCTGGACTGCCATACTCCTCCTTGTTCGCCTGCGGCCCGGGGTACCCCGTGCGTCGACGGTCGAAACGCGCCAGCTCCGCCCGTCGCGCCGACCGCGGCAAGGCGGTCTCAGGATGCGCCCGTCCTCAGTACTTGGGCGGCGGCGGCGAGGAGAACTCCGCCGTGAAGACCTGCTGTACGTCGCGGCTGCCGCACTTCGGACACACGGCGTTGGCCTCGCGTTCATCCATGCGGCACGTGACCTGGAACCGCTTCTTGCACTTGGGGCACACGAACTCGTAGTTGGCCATGCTTCACACCCCCCTCCGGACGGCCCTGCGTGTGAGGTCGCATCAGATGTCTTCCCGGCGTCGCGCCGAGGAGAACGTCCTCCGCGATCAACGGCCCCCCTGTTCAACGACCCGGCGTCGCTCGGTTATCGTGCACACATGGACGAGCGACCCTGGGCGTGGCCGGAAGGGCCGGCGGAGCTGGAGGCCCTCCAGCGCGAGCTGGCCGCCGCCGGAGACGCGGCGCCGCCGTGGGAGCCCGTGGGGACGGGCGCCGCGCTGACCGCCGGCACTCTCGCCGCTCTGGACATCGCGGCCGTGTTCGCCGCCTTCCCCCGCGGCGAGGGCGGCCCCGGCGGTGCCGGTCAGCACGTGGTGGCGGCCGCCGTCCGCTGGCGCGGCGGCCGCGTCGTGGAGCGCCGCACAGTCCAGGGACTCAGCGGCGGACCGTACGTCGCCGGCCTGCTGGCCCTGCGCTGCGGGCCGCTCCTCGAGGACGCCGTCGCCGGCCTCTCCCGGCGACCGGACCTGCTCCTCGTCGACGCCACCGGCCGCGACCACCCACGGCGCGCCGGGCTCGCGCTCCATCTCGGCGCCCGCCTCGGCCTGCCCAGCGTGGGGGCGACGAACCGCGTCCTGGCGGCGACGTTCGCCGAACCGGGCGCGGAGGCGGGCGCCGCAGCCCCGCTGCTCGCCGACGGCGAGCTCGTCGGCCACGCCGTGCGTACCCGCAGCGGAGCGCGACCCGTGCTCGCGCACGCCGCCTGGCGGACGACCCCGGACCAGGCGCGCGACGTCGTGCTCGCCCTGAGCCGACGGTGGCGCACGCCGCTGCCGTTGCGCGCGGCCCGCACGCTCGCCCGCACGGCCCGGGCCGGCGCGGAGATCCGGGCCTGACGACCGCCCGGCCGAGCCGACGACCGGCGCCGCGACCGCCTCGGCGGAGGCACGCCGCTTCACCGCCGCAGCGGAGGGGCATCACTCCCGTATGATCGTCACCATCGGACACTCGACCCTCTCGCAGGACGGGTTCCTCGACCTCCTCGCCCAAGACGGGGTGCACCTGCTCTGGGACGTGCGCTCTTATCCGACCTCCCACTGGGCGTGGTTCCGCCGCGAGCAGCTGGAGCGGTGGCTGCCGGCGGTCGGCGTGGAGTACGTCTGGGCGCCGGCCCTCGGCGGCCGGCGGCCGGCCCCGCCCCGCGCCATCCTCGACCGGTCCGCCGTCGCCGAGGGCGGGTGGCGGGAGGAGGGGTTCTTCAACTACCAGTGGCACATGACCTCGACGGAGTTCCTCGCGGCCGCCGACGAACTCGCCGAGCTCGGCCGCCGCGAGACGGCGGTCGCGATCATGTGCGCCGAGGGCCTCTGGTGGCGCTGCCACCGGTCCATGATCGCCGACTACCTGGTCGAAGCCGGCGTGCAGGTCGTCCATCTCCAGCCGAAGCGCCTGGACCACGCCACGAGGCGGGATGACCGCCTCGCCCGCTACGACCGCGAGGTGCTCGACGTGTGGCGGCGTCACCGCGAGGGCCGTCATGAGCCCGGCGCGGGCGACGAGGCCGACCGCGACGGCTGAGACGCGCGGGGGCGGCGGGGAGCGGCGCCGCGGCTCCCCGCCGCCCCGGTCGTCAGCTCGGCCGGCTCACCGCTCGCCGAGGAGGTCGAGGTCCGGGAACCGGCTCTGCGGGTAGGCGACCACGAAAGACCCGTCCTCGTCCATGCGGAACGTCCATCCGTAGACCAGGCGCTCGAACGACTCCAGGAAGTAGCCGTCCTGGTCGTGGTCGGTGGTGTCGTAAGCGTCGGCCATCACGAGCACGTCGTCCTGCGTCGCCTCCGTCCCCATGTCGTCGTAGCCGATGATCACCTGCCAGTGGCCGCCCCATTCGTCCCAGGCGACGAGCATCGGGATCCCCTCGGCGAGCAGGTCCGGGATCAGGTCGCCGACCCAGGCATCCGGATGCGCCGCGGCGTAGTCCCGCATGCTGAAGCAGACCCAGTCCTGGCCGTAGTCGGTGTTCAGGCCGGCGAAGATCTCCTTCTCGCCGTCGACCAGGGTGCCCCCGGCCGCACCGCCCTGCCGCAGTCGCGCCAGGTCGAGCTCGGTCAGGCCCTCGTCGTTCATGCCGAACCAGTCCATGACCATGAGCGCGGACGCCGGACCGCAGGACCATTCGGTGACCTGCTGGGTGGTGCGGAAGCCCTCGAGCAGCGTGAGCGAGTCGGTGCTCTCCGCCTCCTGCCAGGCGAAGAACCGGTAGTACGGCGAGTGCTGATGGTCGCCGGAGCGCTCGTAGCCGCCGGTCGCGGCGCCGGCGAGGCCGTTCGGCCCGACCCACGGCGTGTCGGGGTAGTAGGTGGCGAGATCCTCGGCCGCGTCGCCGTACGGGATCTTGTGGTCGTCGCTGAAGTCGCCCACGTTGTCCGGGTCCGCGGGGACCCCCTCGCCCTCGGCGCGTACGTAGCTCCACTTGACCGGCGTCGCGACCAGGTAGCTGGTCTGCCAGTACTCGTGCTTCTTGCGCGGGTCGACGTCCTCGAACCCGACGCCGTACGCGAGTCTCTCGTACGACTGGATCGTGTAGCCGTCGTTGTCGTGATCGGTGCTGTCGTAGGGGTCCATGAGGACGAGCACGTCGTCGTTGGTGTCCTCCGTGCCCATGTCGTCGTAGCCGATGATCACCTGCCAGTGGGCGCCGAAGCTGTTCCAGCCGACTATGATCGGCGACCCGCCGGCCAGGGTCTTCTTGACCCAGACGGGGTCGAGCAGCTTCTCCGGGTCCTTGAAGCTCGACTGCAGCCTCCACTTGCCGGTGACGCCCGCCTTGTGAAGGCTCGTGAAGACACTGCTCAGCTGGGCGAGCGAGGTGAACCCTCCCCACTTGGCGTTCGGCCGCCGCAGCGCGATCATGTCCTTCTCGTTGAGGTCCTTGCGCACGCCGAACCAGTCGAGCACGCTCAGGGCCGACGCCATGCCGCAGGTCCCGCCGGTGACCTGCAGACTGGTCCGATAACCGCTGAGGATGGTGAGGGTCTCGCTGGACGTGGTGTCGTAGAAGTCGATGAACGGCCAGTAAGACGGTTCGGAGAGGTTGGAGAAGTCGGTGATCCCGCTCCAGTCACCGATCCCGTAACCGACGAGCTGTCGCTCGCCCATCGGGATGCGGTGCCTGGCGCCGTAGAGCGCCCGGCCCGTGATGTCGTCGACCGCCGGCTCGGTCTCGGCGCCCGCTCCGTCGAGCCAGGACATGCGGGCGTCCCAGTAGCGGCGACTGCGGGTGCGGGGGACGACCAGGATGCGGTCGGCGACCTTGTCCCCGTCGATGTCCCAGAGCTCGATGTAGCGCCCGACCAGCCGGGTGCGCGGATACCTCTTCCCCAACCGCCCGGTGCGGCGGAACGTGCGCGTGCGGGCATTCGCGACCTGATACACCACCGCCCGACGCGCGACCCGCCGCAGGTTCATCCTGCGGCCGTCGAGGTAGCCGAGCAGTGTGAACGGTCGCAGGCACTCCCCGCTGCGCGTGAGGCGCCGGTAGGAGACCGGCTTCGCCTTGGCCGGCTTGGGTTTGGCCGGCTTGGCCACAGCCGCCGGCGCCAGAGCCAGCAAGAGCAGGATCGCGCCGGCCACCAGGGCGACCGACGGGATGTCCCGACGTGACCGCAGGTGCATCTGGGACCCCCTTGTGTCCTGCGGCGGGGCCGCCACGCGGTCGCACGGCGGGAGCAGCGGTGCGATCGCCACGGGCGGCCCGCCCCCTCGTGAGTCGTCTCGGCCGCCGGCGAGCGGCGCCGGGCGGCCGCGGGGGGAACCTGACACAGCGAGGCCCGCTCGTCAAGGAGGATGCGCCGTGCGGACCACCGAGCCGCTCCGGTATCCTGTTCAACCCTCTGCGCTTCGGCGGCTGGTGCGCCGCGGACCTGGCCCACTTCGCCCACGGCGTCGGCCCCTATCGCTGCTTCCCGCGCGGCGAGCGTCCGGACCGGGAGCGCATCGCGGAG
>ENA-UOUL01000626-UOUL01000626.1-bioreactor-metagenome-genome-assembly--contig:-NODE-626-length-58913-cov-5.478721_pt1 | contig 58913 bp, 52 predicted proteins | sample MGYA00249838_ERZ747220 | MGnify/ENA primary metagenome ERZ747220 (study PRJEB28778, sample SAMN05720191) | bioreactor metagenome | isolation source: Anaerobic biogas reactor | place: USA:Washington... | reverse complement strand
GTGACATGCCCTCGCGGATGTCGGGGTTGTTGGCTATCGACTTGAGGGTGATGTGTGGGACGCGCTTGTAGACGAAGCCCTTGCGGACGTCACCCGAGAAGGCCGAGGTCGCCGGCGGGACGCCGGTCAGCTCGGCCTCGCGCTTCGCGCCCTCGGGCGAGTCCGCGAGCAGGTAGTACGGGAAGCGCGCACCCATGAGGCGTGTGCGTGCGAGGGCGAGAGCGACGCGGCTGGTGTCAATGGTCAGCCATCTCCTGCCCCATTGCTCGGCGACTTGGGCAGTTGTACCGCTGCCGCAGGTCGGATCGAGCACCAGGTCGCCGGGATCGGTGGTCATGAGCAGCGCGCGGGCGACCGCCTTCACGTTCGTCTGCACGACATACGTCTTCTCTGTCGCGTCGAAGCCCCACTTCGTATCAGCCCAGATGTTGCCGATGGCGGCAACCGGAAAGTCATCGAGGTACCGGATGTAGGAGAGCGACTTTGCGCGGGGCATTAGTCGCCCGGCAAGCTCCAGGCGTCTCATGCCATCGAGGGTTGTCTTCCAGTTCGATCCTGAACCGGGATGGTACGTCTGGCCCTTATACTCGAACGGCACTGTCGTGTTTGTCCGGAACCCCTGCGACGTGAGAGGGCTCGGCCTGAAGACCCGCCATCCCGGAGGCAAGACCGCCGCTCCAGACCGCTCGTCGTCAGTGATACGTCGACGCTCGCCGTCAACGCTGATGGCCTGGTTGTACTCGACGCCAAGCTCATCTGCGGGTGTCTTTTCCCAGAACATGCGCCTGAACTTCGTAATCGAGCGCTCTCTCGCATACCAGAGCAGGTAGTCAGACGTCTGGGTGAGCAGTGCTGTCGTCTGCGAACTCGCTTTCTTGAAGAGGATCTCACCGCAGAAGTTCTCGCTGCCGAACACCTCATCCATAAGACAGCGCAGGAGGTGTACGTTCTCGTCGCCGATCTGCACGAAGATGCTGCCGCTCTCTGTGAGGAGCTCGCGCGCGACCGTCAGGCGGTCGCGCAGGTACGCGAGGTACGAGTGGATGCCGAGCTCCCAGGTGTCGCGGAACGCCTTGATCTGCTCGGGCTGGCGGGTCGCGTCTTCGGCCTTGCCGTCCTTCACGTCGCGCTTGCGCGTGCTCACCTGCCAGTTGCTGCCGAACTTGATGCCGTACGGCGGGTCCATGTAGATCATCTGGACCTTGCCCTTGAGGCCCTCCTTCTCGGCCAGCGAGGCCATCACCAGCAGCGAGTCGCCGAGGATCATGCGGTTAGCCCAGTTCTGCTCGTGGCGGTAGAACTCGACCAGCTCCTGGAACTCGATGCCGTCGTAGTCGTCGAACAGCGTCATCTCGGGCTCGGGCTCGCCCTTGCGCGCCGTCTCGCGCAGGTTCTCGATGATCACCTGCGGCAGGATCTTCTCCTGGATGTAGATGGGGACGACCGGCACCTCGAGGTCGCGGGCGTCCTGCTCGTCCTTGCCCTGCCAGACGAGCTGCGGGTCGAGCGAGGGGTCGCGCGGGTAGAGCATGCGGCCCGGCTGCGACTCGTCACCCTCCACGAAGCCGCGCAGCTCGTTGGTGGGGATGTTGGTGCGCTTGTCGTCGTGCCGGTAGGTCTCGACGGGCTTGGGGCCGGTGGGCTTCTTCCTGCGCGCCATCGTCTACTCCTCCACGAGGTTCGAGAGGAGGATCTCGAGCTCGGGCAGCTCCTCCTTGATTGTCGACCAGAGCACCGTGTAGCTGACCTCGAAGTAGTCGTGCACGATCTTGTGCCGGATGTTCATCGTGTCGACCCACGGCACTTCTGGATGTGCGAGGCGGTAGTCCTTGGAGACCCTGCGCGCTGCCTCGCCCACGATGGTGATGCTGCGCTCTACGATGTCGTGGAGATCCTCGTCGTCGCGGAACTCCTCCCAGGTCACCCCGGTCGTCTTGCGGCGAATGCGCCGCACGCGGTAGAGCATGTCCTCAACGAGAGCGACGTCGCTACGCGGCAAAGACATCTTGTGCCTCGCTCAGGATCTGGTCACGGATACGTCTGTTGACGAAATCGACCTCGACCAAGTCGACCTTGCGACCGCCGAACAGCTCCGTCAGTTCGTCGTAGATCTTGTAGACCTGCTTGCCCTCGAAGTCGTCGCGGAACTCGACGAGCACGTCCACGTCGCTGTCCGGACCGAAGTCGTCACGAAGGACGGAGCCGAAGAGCGCCAGGCGCTTGACGGCGCGGCGCTCGCAGATGGCCTCGAGCTCCTCGCGCGAGAAGTCGATGTGGATCATGGCTGCACCACCTCCACGACAATCGTAGCCCGAGTGCGGAGCGCGGCGGAGGTCAACTGGCTGCCTCCAGTCGCGGATCGCGCCAGATTCATGCCGCGGCTCACGCCTCGTCCTCCGCAGCCAGATGCGCCCGGATCGTGTTCTTGGCATCCCACGGGTCGCTAATCTCGAGGAAGCTCCAGCGGCCGAACCGGCTGTCGTTGTTCACCGCCGGCACCCAGAGACTGCGCGCGGTCTCCACCTTGGCGGCCTTCTCAGGCTTGGGCTCGCCGGAGACCTCGATGATCAGGTTGAGCGCGTCGCGCGTGAGGACGCCGTCAGACGCGGTCCCGTCCGCCCGCAGCCGCACGATGAAGTCCGGGATGTAGTGGCGCGCCACGCCCTCGTGGGTGTACGGGATGGTGAACCTGAGGTTGTGGTTCTTCACGTAGCTCTGCACCTCGGGCATGCCCTCGAGCGTTTGCGCCATCTTCTGCTCCCACGAGTCGGTGTCGCAGACCACGTGCGAGATGTGGCACTTGTCGGGGTCGCTCGGCCAGACGGGCCGCGTGGTGTCGAAGTCGACGTAGCTGGTGGAGCCGACGGGGTCGTAGGGCTGCACGATCGGCAGCAGGACCCGCTCGCCCGCGCTGGACTCCACGATCGCCCGGTAGATCTTGTCGGCGGCGCGGTGGGCGAAGCCCGCGAGCAGCAGCATCTGCGCGAACGCGTCGTCCTTGCAGGTGAGGCACTCGCGGCGCCAGGCCCGCGCCGCCACCAGGATCTGCGGGAACAGCCAGGGTCGGTTCGCCGGCTCTCCGGCCGCGTCGGCCACGTGGAAGTACGTCTCGTAGACCAGCTTGGCGAGCAGGAAGTCGACCTCCTGCAGGCGCCGGGCCTTGAGCTGGTCGAGCGTGTGGATGTCGCTCAGCCCGAACACCGGCGCCATCTCCACCTTGGTCGGCACCTCGGCGCTGCTCAGCGACATGCCGGCCTGCCCGTCGAAGCGCACCGTGAGGCGCTCTCCGGACAGCTCGTAGCGGTAGCCGGTGAGCCGCGGGAAGGTGAGCTCGTGGGCGACGCGTTCGGGCAGCGCCCGCACCCGCGTCGCCTTCTTGGGCAGCACCGGCTCGCTGATCTCCGGCCCCACCGGGATGAACGAGAACGGCACTCCGTACACCTCGGCGTACTCGGGCGGGAAGAGATCGGTCTCCGCGTCGGTCACGTAGGTGGTACGGCGCAGCGCGCGGCCCACCACCTGCTCACAGAGCAACTGGGTGCTGAACGCGCGCACGCCGAGCACGTGCGTCACCGTGTTGGCGTCCCAGCCCTCGGTCAGCATGGAGACGCTCACCACGCACCTGATCTGCTCGCCCAGCCGGCCCGGCTTGCCCACCGTGTTCATCACCTCGCGCAGGAGGTCCTCGTCGGTGATCGCCTCCGCGTCGCGGTCGGGGAAGCGCTGCCGGTACTGCGCCTTGAACTCCACGATCTCGCGCGCGGCCGCCCGTTTGAACTCGGCGCTCATGGCCTCGCCGGACTCGAGCTGCGAGGAGTCGATCAGGATCGTGTTGGGGCGGTCGGTCCAGCGGTTCTCGCCGCTGGGACCCCGCTCCACGTTGCTGAACAGGGCGAGGTTGCCGGGGGCCACCACGGTGCGCCGCTCGTCGCCCTCCCCCACCTCCTGCTCCCAGCCCGCGATCCAGTCGAACACGAGCTTGGAGACGTTGGTGTTGTTGCAGACCACGATGAACACCGGCGGCGTGAGCCGACTGCCCTCGCCGCGCTCCTCGGCCGCGCGCGTCCAGGCCTCCTGGTACTTCTCGTAGTTGCCGTAGAGGCTCTGCAGCGCGCCCTCCAGCTCCTTGGGCAGCCGCGGCGCGCCGCCGTCGACGGCATCCGTCTTGCGGCCCTTCTTGGGCAGATCGTCCTTCACGTGCGGCCAGAGGTGCCGGTACATGGGGATGGCGGAGACCATCGAGTCGTCGGCCACCGGCACGCGCGGCACCTTGACGATGCCGCACTCGATCGCATCGACCAGCGAGAAGTCGCTCACCACCCAGGGGAACAGCGTGCCCTCCGGGTAGCCCGAGCCGCGCAGGAAGAACGGCGTGGCGGAGAGGTCGTAGATGGCCCGGATGCCGATCTTGCGCTTGATCGCCTCCAGGCCGCTGATCCAGACCCGGGCCTCCTCGTCGCGCCGCTGTGCCTCGCGCCTCTCCTCCCCCGTGAGCGCGGCCGCGTCGGCCTCCCCCTCCGCCTCGGCCGGCTTGCCGCGGTAGCAGTGGTGCGCCTCGTCGTTGAGCACGACGATGTTCTTCTTGCCGCCGAACTCGCGGCACACGCGGCGCACCATCTGGTCGGGCGTCTCCTTGAACGGGCTCGCCTCGCCCGCGCCGCGGCCGGCCAGCAGGCGCTTGGTGAGCCGGCCGGCCGACGCCTTCTCGCGGAGCAGGAAGGCGTGGAAGTTGGTGATCACCACCCGCGCGCGGTTGAGCCGCTCCGTGAGCTCCGCGGGCACCACGTCGAGGGCGCGGTAGTAGTTGCCGCCGTCGTTGGGCAGCAGCACGCGCAGGCGGTCGCGGATCGTGATGCCCGGCGCCACGATGAGGAACGAGTCGCTGAACCGGGCGTCCTGCGGGTTCTCGATCTTGTTGAGCGCCTGCCAGGCGATGAGCATGGCCATAACCACCGTCTTGCCGCTGCCGGTGGCCATCTTGAAGGCGAGGCGGTCGAGCCCGGGGTTGGCCGTGTCGTTGGCTTCCTTGAGCCTGTTCAGCAGGTACGTGCGGCCCATCTGCCGGGCGCACTCGGTGAGGTAGATCGCGGTCTCGACCGCTTCGAGCTGGCAGAAGAAGAGCCTGCGGTCGCGGCCCGGCCGCCGCCAATGCTCGAGCAGACGGCGCGTGGTCCGCGTGACGCCCGGGTAGTTGCGCTTGCGCCACCCGGCGACGTCGCCGCGCACCTCGTTGATGTAGTCGTTCTCGCGCCGCCGGTCGTCGGTCCACTCCGTGCCGAGCTGCAGCTGCGCGCCCTTCTTCTTCGGCTGCGCGACAGGGATGAAGTAGGCGCTCGGACGGCGCGTCTCGACGATCTCGCTGGTGATGCCGTCGTCGTCGAACTTGAAGTGCCGGCGCGGCTCGGTGAACGCCGAGTTGATGACCGGGTTCTCGATGACGGCTTCGCGCACCCATCCCTCCGCGGTCGGCGCGGCCCCTGCCGGACGCCCCTCGCGCCCGAGCCTTACACAGAGTCTATCGGACGAGGTTGACGGATTGGTGAGGGTGGTCGCTGAGGAGGCGGCGGGAGACGCTACGTCAGCCGGCGCGGAGCCCGCCTCACACGACGCACGAGAACGACACGCCGCCGTGACTACTGCCGTCGCGCGCCCGACGGCAGGAAAGCCGTCAGCACGAGCCGGACGCGTGGGAATGGGAGTGGCTCTCCGTGCACAGGGCCCAGTCGCCGCCGCTGCCCTTCGCAGACCGTGCGAGTGCCTGTCGCACCGCGGCATCGACGGTGTCCCGGGACAGACCGTACACGAGGACGACCAGCTCGACCTCCAGGGATGTTCCCGGCTCGAGCGGCTCGAGGTGCGCTCCGCGGCACGCTGCCCCCGTCCGCCGTGAGGTGAGGCTGCACGCGAAAGCCCGGCCGTTGCCCGCGGCATGGCATTTGATGTGCCCGATGAGGGAGCAGCCCGCCGCATGGCACGCCTCGCCGATGTCGGTCAGCAGTGCGGCCAGGAGCTCCCCTCCGCTGTCGACGCGCCTTCCGGCCTCGAACGTGAGCGAAGCGGCGAAGGGGTCCAGTCGGTCGCGTTCCGTCACGACGTCCTCCCCGGCTTCGCCAGTGAGCGCGCCAGGTCGGCGAGGGCGACCGGGTCCGTGGCGGAGAGCGTCCGCAAGGCGGCCTTCGGGTTGAGGCGTTCAGCCACGCTTCGGGCCTGTGCGACTTCGGCGCCCGTAGCCAGGTCGGTCTTGGTCACGATGATCTCGTCCACGCCTGCGATCTGGCTCTCGATGAGGGGCGTCATGACCTCGATGAGCGCCTCGAGGCGGGTGGGGTCGAGAACGCCGATGCTGCGCGTGCTCGCGAACGGCGGACCTCCATAGTAGCTCAGCGAATCCGCGATGCCGTCCGGAGTGGCGACGCCGGAGGCCTCGATGATGATGTTCTGAGGGCGCTCCTCGCGCACCAGTGCCTCCATGGTCTTGACCAGGTCCACGCCCATCTGGCAGCAGATGCAGCCGGAGGTGATCTCGTACACCTCGAGCCCGTCGTCGCGCAGGATGCGTTGGTCGACGCCGACCTCGCCGACCTCGTTGACGATGAACGCCGTACGGTGACCCCGTGCGGCGAGCTCCTTCGCCAACGCCAGGATGAGGGTCGTCTTGCCCGAGCCGAGGAAGCCTGAAAAGGAGAGAAGGTCCATTGGATCAGGCCACTGCGGCGCCCGGTTCGCCGAGCGCCGCAGTGGCGCAGGAGTCATTGCACCGAGTCGATCATCGCCTTGACGTTCTCGTACTTCGCATCCGGCGGGATGCAGCATCCCTGGGCCAGGATGAATCCTCCCGGCCCCACCTCATTGATGAGCCGCTTGCAGTACGCGGTGACCTCGGCCGGGGTGCCCAGCGAGAGCATGCGGGGAGGCACGTCTCCCATGATGCACATGTGGTCGCCCAGGATCTCCTTGGCCTTGAAGATGTCGGTCTTGCCGTCGAGCGACAGGACGCACTTGCCCTTGGGGAGCTCCAGCAGACGCTCGAGGTCGCGCGTCCAGTCGGCGTCGAAGTGCAGGACCGGGATGGCCCCCTCCTCGATCGCCACGTCGACCAGTTCCTTGTAATAGGGGAACACGAACCGCTCCCACAGCCGCGGCGAGAGGAACTCGCTGGCCGTGCGCCAGCCGCCGATCCAGAGGCCCATGAGGGAGAGACCCCGGATGACCTGGCGCATCTGCTCCTTGAGGAAGGGCAGCGCGGCGTCCATCGCGGCCTGTACCTTGTCAGGCCGGCGATGCATGTCGAGCATGAACTGCTGCATCGAGCGACCGCCGCAGAAGTACTCGTACGGCACTGTTGCGAGCACTGGTGAGAACACGACGATGCCCTTCTCGCGCCACGCCGCGAAGGCGTCGGGCAGCGTCGCGACAAAAGCCGCGAAGGCCTCGGCCGTCCCGGGCAGTCGCTCGGCGAAGTAGCGCTCGAGCCAGGGGCCGAATCCCTCGTCGAGGATCGCGTCGTAGTCCTCCGGCGTCATCAGCTCGATCTCCTCGACCTGCCAAGCATCGTTCTCGCCGAGGTCTCGCCCCGGGATCTTCAGCCTGGAGAGCCAGATGGTGCTGAGAAGGTGGACGTTGTAGTTGGCGTGCTGGATGCCGTCCAGCTCGCCCAACCCGGAGAACACCTCGATCATCGTGCGATAAGCGATCTGCGGGTCGGTGCAGAAGTCCGACACCTTGACGCCGGCCTGACGGGCAGTGAAGGCGTCACCCAGCGGAACGATGGGGACACGATCGGGTGTCTTGAGCGCGACCGCGTCCCGGATGCGCCGTTCCTTCTCCTCGAGCAGTCGCTGAGTAGCGGCATCCATCGTCAGTTCACCCCCAGGTGTCTCTTGATCGCCACGACGGCGTCCTGTGCGGTACGGCAGTAGAGGTCCGCCCCGACGTACTCGACGAGCGACTCATCCACCGGGCCGCCGCCGATGTAGATCTGCAGACCGTCCCGGAGCCCGGCATCCTCGAGCGCCGCGATCGTGTTCTTCATGTCGTCGAACACCGTGGTGAGGAGGCAGGACATGCCCACGAACTGCGGATGGTGTTCCCGGACGGCGGCCACGAACGCCTCGTAGTCCACGTCCATGCCCAGGTCGACGACCTCCACCCCGTTGGAGCGCAGGATGGTGGCGACGATGTCCTTGCCGAACTCGTGGATGTCGTTCTTCACCGTGCCGAGGACCATCGTGGCGAGCTTCTCGGTCTCGCGACTGGCCAGCTTCTCGGCCAACGGCTCGTTGACCTGCTTGAAGATGTCGGCCGCGTAGAGGAGCTCTGAGAGGTAGTACTCGCCGTCCTCGAACCGCTTACCGACGATCTCCATGCCGCGCTGCACGTCGGCGAGGATGGCCGTGGGATCGTCGCCGGCGGCGATCCGCTCGCCGACGCCGGCGACCACCTCGTCTTCCTGCAGGTCACCCAGTGCTCGTGCCAGATCGGTCGTGCTCAATGTGGTGCCTCCCTTCTCCGGACATCCGCCGGAGCGCGCTCGCACATCTCTTGCGCGGCTCCTCTTCGCATTCTACAACATATCTAGAGAAGTCAAGCTCGACTCGTCTAGGTATACTGAATGACCGACAGCGTGACCCGCAGGCGAGGGAGGTGACCGTGACCGGAGTCGGGTCGGACGTCCGGACGAGCGCATCTGGCCGTTCAGCGCTCTCGAAGCGCGCGAGCACGTCGCGGGGCGAAGCGCGCGCGAAGCACCCGTATCAGCACATCGCCGACATCGTCCGCGAGCGCATACGGCTGGGCGCGTACCGCCCCGGCGACCGCCTCCCGTCGGAGTCGCGGTTCTGCAGCGAGTTCCACGTGAGCCCCATGACGCTGCGCCGGGCCCTGGCGGTTCTCGTCGACGAGGGTCTGGTCTCGACCGAACAGGGCCGCGGGACGTTCGTGCGCGCCCTCGACCTCGGGGTCGCGACCTTCCGTCTGCACGACCTCACCCGGCAATGGATGGACGATGCGGTCCAGGTGCGCCTGCTCTCGGCGTCCACGACCAGGGCGAGCGCCCGCGTGGCCGAGATGTTGCGGCTGCGCCAGGGCCAGCGCACTGTGTACCTGCGCCGTCTGCTGATGAGGGACGACCACCCGATCGTCTACCACCACGAACACATCGTGTACGACGCCCGCCGGCCGCTGGTCGAGGCGCAGTTGCAGATCACCTCCATCGAGGGCCTGCTCCGTTCGTTCGGCGGGCACGGTCTGCATCGCGGCGACCTGCGCGTGTTCGCAGTCAATCTCGACGACAAGGCCGCACAGCTGCTCCAGGAGCCGGACCGGGCCGCCGCGCTCTGCCTCGAACACGTCTTCTACGAGTTGGACGGCGCGCCGGTGAGCTGGGGCTGGTTCCTCTGCCGCGCGGATCAGTTCTCTCTGGAGACGCGGCTCGGACCGGGCGTGACCGCCGACGACCCGGAAGGACCGTGGACGAGATGAACACCATCACGGACGCGCTGATCGAGCTGGACGAGGATCGGACTCTCCGCCTTGTGGAGCAGGCGCTGGTCCAGGGAGAGCGTTCGCTGCCGATCGTCAGTGCGTGCGAACAGGCGATGCGCGTGATCGGCGAGCGCTACCAGCGTGAGGAGTACTTCCTCTCCGGGCTGATCCTCGCCGGAGAGATCTTCCGCGAAGTGCTGGCGTTGATTCGACCGGGGCTCGAGGGTGAGATGGAGGGCCACTCGTCCGGCACCGTGCTGCTCGGGACCGTGGCCGGCGACATCCACGACATCGGCAAGAACCTCACGGCGACCACCCTGCGTGGCCACGGATTCACGGTCATCGACCTGGGCGTCGACGTGCCGCCGCGGACGTTCCTCGACGCCGCCGTCACAGACCGGCCGGACATCGTCGGCCTCTCCGGTCTCATCACGGCGGCGTTCGAAAGCATGCGAGCGACGACGACCGCCCTGAAGAGCGCGGACGAGTTGGCGCTGAAGCCTCACGTGATCCTCGGCGGCGGCATCGTCGATGCCGAGCTCTGCCGGTTCTGCGGCGCCGATTCGTGGACCAACAATGCGATGGAGGGCGTCAGGATCTGCCAGGGACTGCTGGCAGCGCGTCACGGCGCCTCGGCCGCGGACGGCGGGTCCTGAGACGGCGGCGACGACGCGTCATCCTGGAACAGCTCCGGGCGGAAGTCGCGTAGAGTGAGCTCGTGTCCGGGAGGGACGACGACGAAGTCGTCGCCCCACTCGCCGTCCACGAGCGCATCCACGATCCGCGTCGTTCCCGGCACCACGTCCACGGTGAGTCCGTACACGCCTGCAACCGTCTCGACGCGCGCTCGACAGGCCTCCAGGTCGTAACGACCAGTATCGATCAGCACGAGGCGCGTGTAGTGCTGGAGCACCAGACGCATCATGCGCTGCGCCTTGTCCGAGCCGTACTTCTCGGTCATCTGCTCGTGCTCGCTGACCACGGTCGAGCACTCGTCGAGATACGACTTGGTGAGGTAGTAGCTGCCGCGCTCCTTCTCCGCCTCGGCGGCGAACGCCTCGTTGGAACCGAGCAGCATGGCGATGCAATCGTCGACGCGCGGCACCACCAGCGTGGCATGACGCGTCTTCAGGCCGAGCACGGCGTTCGAGCACAGTCCGTAGCCGAGGACGATCGTGGCACCAGGGACGTCCACCTCGGCGACGGCGGCGTGCAGACCCTCCTTGAGCCGCTCCGGGCTCAGGTGCATCCGGGCCGGGAGCGTGTCGCAGCCGAGGTCGTCGGCCGCGCCCTCGGCGAGTTCGCCGAGCACCGCGGGACAGGCGATCAGTCTGAACGCGGATCGACCGGGCGGCTCGAGTGGCTTCATCGTGTCTCCTTCGGAGAGGACCACGCACCGATTGGAGCAGGAGATGTTCTCCGCTATATACCCGGCTTGCCCGACGTTTGCTCCGGCCTCTTTTCCGCCGCACTTCCGACCATGCCCCCCACGATGTACGGCGGCGCCCCGGCCGCGAGGCGGCGGTCCGGTCGTCGGGTGCGCCTCACCCCGCCCCCGCGCTCGCGCGCTGCAGCGACCGATTGAACACCCTGCTCTTGCGGAATACTGTTCGTTCCGGCCAACGAAAGGAGTCTGGCGTGGACATCCCCGAGAAGCTGCGTGACGTGCTCAAGAAAGACGGCGTCGTCGCCATCGCCACGGTGGGCGAGGACGGCCCCCACATGGTCAACACCTGGAACAGCTACGTCCGGCTCACCGATGACGGCCGGATGCTCATCCCCGCGGGGTTCATGCACCGCACTGAAGCGAACATCCGCTTCAACCCGGATGTCCTCATCACCTGCGGCAGCAGCAAGGTGCAGGGCAAGATCGGTCCCGGGACCGGGTTCCTGATCAAGGGCTCGGCGGAGTTCAGGGAGTCGGGCGCCGACTACGATCGGATGAAGGCGACATTCGGCTGGATGCGGGCCGTGGTGATCGTGACCATCGAGTCGGCGACGCAGACGCTCTGACGGACCGAGAAGAACCCGGCCGAGGAGGGGCCCGGTCAGGCGCGTCGAGGGTCGCGGAGGGCGGCCTCGCGCCGGCCTGGTCCGCGCCCTCAGGCCTCGGTGAAGACGTAGTCCTTGACCGCGCCGCCCTCGAGCTGCACGAGCACGCCGTGCAGCGTCGGAGCGGCGTCCTCGACCATCGGGCTGCGCGGGCTGAGCTCGAGGGTCCTCCCCTGCTTCGAGGCGCCTCCGTTGCCGCCCTGCGCCGAGCCGCGGAAGCGCACCAGCGGCTGAAACCGCTTGACGATCCGCTGCGTGGCCCTGCTCTCGGCCTGCAGGTTGAGGATCGCGAAGTCGGGGTCGCCGACGCCCGAGCACAGCTCGAGGAGCTTCGTGTACAGTCGCCGGTCGTCCATCTCGCGTACCAGCTCCCACTCCGTGGGTCCACTGGACGAGGAGGTGACCATCTGGTAGCCGTCGATCTGGACGACACGGTCGTCGCAGGGCAGCAGCCGGCCGCCGTGCTCGAACAGCTCGTCGATGATGCGCCAGTCGCCGCAGCCGGGCGCCACGAAGACGGGCGGCCCGTCCGCGCCGAGCTTCTCGTCGGCCAACGTGAGCCATTCCTCGATACGCTGCCGCACGAGCGACTTGAAGTAGAGCTCGACGAGCGACTGGTTGGAGCGCAGGTGCTCGTACTCCTCAGGTGTCTGCTCGAGCCAGTAGTCACCGTGGTCGCTGATGTGCCCGGTCAGCTCGGCCAACGCCGTCGGCGAGTCGACCTCGTGCACCTTGCCGTCCAGCGGGACCGTCCACGTGGAGGGACCCGTTCTGATCGCCGACACCACCTTCCGCCCCGTCAGGTCGCCCAACAGCACGCCCACGTCCGCCCCGTAACTCCGGACGGCGCTCAGGAACCTGCGGAAGCAGGGCGTCGAGCCCTCGATGCCGGACGCGGTGAACACCTTCATCCGGGGCTCACCTCCTCAAGGGCGGCGAGCACTTCGGGGAGCACCACGTTGATCAGCAGGCCGAGCTGCACGCGACCGGTGTCCACCACGAGGACGAGCTGCAGGTCGCCGCACGGCGCCACCAGCAGGAGACCGGAGCCGTCCAGCTCGGCCATGTAGTAGCGGCCGAGCGGCGGCAGACCCCCCTTGTCGAACGCCCGGTTCAGGCGCTCCGTGACCTGGTTCACGAGCGCGCACACCGCCGGCCGGCTGTTGACGCCGACATACGACGTCCCGTCGGCGCTCGAGAAGAGGTCGGCCGAGAGCAGCGCGTCGCCGAGGCCGTCCTTGGCGAGCTGTACGACGCGTTTGAGGCCGGCGGCGCTGAGACCGCTCCGCACGGCGGTCGCGGGGGGTGCGCCGCGGGTCGGCGGGGCCGGCGCCCGCCCCGGCGCGCCGTGCGGCTCGGGCGCCGCCTCGATCTCCGGCTCGACCCGCACCTCCGCCAGCGCGGCCTCCATCTCGGCCATGATGTCGGGCTCCGCCTGCGCACCTCCACGGCCGTTCCCCGAGGCAGACTCGACCAGGGGCGGCGCCGGCGGCGCCGCATGCGGCGCGACGGAGTCCTGCGCCGCCGCGCTCCTCGCGGACTCCTCCAGCTCCTCGTCCCGGCGGCGGGCGATCTCGAGCAACATCTGCGTGAGGTCGGCCTCGATCGTGCGATCACGGGGGGAGTGCTCCGTGCTCACGTCGAACTCGGGGTCGTCCCAGCCCAGGATCTCGTAGGCGGCGTCCTCCCCCGCCAGTCCGTCAGCCAGCGCATCGACGAGCGTCCCTTCCCGGAAGTGCAGTTGCCCGCACTGGCCGCCGGCCCGTGCCTCGATGTCGCAGGACTGCTTCTCCAGATTGATCACCTGGATGACCGACGACAACGATATCCCCTTCATGACACCTCCAGGACTCCAAAGGCCTCCAGGCGCGGCGCCGGCAGTGCTCGTGTCGACGGCGTCAGTGTCTCTGTCGGCCATGACGGAGCACTCTTGAGCAGCTGTAGACGAATATCCCATCATCGACGACGCCGTCCGTTGCCGAAGGAAGTAGCGCCGGCGACTGCGATCGGCTGCCCCGGCCACCCCTTCTCCGGAGTCACTGCCCGTGACGCCTTCCGTCCGACCCTCCCCGTATGCTTGGTCACCGTCCTCTCCCGGCCCGGGTCAGGCCGCGTCGTGGAGCGACGCATCTGCACACCGCGCCCACCGGACGCCCGCATGGACTACCATCGGAGGTGTGGCCGTCAGCGCAGATGTCGCGTGCGGGCGACGTGGGGCAGGTGGCATCGGCGCCCATGGCAGGTGGCATCGGCGCCCATCTGCGCCGCGGCCGGGACCGTGTCGATGGGCGTGTGGCGGACCGAGGCCTGGTCGGCGTCCTCCGGCCAGGCGGCCCGGGGCGCGCGAGGCCACGGCGCCGCGGGAGGAGATGCCGGCGATATGACGTTCGTGATCAAGCCATATCCGGAGTTCGGCTGGTCCATCAGCCGGCAGCGCAAACTGGATCGTTGTCCGCGCGCGTACTTCTACCACTATTACCTCGGCTGGAACGGCTGGCTGGACGACGCGCTCAGGGAGAGGCGCCTGGCGTACCGGCTCAGCAAGCTCACCAGCCTGGACGCGCTGCTGGGGCAGGAGGTGGACGCGCGGGCGCGCGAGCTCGAGGCGGCGGCGCGCGCCGGCTCCGCTCTGCCCGCGGCGGAGGAGCTGGAGGCGCACACCCGTACCTCCCTGCGCCAGGTGTGGGCGCGCGCGAAGAAGGGCCGGCCCGCCTTCGAGGCCCGGCCGAACCAGGTGACCATGCTGCGCTCGCTCTATCTGCGGCACGACACCCGGCCCGAGACCGAGCGCCTCGACGAGAAGGTCGGCCCGAGCATGCGCGGGCTGCTGGCGACCTCCCACTGGGAGCGTCTGCGCGGCCGCGGCGCCAAGGGCGTCGTCGAGGTCCCCGACTTCGCCCACTTCTTCTGGGCCGGCGTCAAGGTCTACGCCGCACCGGACCTCGCCTACGTCCACGACGACGTGCTCCATGTGGTGGACTGGAAGTCCGGCCGCGAGGAGGCGACCGACCCCACGCAGGTGCTCCTGCAGATGTGGTGGGCGCTCGAGACGTACCCCGCGCTGGCGCGGGCGGCCGCGGCCGGCGGCCTCGAGGTCCGCGGCCATCTCGAATACGTCACCGCCGGCCGCACTCGACCGGTGGAGGTCGCCGCCGGGTCCGGCCCGGTCAGCCCCGGCGGCGCCGGCCTCGCCGTGGACGACCTGCGGGAGGCCTGCAACGAGACGGTGCGCGCCGGAGTCGCCCGCATGCGCGCCCTCCTCGCCGACCCGGAGGAGAACATCCCGCTCGCCGAGAACGCCTTCGAGCGCCGTGAGGGCGGGCTCTGCGCGACCTGCAACTTCACGCCCCTCTGTGCCTGAGTGGCCCTCCTCGGAGCTCAGGCTCGTCGCCGTCACCGGGCGGCGTGAACGCGGCCGCGCATGACCCCGGACACGCCACGGCGGGCGCGGGCGGCGGCTCCGCCTCCCGCGCCCGCCGGCACGGCCAGACGCCGCTAGACGAGCACCTTCGAGAGGAACACCTTGGTCCGCTCCTCCTTCGGGTGCTCCAGCACCTCGCGCGGCGGCCCCTGTTCGACGATCACGCCACCGTCCATGAGGGCGACGCCGTCGGCGACCTCCTTGGCGAAGCCCATCTCGTGCGTCACCACGACCATCGTCATGCCGTCGACGGCGAGCTGCTTCATCACGTCCAGCACCTCGCCGACCAGCTCCGGGTCGAGCGCCGAGGTGGGCTCGTCGAAGAGCATCAGCTTGGGCTTCATCGCGAGGGCCCTCGCGATCGCCACCCGCTGCTGCTGCCCCCCGGAGAGCTGCGCCGGATACACGTCCAGCTTCTCGCCGAGGCCGACGCGCTTGAGCAGCTCCTCGGCCTCCGCCTCCGCCTCCTTCTTCGGCCGGTGCTGCACCATCACCGGCGCTTCCATCACGTTCTCGATGGCGGTCTTGTGCGGGAAGAGGTTGAAGCGCTGGAAGACCATTCCGATGGAGGACCTCTGCCGCGCGACGTCCCGGGCCTTCATCTCGTGCAGGGCGTTGCCCTTCTCCCGGTAGCCCATGAGCTCGCCGGCCACGTACAGACGCCCGGCGTCGATCTTCTCCAGATGGTTGATGCAGCGGAGCAGGGTCGACTTGCCGCCGCCCGAGGGGCCGAGCAGGACGAACGTCTCACGGGGCTGGACGACGAAGTCCACGCCCCTGAGCACGTCCAGCTTGCCGAACGACTTCCACACCTGCTCGGCCTTGACCATCGGCTGCCCATGCGCCGCCTCGGCCGCCGCGGCCGCCGCGTCGCTGAAGACGTGCTCCCGGCTAGACATGTTGCACCCGTGCTGCCCTCTTGGCGGCGCGCCGCTCGGCCGCCTCGGCCTCCTTCTCTCCGAAGCCCCGGCCGAAGTAGGCCTCGAGGTATCCCTGGGCGACGGTGAGGACGGAGGTCAGGAACAGGTACCAGAGACAGGCCACCACCAGCAACGGGATGATCTGGAACGTCTGGGCGTAGATCTGCTGCAGGCGGCCGAACATCTCGAGGCCGCCGATGGCCGCGATCAGCGACGTCGTCTTGAGCATGCTGATGGTCTCGTTGCCGAACGTCGGCACGATGACGCGCATCGCCTGCGGCAGCACGATGCGGCGCATCGTGAGCGTCGGCGACATCCCCAGCGACAGGGCGGCCTCAGTCTGGCCCGCCTCCACGGAGATGATCCCGGCGCGCACGAGTTCGGCGGCGTACGCGGCCTCGTTCAGTCCCAGGGCGAGGAGAGCGGGGACGACGATGTGCGCCACCAGCGTCCCGCTGTCCATGGAGCCGAAGACGACCCCTGCGAACGGGATGCCCAGATACAACCGGGGATAGAAGACGCCCAGATTGGCCCAGAGGATGATCTGCACGTACACCGGGGTGCCACGGAAGAACCAGATGTAGACCCAGGAGATGCCGGACAGCACGTAGTTGTCCGAGAGCCTCATCACGGCCAGGAGGACGCCGCCGAGCCCGCCTATGAGCATCGAGACGAACGTGAGTTCGATGGTCAACGCCAGACCCTTGAGAGTGACCGGGGAGAACATGTAGTCCCAGACCACGGGCCACTCCACGTTCTGGTTCTTGACGAACGAGTAGACCAGTGCCGCGACCAGATAGATGACGACGAACGCCCCGATCCAGCGGCCCCAGTGCCGGACCGGGATGGCCTTGATCGCCTCGGGGCGGCTCGCGGCCGGGGCGGGCAAGCCCGCCCCGGCCGCGACTCCCAGACCGCCGGGGTCGGTCGGTCCCACCGTCACGTCCTCACTCCACCTTGGTCACGTGGCTCGCCGCGTACGCCGGGCCGGCGTTGACCTGCACCGACTCCACGGGGACGAAGCCCCAGGCGGCGATGATCCTGCCGTAGGTGCCGTCGTCCATGAGAGCCTGCAGCGCCTTCTGCACGGTGTCCACCAGGGCCGTGTTCTTGGTCAGGATGGCGATGCCGTCCATCTGCGGGTCGTAAGGGGCGGCCGGGTCCTCGACCACCTCGAACACGTTGCCGTCACCGGTGGTCTTGGCGACGTCCAGGGCCGTCGAGTAGTCCGTCAGGTCGGCGATGGCGCGGTTGCTCTTCACGGCGAGGAGCGCCTCGGGCTGACCCGGCAGGACGAGGATCTGCATCTTCGGCTTCCCGGCAGCAGCGAACTGCTTGTTCAGGTTGGTCAGGAACGCCTGCTGCGTGGTGCCGCTCTCGCAGGCCACCGTCTGCCCCTCGAGGCTGTCCAGACCCGTGATGCCGTGCGGGTTGCCCTTGAGCGTCAGGATGCCGGTTCCGTCGAACGTGTAGTCGACGAAGCTGAACCCGGCCTTCTGACGCTCCTCGTTGTCGTACATCGCCGACATGGACATGTCGGCCTTGCCCCCCTTGATGGCCAGCAGGATGGAGTCGAACGGCATGTCGATGAACTTGACCGTCACTCCCATCTTCTTGCCCAGCGCCTGCGAGAGGTCGAAGTCGAACCCGGCGGGGTTGGTGCTGTCCGGCGGGTCGAAGTACTCCCACGGCGGGTACGGGATGTCGCTCACGCACTTGATGGCGCCCGAGCTCTGGATGGAGGCCGGGAGCGCCGCGGTGAGCGACGGGTCGGTCTCGACGCCGGCCAGGTCGGCCTCCGTCCAGGTGGCCTCGGCCACCGTGGCGCCGGGGCTCGGGGTGGGGCTTGCTTCGTTCGTGGCGGCGGTGCTTCCGCAGGCGGCGACGAGCGCCGCGAGCGCGACCACCAGCACCAGCACCAGCACCGCGGGCGTCTGCCCTGCCCTGCCGATCGATTTGCGGAGAGCGCTCATGCTCTTCCTCCCCTGTCTGCGGCGGTCGTCCCGTCGCGATCTCGGTGACGGTCCGGCGCGCCGGACCAGGGTCCGCGTCAGCGGGCTCCACGGGGAGTGTACGCCGCGAAAGCAAGCACGAACAGAGTCAGGAAGGACGGATCCGGCCGGCGCGCTTCGGTCAGATCCCGAGGCGCCGGCGGTAGAGTTCGGCGTCCTCGGTGCTGAAGCAGCAGAAGATGACCGTGTGCGGCAGGTCGTGCCCGGCCCGCCACCCGTCGACCGCGCGCACGGCGACGTCGCAGGCCTCCTGCTTGGGATAGCCGTAGACGCCGGTCGAGATGCCGGGGAAGGCGATCGTGCGCAGCCCATGGCGCTCCGCGAGGCGCAGCGACTCCGTGTAGCAGGAACCCAGCAGGCGCGCGGCCTCGGCCGGCTCGTGGCGACGGTAGACCGGCCCGACGGTGTGGATCACGTGCCGGGCCGGCAGATCGTGGCCGCCCGTGAGGCGAGCAGCGCCCGTCGGGCAACCGCCCAGGGTGCGGCACTCCTCGAGCAGGCCCGGCCCGGCGGCGCGATGGATGGCGCCGTCGACGCCGCCGCCGCCCAGCAACGAGCTGTTGGCCGCGTTGACGATCGCGTCCACGTCGAGCCGCGTGATGTCGCCCTCCACGACGCGTGTTCGAGCACGGAGCGCGGCGTCTTCCTGACTGCCTTCCACAGGCGGAAGCTTACCAGACGGTCGCCTGCGTCCCCGTCGCCCTCCTCTGTCGCCGCGGCGTGCTACGCTCAAGTCGTGACCGGCCATGCCCACCTCGAGGCGGCCCGCTGGGCGGCCCGTGCGCCGCACGTCCCCGAAGCATGGTTCGTGCGGCGTTCGGCGCTGCACGGCGTACGTCACACCCAGCGCGTGCACATCCACGCACAACGACTCACCGCCCACCTCGGCTGGAGTCCGGCCGACGCCGCGCTGGTCCTGTGCGCCGCGCTCTGGCACGACATCGGCCGCCAGTCAGACGGCGTCGAGCCCGACCACGGCACGAAGAGCGTGGCCCGGGCCGACGAGCTGGGCCTCACCGGAGAGCTCGCCCCGGGCGACGCCGCCGTGGTCCGCTTCGCCGTCGTGCGCCACTCCGTCGGTGACCGCGGCGCCGAGGCTCACGCCGCCGAGCTCGCCCGCGCCGGAGACGAGACACGTCGCCTGCCGGACCCGGAGCGCGCCCTGCGCGTTCTCTGGCTGCTCAAGGACGCCGATGCGCTCGACCGTGTGCGTCTTCTGCCCGGCGAGCAGGCGGACCCGCGCCAGCTGCGCCACGCCGCGACCGTCGACCTCATGCCGTTCGCGGCCGCCCTGTACGCCGCCCTGCCCTGATCGCCAGGGCGCCCCCGCGGCGAGGAGAGCTGCGCTCCCCGGACCGCGCCCCGCGTCGAACGTCCACCCTCGTCACCCTCGCACCCCGTGACGGCGGCTGCTAGCGTCGCGGACACCACACGACCGCCGTCCACACCCCACCGGCCCGCCCATGCACGTCACCGTCCGCGACATGCCGCCCACTGTCCCGCCTGTCCGGCGGGCAGACGGCCCGCATCTGGTCTTCTTCGGCGTCGACAGCCGCCGCGAGCTCAGGCGGCGTGCGGCGGCGGCGGCGCCCGGCGTCCGCTTCGCCCCGCGCCGCGCGTGGACGGAAGACCCCGGCACGCCGCGCCGGCCGCTCCTCGGGGGCGGACCCCCCGTGGGTCTCTGGTACTGGCGAGGCACCGCCGACGACTTCGTCGCACAGGCCTCCCAGGTCCTGCTGCACTTCATCCACCCCCTCATCGCTCGCCGGCTCCCCTTCTGTCTCGGCTTCCCCTTCGGGCCGGAGGTGCTCGAGCCGACGAGTCTCACCATCTGCACAGAGGCGACCCTCGACCTCGAGGACATCGGCCGCCTGCTGCGCGGCGCCGGCCCACCCCTCCCGGCGGCCGCGTCATGTCGGCCGACGCCCCGTCGGCGCCCCGCAGCCGGCCCCGATGCCGCGCGCCTCGACGCGGCCCAGCGTGCGGCGGTCGAGCATCGCCAAGGGCCGGCGCGCGTGCTGGCTCCGGCCGGATCCGGCAAGACGAAGACCCTGGTGAGCCGCGTCGTCGAGCTCGTCGACCGCGGCGCGGACCCCTCCGGGATCCTGCTCCTCGCCTTCAACCGCAAGGCCGCCGAACAGCTCGAGGAGCGGCTCGCCGCCCTCGGGATCGCCACTACACGCCGCCTCGTCGCGGTGGCCGAGGCCCGGTCCGGACGCAGTCGCCGCCCGGGTAGGGCCGCGTCGCACGACCGACCGGAGGGCGTGCACTGCGCCACGTTCAACGCCTTCGGCTACCGCTACCAGCGCCAGGTGCGGGGTACGCGTATCAGCCTCGACCACGACGGACGCGCCCTCCGGAGCCTCATGGCCCGCTCCCTGGAGACGGCCGGCGTCTCTCTCGCGGAGCTCAGGCCGCGCCGCGGCAGCGACCCGCTCGGCGCGTTCATGCGCGCCCTCACCCGCGTGCGGGCCGCGCTGGAGCCGCCGGACCACGTGGACGTGACGATCGAGTCGCTCACGGCGACGCCGCTCGTCACCGTCCCCTTCGCCCCGGTCCACGATCAGTACCTCCGCGCCCAGACCGCCACCGGGCTGCAGTCGTTCGACGACCAGATCTACCTTGCCCTCGTCGACATGCTCGCCGACCCCTCGCACCGGGCTTCCATCCAGCGACGCTTCGACCACCTGCTGGTGGACGAGTTCCAGGACCTGAACGGCGCCCAGCTCGCCCTCGTCGACCTTCTCTCCCGGCCGCACCGACGCCTCTTCGTCGTCGGCGACGACGACCAGCTCATCTACGGCTGGCGGCGGGCGGACCCACGCGGCATCCTGGAGTTCCACCGGCGCATGCCGCCCGAACCCTGGTCGGCCACCTACAGGCTCGGGACCAACTACCGCTGCTCCCGGGCGGTGGTCGAGACCGGTGCCCGCCTCGTCGGCCACAACCGCGTCCGCGAAGCCAAGGAGATCCGTCCCCGCGCCGACGCCGAGGACGGCGCGGTGCGCTTCGTCGGCGCGCCCGCCTGGTCCGACCGGGCCGCGGCCCTGTGCGCCTTCCTCAGCGACGAGAAGACGCGTCTCCGCTGTGGCTGGCGCGATCTCGCCGTGCTCTGCCGTTACCGTGCGCAGCAACTCCTCGTCGCACTCGCCCTGGACGAGGCCGGCATCCCGCGCACGCCCGCTCTCGGCTGCCGCCTGTTCACGCATCGCGCCGCCCGTCTGTTGCGCACCGCCATCCAGCTGGCGCGCTCCCCGGGCGACGTCGCCGCAGCCGACCTGGCCGACCTGCTGGACCGGCTCGTCCGCGGCGTCGGCGGCGCCGCGATCGAGTCGCTGCGCGTGGCGCCAGACCCCTGGGGTCGCCTGCGGGAGCTGGGCGCCGCGGAGTCGGTCGCGGGGCATCGTCCTCTCTCGGACCTCGTCGAGCGGGTCGAGACGGTGCGCCGGGCCGCGGCCCCGGCGAGCGCCGAGGACCTCGTCTGGACGACCGCGGAGGCCTTCGGCCTGGATGCCCTCTGGGCGGCCGAGGCGGATGCGGCCGCGGCGGACTCCGGCGGCGGCCCCGACGGCGGCCCGCTGGAGGTGGTCGACTCCCTTCTGCTCCTCGCCCAGACATATCCGGACCCCGAGGTCTACGTGCGCACCTGGGACCGGCTGGGCGCCGCCGAGGAGGCCCACGCCGGGGCGGATGCCCTCACAGACGAGGCGTCCGACGCGGACCTCGTCGTGATCGGCACCATCCACGCCGCCAAGGGCCGCGAGTACCACTCGGTCGTGATCCCCGATTACGACTGCGACGTCTCGCGCTGCACAGCCGCCGAGGTGGAGGAGGAGCGGCGCGTCGTCTACGTCGGCGTCACGCGTGCGCGCGACGCGGCGTTGTTCACCGTGGACACCTCCACCGGGTTCGTCCATCCCTTCCTGCGAGAGCTGGTCGAACCGCCGGACCCCGGCGAGCACGAGACGCTCAGCGCCTGGCTCGCCGAGGAGAGCGACCCCGGACTGCGCCGGCGCCTCACCGACCGCCTCGGCGAGATCGAGGTCCTCTTCCCCGAGCTCGTGCCGCCGACGCCGCCGGGGCCGTAACCCCCGGGGCGCCGGCGGTCGACACGGCGCCGGCTCCGCACCCCGATGCGACCCCGGCCGGTCGCCTCAGTCCCCCTCGGGACCGCTCCCGGCGTTGCGGCGCTTGCGGGCGGCGATCACGTTGGCCATGAAGGCGGCCGACGACTTGGCGGATTCGACGTCCGCCAGGCACATGTCGTCCAGCTCCCGCCTGAGTGCGAAGTCCATGGCGACGCCCTTCTCCGCGAAGTAGGCGGCGGCCAACGACTTCGCCGAGGAGTTCCTGGCCCCCGTCCGCGCCGTCCGTCGATGGTACGAGAGGCGCGCCCGCACCCACGCTCCCGGCGTCGACGACCTGCTCGCCCTCGGCAACGCCTTCGGTCTCACCGCCTGGACGGCGCTGTATCGCACGCGTGCCGCCCTGGACCCGGGTCCGAAGCATGTCCAGGCGCTGCGCTCCGAGTTGCACCGGCGCGAACGACGGCTGCCGGCCCGCCAGGCGTTCCTCGGCGGCCTGCGCGACACGCTCTCGTACCTGACCCCCGACGCGGCGGCGCATCCCGGCGCCTGCGGCGGGCCGGCCGTCCTGCACGTTCCGGCCGTCATGCGCCGCCGCGCGCTGGCCGCAGTGGAACACGGCCGGCTCAGCCTCGAGGCGGCGGCCGCGATGCTCGGCCGGACTCCGGCGGCGCTGGGCGCCGAGCTGGCGCTCCTCGGTCTGGAGTAGGCCGCCGCGGAGCGCGCGGCGGCGCGGACGCGCCGCCGGTCAGACGACCTCGTGGTATTTGTACGAGATCTTCACCTTGGTCCGGAAGGCCACGATCTGCTTGTCGTCGATCTTCATGTCGAACTCGACGGCCTCGGCGATGCGCAGATCCTCCCGGTGGATGCCCGCCTTGGCGACGGCGTTCCTCGCCGCCTCCTCCCAGGAGGTGGCGCTCGAACCGATCACTTCCATCACCCGGTACACGCTGTCCGACATGGCTTCTCCTTCGCGGTCGACGAGGCAGGGATGACCTATCTTTGCCGTCTCGTCCTCGTTCCGAACCCGGCGGACGTCCGTCCGCCCCCGCTGCTATCCTCGCACACGGACACGACGACAGGGAGACGCCGCATGTGTGTGTCTGACCGCCAACCCGACGGAGATGCAGCCGGAGGCCGCCGGTGCACGACCTCACTCACGGGCCTCCGCGGGTGCACGCCTGTGCGCGGTCCTCGCGGACGTCCGGTGAAGGCCGTCGCCGTGGACGACGGACTCGTCTGGGTGACGGAGGTCCCGGCCCAGCCGGTCGCCGCCGCCCGCCCATCCTCTCCGGCCGCACTCGCGCATCTCGGCCTGCTCCTCACGAAGGACCTGGCCGCCGCCGGCGCTGCGGGCGAGGCCGGCTGGCCCGACGCGACGCTCCTCGACGCCGCCGTGCGCGCCGTCGCCGGCTACCTCGACGACCTGCCCGAGCTGCCGTTCATGGACGAGCCTTTCGGCGGTGAGGAGGGCACGGACTGACCGGCGGCCGCAGTCCGTCCCGTCAGTAGATCTCCGGGACGAAGGTCTGGCTCTCTATCGGCGGCCGCACGTACCCCTTGCCCAGCGGCCGCTCCTCGAGCACCAGGTCCTTGTGCGTCACGTCCTCATACGGGATCTGCTCGAGCAGATGGTGGATCATATTGAGCCGCGCGCGCCGCTTGTCGTCGGCGTTGACGACCCACCAGGGAGAATGCTTGGTGTCGGTGTAGGCGAACATCTCGTCCTTGGCCTGCGAGTACGCCACCCAGCGCATGCGGCTCTCGAGGTCCATCGGGCTGAGCTTCCACACCTTGAGCGGGTCCTTGAGGCGCGCCTGGAAGCGCTTCTCCTGCTCGTCGTCGCTGACGCTGAACCAGTACTTGAGGAGGATGATGCCGCTGCGGATGAGCATGCGCTCGAACTCAGGGCAGGTGCGGAAGAACTCCCACACCTCGTCCTCCGTGCAGAACCCCATCACCCGCTCCACGCCGGCGCGGTTGTACCAGGAGCGGTCAAACAGGACCATCTCGCCGGCCGCCGGCAGGTGGGGGACGTACCGCTGGAAGTACCACTCGGTGCGTTCGCGTTCCGTGGGGGTGGCGAGGGCGGCGATACGCACCACGCGCGGGTTGAGATGCTCGGTCACCCGCTTGATCGTGCCCCCCTTGCCGGCCGCGTCGCGGCCCTCGAAGATCACCGCGACGCGCAACCCGGCGTGTTTGATCCACTCCTGCAGCTTGACCAGCTCGACCTGGAGCTTCTCCAGCTCGGCTTCATAGAACTCGCGGTCGAGCTTCTTGTGCCGTCCCGGCTTCTCCACGGGCGGCACGCTCATGTCGGGGAGCGGCGCCGTCTTCTCCGGGCTGCCTGCGTTCTTCCCCTCGCTCGGTCTGTCGGCCATCGGGCCCCCGGCGGTCGTGGACATCTCGTTCGTCATGATACTGCACGACGCCACCGGCAGGAGCGGAGTCGCCTCGCGCATCCGCCCTCACGGCGGCCGGCAGGCCGATGTATGCTTGCCGCACAAGAGCGGCGTGGAGCGGAGCGTCAGTGGGAGAGTCGGACCGCCGGCTCGAGGCGGAGTTGCTCGCGATCGCCGAGCGTGCCGGACCAGGCCGCACGGCGCGACTCGCCGTGCGGCACTGGGGATGGGACGGCCTCGGCGGAGCGACGCTTGAGACCACGGGGCACGAGCTCGGTGGCCTCACTCGCGAGCGGGTCCGTCAGATCTGCGCCCGCCTCTCCCGCCGCCTCGGGGAGGCTTCACCCCCGGCCGCGGCACTGGACCGGGCCCTCGCGCTGGTCGCCCGCACGGTCCCGGCGACCACGCAGGGGTTGGCCCGGCGCCTGGCGGACGAGCGCATCTCGGAGCGGCCGTTCCACCCCAACGGGCTGCTCACCGCCGCGGCTGTACTCGGCCGCGAGCCCGGGTTCCGCCTGATCGGCGTCAGGGACGTGCGCATGGCGGCCCCAGATCCGCCGGATCCCTCCGTCGATGTCCGTGCCGCCGTCGCGGCCGTGCTGGACGCCGCCCGCGCCGTGGTGCGTCGGGCAGGAGCGGCGCGGGTCGACGAGATCACGGGCCAGGTCGGGGCGGAGTCCGCCGCCTGGGTGGACGACGGATTGGTGACCGACGTCGTCTCGCAGTCCGCCGACTTCACCTGGCTCGAGCACGAGACCGGCTGGTTCTCTCTCTCCTCCGTCGCCCGGAACGCGGTCGCCTCACGTGTGGCCAAGATACTCAGCGTGAGCGGTTCTGTGAGCCTCAGCGACCTCCACGAGGGCATCTGTCGGGACGAGCGCATGCGGGGGTTCGCCGTGCCGGAACGCATCCTGGCGGAGCTCTGCGCCAGATTGCCCGGCGTCTCGGTCCGTGAGGATGTCGTGGTCGCCGACGCGCCGCCGCCGCCGGAGGAGGTGCTGGAGCGCACGGAGCTCACGCTCGTGCGCGCCCTGCAGGCCGCCGGCGGCGAGGCGTCGAGGAGCGACCTCGAGCGCGTGTGCATCGCTGCCGGGGTCACGCGGTCCAGCATCAACAACCGCCTCGCCTACTCGCCCCTCATCGTCGACCTCGGCCAGAGGCGCTACGGCCTCCGCGGGGCGGGGTCTGGCGAAGGCGTCGGCCAAGGAGGCGCATGGGGCGGAGCAGAGGCGACGCCCGAGTCGACGCCGCCGCGTCCGGACGATCTCGCGACGTTCCGTCCGCCGCCACGCCGCTGAGCGCCGCGACGGGCGGACGCACATCGTGCGCCGTGGTTCAGACGCCGAAGAAGTCGTGCGCCAATCCCGGGGCGATGATCGTCAGCAGGTCCGCCGGCGAGGCGGCGATCCGCTCCGCGCCGGCCTCGACCAGCCGCCGGGGCTCGTGCCAGCCCCAGGCGACGCCCAGCGGCGTCGCCCCCGCCTCACGCGCTTCCCGGATGTCGCCCGCCGTGTCGCCGACGTACCAGTACGCAGTCTGCCCCGGGAAGCGCGCCATGAGCGCCTGCATCTTCTCGGTCTTGCTGCTCCCCGCCTCCGCGCCGAGGACCGAGTCCACACCCTTCACCGCGTGGCGGCGCAGCCAGCCCTCCACGACCTCACCAGGGCTCGACGTCACGATCATCACGGTGAACGCCTCGGCGAGTTCGGCCAGCACCTGCGGGACCAGGGGGAACGGCCGGAGCCACGGACGGGCACGCACCAGCGCCTGGCCGACCCGACGGAGCACCACCTCCACGTCCGCGTCGGCGGCGCCACGCGCGCGCATGCCCGCGTAGAAGTTGTCGTCCATCACCGCGAGCAGGTCGTCCACCTGCGTGAAGCCCTCGATCCCGACCGCAGCGCAGGCGTCGATGAAGGCGGCGGCGAAGACGTCGAGCGAGTCGACGATCACCCCGTCGTGGTCGAACATCACGAGTCGTGTCTGCTCCACCACGTTGTCGGACGACTCTCCCCGCACTGTCACGCCCCCGCTCACCGACCTCTGAAAGAGAAGAGGGGCCGGCCGGCCGCTGACACGGCCGGCCGGCCCCTCCCGCGTCTCACCAGTGGAGACCGGTCTTCTTCTTGAACTGCTCGACGGAGTTGATCTCGATGTCGAGCAGCTTGCTGATGTTGGCCTTGGCCGCGATGCCCTTGGCCACGCCCGGAACGCCCGTGACGATCCCGATGTCGAGCTCTTCCCTGAGACCCCGCATCAAGGTCGGGTCGGACAGGTCCAGCGGAGTGACGTGGAGCTTGTCGGCGACGTACTTCTTGGCTTCGTGGATCCTCATCTTCTTGAGCTGCATACGCGCAACCAGGTCTCCGGCTGCCCGGATGCCGCCCATGGACGAGGCCAACAGATGAGCCAGGTGCATGCCGGCCGGGTCACCCGTGCCGACCTACAACCCGTCGGCCTTGCCGATCTCGATCATGGCCGCGCTGCAGCGGGTCACGACGTCGACCGCGGGGGTCTCGAACATCGGCACGCCGCCGACGCCCATGCCCACGTTCGGGTGGATCGGGATCTTGGCGATCTCGGTGCAGGCCTTCACGAAGGTGAGAGCCTTGCCGAGGTTCCACGGCGTGGTCTTGCGGGTGTTGGTGTTGGAGACCGGGCCGAAGATCGCGCAGCCGGCCTCCTCGCACACCTGCAGCTGCTCGTGCGGCCACATGCCGGCGAGCCGCTTGCCGTTGTACTCGAGCTGGCCGTGGAAGCCGAGGACCATCTCGGCCGACATGCCGATCTCCACCGGGAGGCCGGTGTCCTTGGCGACGTGCTCGCAGGCCTTGAGGACGGCGTGGAACTCGCCGTCACCGGTGGAGGCGACGGTGTCGAAGTCGATGCCGTCGGCGCCCATCTCGACCATGCAGTCGCTCATCTCGATGCAGTCGTCGAGACACGCCTGGCCCGCGGCCTCCTGCGCCTCGCGGGCCTCCTTGATCTTGCCCAGCGGCAGGAGGTCGCTCGGGTTCTCGAACGAGCCGTCGGGGCGGAAGTACAGCCCGAGGTTGGGCATGAAGCCGTACAGCAGCGGGAAGATCGTCGTCTCCATGAGGATCTCGACGTGCAGCTGCTCGAGCGCCTTGAGGAAGCGCTGCGGCTTCACGGAGTAGTCGTTGTGCGAGACCTCCATCGAGTCGAAGCCGAGCATCGACTCGAAGAGGCGCACGCCGACCTCGCGGTTGACCGGCGCGGTGACGCCGCTCGACACGCGCGAGGAGTTGAGCGCGTTGACGCAGCCGTCCTTGGTCATGACGACCTCGTTGCCGCGCTGCACGCCCCAGATGCGCGTCGGGGCGGCGAACATGTCGACCAGGTAGTCGATCTCGTTCTCGGTGAGGGCCGGGATCTTGGCCTTCTGCGCCGCCTCTTCCGAGCCCGTGATGAACTCGGCGCGCAACTCGTCCATGGTGAGCTCGACGTTCGAGCTGTCACCCATTCTGGTCAGGATCTTCGTCATGTCACTACGGCCCTCCGCTGTGTCGCTGGTCAGAAGTCCCAGGCCGTCCCGGGGCTCGTCACGCTTCGGTCGTGGTCTTGCGGCTCGTGCTCCTGCGCCTTCCGGCGCCGGTCTTCGCGGGCGGCGCCGGCGGCGGCTCTGCGTCCGCCGCCGGCGCTCCGTCCGTCACTCACTCGTCCGTGTCGATCCTCTGGCGATCATCGTCGCTCGGCGGTGCAACTGCGCACGCTCGCGACGCCGAAACGCTTGACGCGATCACTGTCGCTCGGCGGTGCACTTCGTGCCCTCGCGACGATGATGCCTCTTCCGTCGATTACTGTCGCTCGGCGGTGCACTTCGCACCCTCGCGACGCCGAAACGCTTGACGCGATCATTGTCGCTCGGCGGTGCACTTCGTGCCCTCGCGACGATGATGCCTCTTCCGTCGACTACTGTCGCTCGGCAATGCACTTGCGTACCCTCGCGACGATGATGCCTCTTCCGTCGACTACTGTCGCTCGGCGGTGCACTTCGTACCCTCGCGACGGTAATTCCTCTTCCGTTGATTATTCGACCGGGATCTCCTTGGCGACGGCCTCGAGCTCCATGCCCTGCCGCTTGCGCACCACGTAGGCGATGAGCCAGACGACCACCGCGGCCACGTAGAGCACGCCCATGAAGATGCCGGACTCCTTGTTGTTCGTGCCGTACATCGGGTCGATGATGAAGCGGTAGACGACCCAGATCATGAAGGCCGAATAGATCGCGGCGATGACCGCCATCCACGGGATGCCGGCGATCTCACCCTTGGGCAGCGCCGCAGCGTCCCAGATGGAGCGCGCGCGCCACTTCATGACCATGAACGCCAGACCCGTGACCAGGAACATGATGACGATGCCGAGCGTGGCGTCGTAGGTGAACAGCTTGACGATCGTGACGCCGTATTCCTTGCTCTCCGGCGAATACGCGTAGAGCGCAGCCACGATGATCGACGGGATGGTCATGAGCAGCAGGGCCACGACGGGCACGCCGCCGCTGGTGACGCGGGCCGCGCCCTCCGGCAGAATCCGGTCGAACGCCGCCGCGAAGATCATCCGCGTGGAGGAGAGGAACAGCGTGCCGAACCAGCCGAAGAGCAGGAGGCTGATGGCGGCGATCAGGATGACCTGGAAGGCCGCGTTGGGCACGATCCACGAGAGCATCGCGGTGGGCGAGACGGAGTCGCCGCCGAGCGGCGAGATGCCCCACCAGAACGCCGCCATGGTGCCCATGAACGCCTGGTAACCGACCTTCCAGGTCATGAGCGCCAGGAAGGCGAGGGCGATCAGCGTGGGGACGAACAGGCCGCCCAGCAACTGGTAGATGTTCTTGCGGAAGTCCTTGGCCCCGCGCACCTCGCCGTACAGGGTGGCGCCCCACACCGGCCACCCCATCCAGAACAGCATGAACGGGATCAGGAACCAGGTCTCCTTGCCGAAGCCGCCTTCGAAGGTGGACGTGGGCATGCCGGTGCCCGCCCCGATCGCCTCGATGGCCTCGAACGCTCCGTCGTACTTCTCGCCCTCGGCCGGCACGATCGCGCCGTCGTCGTCGTACACGAACAACCCGTCGGCGTCGGTCTGGTACTTCTGAAGGTCCAACAGTCCGACGTCGCCGCCGTAGTACCTCTCGGCCGCCGCGTTGAACTTCTGCTTGAAGGAATCGCCGGGCGTGGCCAGGAGCAGGATGCCCAGCACGACCACACCGGCGAGCCCGACGTACATGGCGAACACCTGGAACTTGGCGTACGCCCGCATCCCGATCGCCACGAGGGTGGACGAGATCGCGATGACGACCAGCGCCGAGATGAAGATCCCGGTGCGGCCGCCGAGCCAGTCGGCCGCCCCATTGAGGCCGAGGATGCGGAAGATCGGCTTGACCGTGGTCTGCACGCCCATGTCGGCGTAGATCGGGGTCCAGAGCCAGAGGATGAACCACCAGCCGACCGCGCAGAACGCGAATCCCACGGCGCTGTGGAAGATACGCGACTGCCACACATAGTCCCCACCGGCTCTGGGCATCGCGGAGATGAGTCCGGAGTAGACGATGATCTCCAAGACCATGAAGATCGCCGTGATGACGATCGCCCAGAACATGCTGCCGCCGGGGAAGAAACACGCGTACGCGAACGACCAGATCGCCAGGAACAGGTTGACGGAGAAGAACGAGTAACGGAACCCGTCTCCACCCGACCAGCCCTTGACGAGGCCGCTCGCCTTGCGCACGAAGAGCGTCTGCTCCGGTGCCGAACCAGTTGCCATTGCCCATGCCTCCTACGGTTGCTTGCGGCCGGCGCCCCGCACCGGCCCCCCTTCGTCACGCTTGCGCGTGTTCACCCCATCGTCAAACGGTAGTTCTTCAGCTTGCTCTTGCCGCTCAGCTCGACGACGACTCCCGAGAGCGTGCCCTCGACGTAGGAACTCCCGGGGTTGATCGCGAGCGTACGCCCGATGCGCTCCGCGGCGCGGCTCTCGTGGATGTGTCCGTGCAGCGACAACACCGGCTGGACTTCCTGGATGATCTCCTTGACCGCCGTCGAGCCCACGTGCGCCGTGTCCTGCCCCTTGACCGTCAGGGTCTCCCAGTCGATCTTGGGCGCCACGTCGAGGTTGGTGTCGTAGGGCGGCGCGTGCAGGCCCATCACGAGCCTCTCGGGCGAGGCCGTCGCCTGGGCCACGACGCCCATGATGCGCTCCTTGAGCTGGGGCTCGTCCTCCTCGCGTGGCGTATCCCACGGCGTGAGGTTGGTCCAGCCGCTCGAGACGAGCTGATACCCGTCCGGCAGATCGAGGACGTTGCCCTCGCCGACCTGGATGTGCTCCGCCTGCGCCAGGATCTCGTCGATGTCGTGGCGGTCGTCGTTGCCCGGACACACGATGCACTGCATGCCGGTACCGGCGAGCTTGGCGTCGGCCCACTCCACCCAGTCGGCGACCGTCTTCCGCATCTGGCTGTGGAAGAGTTCGTCGAACTTGTTGGGGTCGTTGGCGTACTCGTCGCGCTCGTCGGTGGTCATCGTCACGGCGTAATAGCCGTGATCACGGATGTTGCGCGTCTCCTTGGCGAGAGCCGTGTCGCCCTCGAAGTCGTGACGGATGTCCTGCATGGAGTAGTGGTACCGGCCGCCGCCGTCGTCGATGATCGGGACGACCGCCTTGCCGGTCATGTCTCCGCCGAGGATCAGGATCGAGGCTCCGTAGTGCGGCCCTGAGTTGATGAACTTGCGCCAGCAGACCTCCGAGCCGTGGACGTCCGTGGCGAAGAAGAGCTTCTCCTTCACAGCGTACCCCCTCTCGCCGCGCGCGCGGCATCTGTTGTCATCGTGCGGCCGGCGAGACGCCGGGCCTCGAGCGGCTCGTCACCGGCTCGGCGCGTGGCGCCGCCGGACACAGAGCCCGCGCCCGCCGGACGTGCGGCACCCGGCGCCGCCCCACGTATGGGGCGGCGCCGCCGGGTGCGCGCGGCGAGGGCCGCAAAGGTCACGAGACGGGCACCTCGAGACCCATGCCGGCGAGCTCCTCGCGGACCTCGTCCATGGCCTTCCGGTACTCCGCGTTGACGATCTGCTTGGTCCGCATGTCGTAGACCTCCTGGAACGTGAGGCCCTTGTCGGGATCCTTGAGCTTGTCGCCGAACAACGGGAACAGCTTCTGGGCGATGGGCTCCGCCTCGGCCCGCGTGAGCTTGGCGGCGGCGAGCCCGATCTCGGCGTGGAAGCGGTGGTCGTCAGGTACCAGGGAGTCCGTCTGGACGGCCATGGCGGGGTGCCCGCTGAACACGTTGCCACCCGAGGTCACAACGGCCAGCATATAGCAGGCCATCTCGTAATGGTACTGCTTGGTCCCCGAACCACCGCCGAGGTAGGGCAGGTTCACCATCGGATAGCCCATGTTGCGGCCGATCGCCGCATTGCTCATGGCGATCGCCCAGATGAGCGGCTTGGTGGAGCTCAGGTGCAGCTTGCTGTGCAGTGGCGCGTTGTAGTGGTAGCTGCCGCGGAAGACCAGGTTGCCCATGATCATGTAGGCGGTCGCCGTGACGGCCACGCCCTCGGCGCCGCCGGCGTATCCGCCGAACAGCGGCGTGCTGGTGGAGCCGATGTTGGCGCTGATGCTGTTGTAGAAGGCGACCTTCTGCAGCGCCTCGTAGCCGACCACCATCTCGGAGAGGAAGTCGATCAGGAAGCCGTCGCTGGGGCGCAGGCCGAAGTCCGGGTAGCTGGCGGCGAACATCGAGGCCGGCTGCGAGGCGGCCGAGATGCCGTTGATGATCGGCAGACCGGCGCGACCGGAGCGGCGGATGCCCTCCCGGGCCAGACGCACGGTCTTGCAGGCGGCGAGGATCTCCTGTGGCGAGCGCACGCGCGAGTCCTTGCCGCGCAGGTGCAGGATCGAGGGCACCGAGACCGAGTCGACGATGTTGAAGGACGCCATCTTCTCGACGGTGTCCATGTAGACCTGTTCGTCGCTGGTGTAGATGCCGCCGCCCACGTGCACCCAGGGGCGGTCGTCGGTCGTGTCGGGACGCCGGCCGTACATGGTCTTGCGCTCGCGGCCCTCGCCGAAGGTCGCGCCCCTGGGGGCCTGGGCGCAGGCGACCTCGATCTCGTCGCGCGAGAACTGCATCACGCGGTTGGTCTCAGGGCAGTAGGCGCCGGCCTCGGCGATCAGGTCGACGGCCGCCTCGAACACGGCGTCGGTGAGCGCGTCGTCGGTGTTGATGATGGTCTGCTTGTCCCACTTCACCTTGTGGCGCGCGATGACCTCACTCAGCTTGGGGACGTAGCGCTTCATGTAGTAGTCGGTCTCGGAGATGAGCGGGCCGGTCTCGGCGCGGTCGAACACCTCGATAAGGTCGATCATGGCGTACTCCTCTTCGTGCGGTGGTCGGCGGGCCGGGCCTCAGGAGACCAGGCTGGTGGACAGGGTCACGGCCTCATAGGCGGTCGCCGCCCAGCCGTCGGCGCCGATGCTCTCGGCCCACTCCCTGGTGGTCGCGCCGCCGCCGACGAGGACCTTGTACCTGTCGCGCTCGCCGGCGTCCTTGAGCGCGTCGATGACGTCGCGCTGGCCGACCAGGGTGGTGGTGAGCAGCGCCGAGATGGCGATGATGTCGGCGTCGACCTCCTTGGCCTTGTTGATGAAGGAGAAGAGGTCGACGTCGATGCCGAGGTCGTGAGCCTCGAAGCCCGAGGTCTCGTAGAGCAGCTTGAGGATGTTCTTGCCGATCGAGTGCAGGTCGCCCTTGACCGTGCCGAGCACGACGACGCCCTTCTTCTCGCCCGCCGTGCCCTCCTCCTTGATCTTCGGCTCGAGGATCGTCATGGCCGCCTGGAACGCCAGAGCGGCCTGCATGAGCTCGGGGAGGAAGATCTCCTCGTCCTCGAACTGCTCGCCGATCACGTTGAGCCCGGGCAGCAGGCCCTGGTCGATCACGGTCTTGGCGCCGATCCCGTCGGCCAGGGCGGCGTTGACCGCGTCCAGGACCTCGTCTTCGTCCTGGTCGATGATGGCCTGCTTGAGCTTGTCGAAGTGGTCTGCGTCGGTCATGGAATGCTCCCTCTGGTTCGATTGAACGTTGCCCATCCGCCGGTGGGGCGGCTTGGTCTCACGCAGGTACTCTGGTCGCGCTCGCCTCCTAGCCCTCCAGCGGCTTCGCGTCCCCGGCGACGAGGCCGGGGAAGCGCTGCCTGATCGCCGTGTCCAGCGCGGCGTCCCAGACCGCCCCGTTGGGCTGCGCCAGGATGCGCCGCGCCTCGTCCATGGCACGCTCGTGGATGGACGGCCTGCCGGCCTCCTCCCACTGGGCGCGCATGTCGCGGTTGGCCAGCCTGGGCAGCACGGCGGTGGTCTTCATGCGCGCCTTGGTGTGGTTACGGCCCATATAACTGCCGCCGGGGCCGACCGCGGCGATCTCCTCGAGGGCCAGGTTCTCCTCGCTGAACTCGAGTCCGCGATAGGCGCGCTTGTCCATCAATGCGATCTCGTTGTCGACGACGGCCTTGCCGAAGTCGAACGCCATGAGCGAGCTGAAGAGGCCGCCCATGTTGAGCAGCGTCGCCCCGGCTGCGACGCCGAGCAGGGTGTTCATGCCCGTCTCGAAGCCGGCCTGCGCGTCGTTCGAGTGCGCGTTGGTGAGGCCGATGTAGCCGCCGGACGGCACCCCGTAGAAGCGCGCCATCTGCGCCTGTGCCGCCAGAAGGACCCCGGTCTCGATGGCCCCGGGCGCGTAGGCGCCGGTCCGCATGTCCGCCACTGTCGGCAGACTGGCGTAGATGATCGGCGTCCCCTCCTTCACCATCTGCTGGAAGACGGTGATGGCGAGGAACTCGGCGTTGCCGACCACCAGGGTCCCCATGAGGGTCATGGGCGAGGTGAGGCCGGCGTTGGGCACGACCGTCGTGTACACCGGCAGGCCCTGCTCGGTGAGCCACATGACGGCCTCGGTGGAGTCCACGTCCATGGTGAGCGGACTGACCATGGGGCAGTAATGGTGGTTGATGATCGGCCGCTCGGCGTACGCCTCCGCACCGCCGGCGATGATCTGCCCCAGCTCGACCACCTGATGCAGATCGTCCATGTTGGGCGTGTTGCTGCGGACCGGCTTGAGGCAGTTCTTGAGCGCCGGATAGAAACGGCTCAGGCTGAACTGCCCCTCCGGCGCGTCGTCGGCCAGGGTCGAGATGCTGAAGACGTCGAACCCCGGCAGCTCGTTGATGAGGTGGGCGATGTTGGCGATGTCGGCCGACGTGGCACGCCGCTCGACGCCGGTGACGGGGTCGACCACGTTGGGCGCCGACGAGCCGGTCACCACGATGGGGCCGTCGTCGGGGATGGTGCGGTCGAACTGCGGGTCGCGGCCGCGGAACGTGAAGCTCGGCGGCGCCATCTTCCGGTACCGCTCGACGACCGCCGCCGGGAACCGCACCAGCCCGGTCTCGTCGTCGACCGTGCAGCCGTGCCGCCTGAAGACCTCGCGCGCCGGCGCGAAATGGGCGAGCACGCCCACGGTCTCGAGGACCTCGAGCGAGGCCTCGTGTGTCCGCCTTACCTCGGCCTCCGTGAGAAACTCGGTGAACCTCATCGCGTCACTCCTCCCCCCTTGCGCCCCCGGGCCCGGCCGCCGCCTCGACGCCGGCTGCCATGGCGGCGAGCTCATCGAGGTGGGACTCGATGAAGTCGACGAACGCCACGTTGTGCTCGAGGAAGTAGAGGTACTCGTCGTCGTTCGGGTCACGGTCGATGTAGTAGGCGACGATGTCCCAGCTGACCACGTACAGAGCAGCGATGGCCAGCATGCGCGGCAGCACCGCGAGCTCGGCCGCGGTGAGCGGTCCCGGCGCGGCCGTGCGGGAGACCTCGTCCTGGTAGGCCCTCAGGAAGATGTCGGCCTTGGCCAGCCGCAGCTCGCCGTCGTCTTCGCCCTCCCACGACGTGCAGAAGTAGACGATGCCGATGGCGACGTCGAAGACACGGTAGTCGAGTTTGGCCCAGTCGAAGTCGAAGAGGCCGACGCCACGCTCGTCGCGCCACTTGAGATTGCCCGGATGATAGTCGCAGAAGGTCGGACAGCGCGGCAGCCCCTCCAGCTCCGGAGCCAGCGTCAGGCCCCGCTCGATGGCCGCGAGGATGCCGGGCAGCCGGTCGATCAGGTACTGGTCGTACCTGGTCCCCGTGCCTGACGCCGCATATCTCCTGAAAGTACCCGGCATCGTCGCCAGGTAGTCCATGATGGGCGGCTGCTCGCGGTACAGGCCGCCGGGCTCGAAGTCCGAGGCGGCCTCGTGGAACCGCGCCAGGATGCGGGCCGCGTCCTCGTATTCGGCGTCGGTGCAGCGGTTCTCCGTCCACGTGTACGTGTTCTCGCCGCCGAGCATCTCGTACGCGGCGAAGAAACGTGCGACCCGCCGGCCGTCGAGCAGCTCCTCGCGCTCCACCACGGTGTCGCCGCGCCTGGTCTCGAACACGCGGGCCGGGAGCTCGAAGCCCTTCTCCCTGATGTGGCGCACGAGCGCGTGCTCATACCGGATCTCACGCTCGACGGTGCCGTACTTGTACTTGCGCACGAAGTGACGGTGCTCGCCGTCGGCGGTCCCGGTCACGACACCGAAGCTCAGGTTCTCGGTGCCGCCGAAGATCTGCTCCACACGCAGGACCTCGCCGAGATCGTACTCGGAGGTCACGACCTCCCGGACCTGGTTGCCGAGGAACTCCTCCTCCAGCGCGTCGCGCAGGATCTGGGTGTCCGCCGCGAGGCGGATCGCCATCTCGTAGAGTTCGTTCGCCTTGGCTACGTCCACTCATCCTCGCTTTCTGTGCGATCCTGCGTCCGGGTCACGCGCCGGACTCAGACGACGATGCACTTGAGCCCCGACCGCTCGAGCTCGTCGCGCAGCCGGGGCCCCACACCGTCGTCCATCAGCACGGTGTCCACCTGGTGGAGCCCGCAGATGACGACGTCGGCGATCACGCCCATCTTCGTCGCATCGGCCAGAGCGACGACCTCGCCGCGCGTCTGCTGGATCATCGCCCTCTCCACGCCCGCCATACTGATGGTCGGCGTGGTCAGTCCTTCGTCGAGGTCGAACCCGTCCACGCCGAGAAGCATCTTGGCGCCGTGGAAGCGGGAGACCTGTTCGATCGCCAGCGGTCCGCTCACGGCGTTGGAGCGCGGCCGGTACAGACCGCCGACCAGGACGACCTCCACCCGCAGCCCGCGGGCCTCCTGCACGGCGCCGACGTTGTGCGTGATGATCCGCGCCTCGAGTGAGGGGTCCACGTGCTGGATGACCTGCGCCGCCGTGGTCCCGGAGCTCAGGAAGACCGTCTCGCCCGGCTGGATGAGGGCGGCGGCGGCCTGGGCTATGCGGCGCTTCTCCTCGGTACGCGCGGCCTCCCGCTCCACATAGAACGTCTCCTCCGAGACGTGCCGCCTGAGCACTGCGCCCCCGTGGGTGCGCACGAGGACGCCCTCCGCCTCGAGGCGCTCGAGGTCCCTGCGGATCGTCATGCCCGAGAAGCCGAGGTCCTCGCTCAGCGCGGAGACCCGGACCGCCCGCCTCTCCCTGACCAGCTCGACGATGCGGGCACGCCGCTCCGCAGGGATCATCTCGTGGACCTCCGGGATGTCTGGCGGCAAGCCTCTCCCCCCGTACATGACGTCTCACGGCTCGACAAGACCGCACAAAGTCGCACACATCTTATGCTCACCCACGTCCGTGTCAAGCGCACCGGTGTCGGCGGAGACCGCCGACCGCACACAGACCGGCACGGCGCGGCGGCATGTCCGCCCATCTCCGAGGCGGGCTGCCGGCGCACGGGCGCACGAGAGGCCGGAGCGGGCGGAGGCTGTCCGGGTCGTCTCCCGCAGCGTCGTCGGAGGGGCGCCTGAAGCCGTCGCCCGCGAGGCGCTTCGACACGCAGTGCGCTTGTGAAAGCGCGCACTTTCGCGCAAGAGCGCACGGAGTCAAACGACCGCGGCGGACGACGGTCGGTGCGCGTCCCTCCTGGGGCCGCCGACCGGCCTTCCGGCCCCCTCTTCGCCTTGCCCCGGGCGCGCTTGACCGTTGTCACGCGGCGTGATGAGGTCGACGCACGTCGTACCTGTCCCGGCGCCCGGAGGAGCGCTCGTGCGAGCCATCGTCGCCGAACCACCATGCGGACTGCGGCGCGACCGGCGCGTGTCGACCGCGGCGCCACCGCCCCGGCAGGACATCGCCGACCCCGGAGCCGCCGACGCCCGCGCGCCCTCGGAGTTCAAGCCCGTCACGCCCGGGGGGTCCCCGGTCCGGCTCGCGGTCACGGGGCCCGATCACGACACCCCCTGCCCGGACGAGTTCCACTGGTGAGCGAGGCCGCCACCACACTACCCGGGCTGCCCGCCGCTTCGGCCGGCCGGCCTCCCGTCGACCAGGGACATCCGCGCAAGTGGTGGATCCTCGTCGTGGTCAGCCTCGGGATGTTCATGGCCCTGCTCGACGTCACGATCGTGAACATCGCGACGCCGGCGATCATCGAGGGCCTCCACACGACGGTCGCCGGGGTGTCCTGGGTCCTCAACTCCTACAGCCTCGTCCTCGCCATGGCGTTCCTCTCGATGGGGAGGGTGGCCGACCGCTACGGCCAGCGGCGTGTCTTCCTGTTCGGCCTGGTGGCGTTCACGGTGTTCTCGATGCTCTGTGGATTCGCCCCGAGCGTCGGGTGGCTGGTCGCCTTCCGGGCCGGACAGGGACTGGGTGGAGCGGCCCTGATGACCGTGTCGTTGGCGATCGTGCTCAGCGCCTTTCCGCAACGGCAACAGGGCACCGCCGTGGGGATCTGGGGTGCCCTCGGCCAGGCCGCGGCGGCGATCGGCCCGTCGCTCGGCGGCGTCCTCATCGCTTACGGCGACTGGTCCTGGATCTTCTTCGTCAACATCCCGATCGGCCTGGTGGCGGTGGCGGTCTGCGCCTGGATCGTCCCTCGTGATCGGCCGCACAGTGCCGAGGGCGGACTCGACATCCCGGGCATCCTGATCTCGGGCGCCGGCCTCTTCTGCCTCACCCTGGCGCTCGTCCAGGCCGACGCCTGGGGCTGGAGATCGCCGGTGATCGTCGCGTTGGGGGCGTCGGCCGCGGCGACGTTCCCGGTGTTCATGTGGTGGGAGACGCGCACCCCGTCGCCGATGTTCCCGGTCGGCCTGCTGCGCATCCGGCCCTTCACGGCGGCCAACACGGCCATCATGTTCCTTGGGGTGGCCATGGGGGGCACGTTCCTGATGCTCGTGATCTTCCTCGTGACCGTGTCGGGCTACTCCGAACTCCGCGCGGCGCTGGCGATCAGCGTGATGCCGGTGCTGGCCCTCCTCGTGGCCCCCAACGCCGGCCGACTCACTGACCGCATCGGGCCGCGCCTCCCGTCGGCCCTCGGCGCGGCCTGCTTCGGCGTCGGGCTCCTCCTCATGGCACGCCTCGACGGCGACAGCGGACTCCACGACGTGATGTGGCGGGTCGCCTTCCTGGGGGTCGGGATGGGGCTTGCCACGCCCACCCTCTCGGCCGCGTCGGTCGCCGCGCTGCCGCCACGGGTCCGCGGCGTGGGATCGGGGTCGCTCAACACCATGCGCCAGGTCGGGTTCACGATCGGCGTGGCGCTGGTGGTCGCGATCTTCTCCCACGCCGTGGCGCAGAACGCGCGCCGCGCGACCCGGGAGGCCACGGCCCTCATCGCCGCTTCGCGACAGCTTGGTCCGGCCGCCAAGAGCGCCTACACGGCGACGCTGCTCCACAACGCGAAGGCGGCCGCCGGCGCCGGCGTCGGCACCCCGATGACGACCGACCCGCTGGCCGGCGCGCCGCCGACGACGGAGGCGTCGCAGGGCGCCTTCCGCGAGCTCGATGCGGCGCTCGCGAAGCTGTACCACGACCGCGTCGCGGACTCGTTCACGTGGCCCTTCTACGCCGCCGCGTGCGGCGGTCTGCTCGCCGTCGTCCCGGCCCTGCTCACCGGCCGCCGGCTCGGCGAGCAGGGCGGCGGCCGGGCGCCGGAGCCAGGACGCAGGGCCGACTCACCGTGAAGCGGCACGTCGGCCGTAGCGGATCTCTCGCGACGGCCTCGAAGAGCCGGCCGGACCCGGCACGGGCCGTCCTCAGACGATGCCCGTGACCGCGCTCAGGAACAGGACGACGCAGCCCAGCGCGATGTTGAGGAGCAGCAACGACATGCTGAGCCGAGCCCGGCGGGCCGTGGGCGTCAAGCGACCGACGCCAGCGCCGCCGGCTCCATCCCGGCCCGCGGGGGCCGGTGCAGCAGGCCGCGGGCCTGCCAGTGCCAGACTCCGCACCAGCGCGACCACCACCATGGCGACGACGACGCCGTGCTTGAGGGAGAGCGCGACGGAATAGGTGTCGCCCCAGGCGAAGAACCCCTCGAATCCGGGGTTCCGCCGGGCGAGCATGATCCCCGTTGCCGGCAGCACGACGATGCCCGCGTAGACGAACCATCGCAGGCGGGCCTGGAGCGCGCCCAGGAGCCGGAAGACCGCGGGCTGCCCGTCAAGCGTCCTCCGCGCCGCCGGCGCCACGCCGACGGCGATCACGATCATCCCTCCGATCCACAGAGCGGTGAACAGGTTGTGGACGAACAGGACGATCGCCGGGACCAACTCGCTCCCTGTCATGACTGTCTCCCCTTCCGGCCGATGCGGCGACCGGGCGACGCCTCGCCGCCTGAAGCCGCATTTCTTGACACAGGGAAATATATTCCTCAATAATTCTCGCCGTCAAGAATTCTACGGGGAGTGCAGATGGAAGAGATACGATCGCGGAAATGGATGGTCCTGCTGACGGTCTCACTGGGACTGTTCATGGCGTTGCTTGACGCCACGATCGTCAACATCGCCGTCCCGGCGATCATGACGGAGATGGAGGCCGGGGTGACCAGGGTCTCCTGGGTACTGAACGCCTACAACCTCGGCCTGCTGGCGCTGGTCCTCGCCGTGGGCCGCCTCTCGGACCGGCTCGGCCAGAAGCGGGTCTTCCTCGCCGGCCTCACGCTCTTCACCGGGTTCTCGCTCGCTTGCGGGCTCGCCCCGTCCATCGACTGGCTCATCGTCTTCCGCGTCGGGCAGTCCGTCGGAGCCGCGGCGCTGATCCCCGTCTCGCTGTCGATCCTGCTCGGCGTCTTCCCCGCACGGCAGCACGGCCTCGCGACCGGCCTCTGGGGCGGGATCGGCGCCGTCGCGGCGGCGCTCGGCCCGACGATCGGCGGCGCGCTCACTCAATACGCGTCGTGGAACTGGATCTTCTTCGTCAACGTCCCGATCGGTGCGGTCGGGATCGCCTTCGTGCTCACCTTCGTGCCGGAGCATCGTCGCGCGACACGTGGCGGGCTCGACCCGCTGGGCATCGGTCTCTCCGCCGCCGGCATCTTCGCCCTCACCCTGGCGCTGATCCAAGGTAACGGATGGGGGTGGACCTCGCCGGTCATCCTCGGCCTACTGGTGGGCGCCGCCGCGCTGCTCGTCACGTGGGTGCTCTGGGAACTGCGCACCCCGTCGCCGCTGTTCGACCTGCGCCTGTTCGGCGACCGCGTCTTCGCCGGCGCGAGCGGCGGCATGCTCGTCATGGGTCTGTCCATGATGGGATCGATGTTCCTGCTCGTCATCTACATGGTGAACGTGCTGGGTTACTCGGAGCTCGAGGCCGCCGTGGCGGTGACCCCCATGCCTGCCCTCGGAGCCTTGCTGGCGCCGGTCGTGGGCAAGTTGCTCGACCACGTCTCGCCGCGCGTGCCGGCCGCCGTCGGGATGCTGGCCATGGCGGCCGGCCTTCTGCTCCTTCGCCAATTGGAGCCGACCGCGACCCTCTGGGACGTCTCCTGGCGCACGCTGCTGCTCGGCGCCGGGCTCGGCTTCGCCATGCCGTCGCTGGCGATCGCCGGCATGAGCGCCGTCCCACACCACGCCGGCGGGGCCGGCTCCGGGGTGATCAACTGGGCGCGGCAGATGGGCTTCGTCCTCGGCGTCGCGCTCCTGGTCGCCGTCTTCTCCCACAGCATGACGGCCTCTATGACCGACGCGGTCGGCCGGGCGGAGACGATCGTCGACCGCCAGGCCGGCGTGCCTGCGCCGGCCAAGACCGCCATCATGACCACGATCGAGCACAACGTGGCGGCCGCCTCCGCAAGCCCCGGACAGACGGTGAACGGGCTCGATCCGCTCGCCGGCGCGCCGCCGGCCGCGGGAGCCTCCGGCGCGCCGACGGCCGCCGGCGGCGCTCTCCAGGACGCCTTGAGGACGAAGCTCACGTCGGTCTTCCTGGCCGCGCGCAGCGACGCCTTCGACCTGCCGCTGCTCGTCGCCGCCTGCGTGGCGCTGCTCGGGGTCGCGCCGGCGCTCCTCCTCGGACCCCGCCGTGCTCCAGCGCAACGCGGTGGTGGGGACGAGCCACGCAGCCCGCTCGCGGACGTCGTCTGAGCTAGAATCAGGCCGGTGAGCGGGAGCACGAAAGACCCGCGCCGGGCCGGCGGCCGCAGCGGGCGCCGGCCCGGCGTCAGCGGCACACGGGAGGCCATCCTCGCGGCGGCGCGAGACGCCTTCGCCGCCGACGGTTACGACAGGGCCACGTTGACCGGCATCGCCGCCCGAGCATCCGTGGACCCGGCTCTCGTTCGCCACTTCTATGGGGACAAGGAGAGCCTCTTCGAGCGGGCGATGGAGATGCCGTGGGATGCAGAGGAGATCGTCGCGGCCACCGTCGCTGGAGATCCTGAGCGGATCGGAGAGCGCATCGTCCTCGGGTTCCTCGAGATCTGGGAGTCGGGGACGAGCCGAGAGGTGTTCCTCGCCATGATCCGCTCGGCGGTCACGCACGAGACAGCCGCCGAGATGGTGAGGGAGCTCATCACCCGGCGGCTCGTCGGTCCGGTGACACGCGCGCTGCGCGTCCCCCACCCTGAGCTGCGGGCCATCCTGATCGGGGCGCAGCTGCTCGGACTCGCGATGGTGAGGTACGTGACACGCGTCGAGCCGCTCGCCGGGCTCGACCGCGGGACGGTGGCGCGCGTGACGGGTCCCCACGTACAGCGCTACCTCGTGGATGATCTGGACGTGGACCCCTGAGGAGCGGGCGGCGACGCGCGGCCGGATCAGATGAAGCGTGAGCGCAGCGCCGACGCGGCCTCCAGCAACTCGCCGGCGCTCGGTTGCTCGTACTCCGCGAAGCGGGCCTCGAGCGCCCTCCGCCGCGTCGCGTCGTCGTAATCGGCGAGGCGGCGGAAGACGCCCAGCCGCACGCCGACCGCGAACCGCGCCTGGTCGGCGCGCGGCCAGCCGAGGTACTCGTCCAGGACCGCCGTGAGGTGGGCGCGGTCGCGCGGGAGTGAACCCTCGAGCTCCTGCAGCAGGTTCAGCATGTGGTCGGAGCGGAGCTCGAACCGCGCATCGCCCACCTGCGTCAGCAGGTCGCGGAGCTCCCGCGCGATCTCGACGTCGTCGGGCAACTCGAACCCGCCGGCCGCGGCGCGCGCGCCGAGCGGCGTGCCGGGCACCACCGCGGCCGTCCGGAGACGGACGACCGGGGGGTTCAGCGGGGGTGCGGACCACGCCACCTCGCGGATCACACGGGCGGAGCCCTCGACGTGCACGGCGGCGTCCGCGCGCCCGCCGAGCCCGGGCATGAGATAGAAGCAGAGCTCGAGACCGGCCGCGAGCACTTTTCGGCCGGCGGCGATGAGGTCCCCGCTGGTGCAGCCCTTGTCGACCGCCATGAGCACCTCGTCGGCGCCGGACTCGAGGCCGAGGTGCACGCGCGTGAGGCCGGCGTCGGCCAGAAGGGCCAGATCGTCGGGCGCGCGCCGCGCCAGCGTGCTCGCGCGCCCGTACGTGGTCACCCGCTCGACCGAGGGGAACCGCTCGCGGGCCCGCCTGACGACCGCAGCGAGCCTCTCCGGCTTGACCGCGCACGGGTCCGCGTCCTGCAGGAAGACGGCACGCGCGCCGTCGCCGAGGAACAGCGACACCTGGTACGCCTCAGGCGGAACGAGCCCCTCGCGCACGGCGTGCACGCCGCGGCGGCGCAGCACCTCGGCGGCCGCCGCCATCGCGTCCACGTCGGCGAGGACCTCGTCCACCGGGCGCAGGGACGACTTCGTGCCCTTGTAGACCGGACAGAACGTGCAGCGGTTCCAGGTACAGTTGCGGATCACGCGGATCAGCAGGCTGTGCGCCTCGCTCGGTGGGCGGATGGGGCCCTGCTCGAACGACGGGGTCGTCATGCCGCCGTGCGCCGCGGCGCGAAGGACCGAAGCTGGTCGTGAAGAAGCCGGATGACCGCACCTCCAGGCGCGTCGTGATGGTCTGCCGATGATACCCGAGCACACACCGTCCGCCGTCAGTGGAGACGGCGCCGGCGGACCCGGCCCGCGCGACCGGGACGGCACCCGGCCGGCTCACTCGTACTGGATCGCCGCGAGGATGTCGATGCGCGCCGCGCGCCGCGCCGGGAGGATGGCCGCGACGACGCCGACCACGACGGCCAGCAGGAGGAAGGCGGCCAGTTGTGCGCCGGGGATGGAGAAGACGATGCCCTGACCGGCGAACCTGGTCGTCACGACCCACGCGAAGACGACGCCGACGACGATCCCCATGAGCGCCCCGATGATCGAGGTGATCACACTCTCGTACCGCACCGTCGCCCGCACCTGGGCGCGGGACATGCCGATCGCCCGCAGAAGCCCGATCTCGCGTGTCCGCTCGTAGACGGCCAGCACGAGCGTGTTCACGATACCGAAGAGGGAGATCACGACGCTCAGCGCCAGCAGCCCGTACACCAGCGTCAGCAGTTGGTTCACGAGGTCGACCGTGCTCTCCTTGTACTCGTCGGTCGACCGCACTTTGGCGGTCGGCACGGAGGCCATGGCCGTCTCGATCGCCCTCTGTGTGGCGCCGACGTCGACGCCGGGCCGTGCCTTGGCCACGACCATGAAGGTCTGCGACTTGGGGAACAGCGCGTCGTACCCCGCCATGCCCACCGTGATGCCGTTGAGGATCATCGGGTCCCGGTAGGTCCCCAGCACCTTCAGATCCGCCCGCCGCCCTTCAACGGTCGTCACCCTGACGATGCCGCCCCGCTTCACCCCGAGCGAGGCGGCCGTCTGCTCCTCGATGACCGCACCCCGCCTCCCGAGCTCCGCGAGCGCCGCATCGTCACCGCTGATCCAGTCGAAGCTCCAGACCCGCCCGATCGCCACCGGGTCGATGCCCCAGACGACCGCCGTCACCCCGTCCTTCGCCTCCACCTGCTGGGCGTCGAGGGACACCACCGCCTCGACGCCCGGCACCGACTCGATCCTCCTCTCCGTGTCCGAGGGGATGGTCATGTAGTTGGTGCTCGCGATGATGTAGTCGGCGCGCACCGTGCGGTCGAAGCTGTCGATGAACGAGCTCTTGAGTCCCTGGGCGAGCACGGCGACGAACACCACCACGGCGAGACCGATCATGAGGGCCGCCGCGGTGAGGGCCGTCCGGCCCGGATTGCGGCGGCTGTTGTCGCGCGCCAGTCGCCCGGATACGGGAGAGACCTTCTGCAGCGGCCAGCCGAGCCATGCGGCCAGCGGCCCCACGAAGGAGCGGCTCGCGATCGCCACGGCCACGAACACGGAGAGGGCGCCGGCGGCGGTCGTGGCGAGCCGCACCAGGGTGGATCCGCCACCGTACATGCCGCCGGCGATGAGGAGCGCCCCCAGCACGGCGACCACCGCAGCCAGCGCCGGCGTGAGGCGGGTGAGGCGCGACCGCGGCAGCTCGGCGCCCTCCTGCAGGGCCGCGACCGGAGGGACCCTCGTAGCGCGCAGCGCGGGCGCGACCGCGGAGAGCATGGTGACGACGACACCGACCACGAGCGCGATGACGATCGTGCGCGGCTGCAGGACCAGCCCGCTGTGGGGGATGTCGAAGCCGCCCGACCTGAACACCTGATTGACGGCAGCGGCCACGCCCAGCCCCGCGAACAGGCCGGCCGTCGACGCGAGGACGCCCATCACGAGAGCCTCTGCGGTGATGCTCCAGAGCACCTGCGAACGCGAGGCGCCGAGCGCACGCAGCAGGGCGAACTCCCGTCGGCGTTGCGCCACCGTCATGGAGAAGGCGTTGAAGATGATGAAGGCGCCGACGAACACGGCGATGCCGCCGAAGCTGAGCAACACGGGACGCAGGAAGGTACCGATGGCGTCGCTGAGCGCCTTGGTCTGATCCGCCGCAGCCTGGGCGCCCGTCTTGACCTCGGTGTACGCGGGCAGGGCGGCGCGGATGCGCGCGGCGAGTCCCGCCGCGGAGACGCCGGCCTCCGCCCTGACGTCGATCTCGGAGATGCGACCCGCCATGCCGAACCAGCGCTGGGCGTCGGACAGAGTGGTGTGGACGAGGATCGACCCACCGAGGGAGGACTGCGCAGCGAACCTGAACACGCCGCAGACGGTCGCCTCGTGGGCGCCGTCATCAGTGACGACGGTGATCGGCGAGCCCGGCTGCAGCCGCTCGTCGGTGGCGAGCTTCTGGATCACGGCCACCTCGCCGGGCTCCTCCGGCGGGCGACCCCGCACGTAGTCCGGCGGGGTGAGGTCGTTGGGCGAGTAAGAGAAGAACAGCGTCGGCGCACCGCCGGTCTGGACGACCTCGCCGCGCACGACCACGGCCCCCATGCCGGTGGCGTATCCGTAGACCTGTTCGACGCCGTCGACCGCCCGTACCTGCTCGACCATGTCCTGGGGCAGACCCTCGGTCGCACCGACGAGTTGCCCCGCGAAGCGGGCCTTGCGTGTCACCGTCACGTCCGTGCCCCGGTACGCGTCCGTGAAGATCTCCCGGAACCCACGGTCGATCTGGTCGGTGAGCACGTAGGTGCCGCTGATCATCGCCACGCCCAGCAGTATCGCGACCGTGGTCAGGACGGTCCTGAGCTTGTGAGACCTCAGGCTGCGCCAGGCGACCCGGATCATCCGACGTCCTCGAGCGACTTGACCACCTCGTAGATCTCATCGCGGTCGAGCCGTCCGCAGTCATGGGCGACGGCGCCGTCCTTGAGGAAGACGATGCGGTCGGCGTGGCCGGCCGCGTGCGCGTCGTGCGTGACCATGACGATCGTCTGGCCAAGCTCATCACAGGAGCGCCGCAGGAGCCCGAGCACCTCCTCTCCGGTGCGCGAGTCCAGGTTGCCGGTCGGCTCGTCGGCGAAGAGCACGGCCGGACGCGATGCCAGCGCGCGGGCGACGGCCACGCGCTGCTGCTGCCCGCCGCTGAGCTCGGCGGGCTTGTGCTTGAGCCGGTCGCCCAGTTCGACGGTCTCGATCAGCTGGCCGACCCATTCCCGATCGATCCTGCGACCCGCGATCGTCAACGGTAGAGTGATGTTCTCCGCCGCGTTGAGCGTGGGCAGCAGGTTGAAGGTCTGGAAGATGAAGCCGATCTTGTCGCGACGGAGCCGCGTCAGCGCCCGCTCCTTGAGCCTGGTGATCTCCTCGCCGTCTATCCGGACGCTCCCGGCGGTGGGCCGGTCGAGCCCGGCGAGGATGTGCATCAGCGTGGACTTGCCGGAGCCGGAGGGACCCATGATCGCCGTGTACGCGCCGCGCTCGAGGTCGAGGTCCACGCCCACCAGTGCGCGCACCAGCGCGTCACCCTGCCCGTACTCGCGCTCCACGCCCCGGGCCTGGACGACGGCGTCGGAGAGGCCGATCGTCGTCCCTGCCCCACACGCCGCCGGCGCCGGATCCGGCCGCGGTGCGATCGTCACGTCCGCGTCGTCACTCATGTCGTCTCCCTTGGTCGTGGCCGCCGGCCGCAGCCCGTGGCGGCTCCGGAGCCGGCGGACCGCGCCACGTCGTCAACGATACCGCGCGCGGTCCTCCGCTCCCACCTGAGGCCGCGTCCGCGCGGGGCCCTCACCGCGCTCCCGCGCCGGGGTCGCCCGCGTCTTCGACCCTGCCGTCCGCACCCGGTCGCACCCCGGCATCCGTCGCGGAAGGCGGCTCCGGCGAGGTCGGCGGCGTCGGCGGGCTCTGTGGCATGAGCGGTGAGGCGACCTCCGGGAGCGCCCCCTGGGTCGCCGGCGAGGTCTGCACGATCGGCGTGATGTCCGCCCCGCGCGCCTCCGTCGCCTCCGCGACCTCGACCGCGGCGGCCCGCGCCGCCTCCGCCTCCCGCCGACTCTGGCGCCACTCGGCGAGACCGAGCAGGGCGGCGCCCGCGCCGAACGCCGTCATCGCCGTCACCACCACCGGCCCGGCGGCCGGTATCCGCGATACCGCGGTCGTGGCGACGACCCCCACGGCGACAGCGGCCATGAGGCTCTCCCGTGCGCCGAGGCGGGTCAGCCCCTTCTGGGCGAGCACGGTGGCCACCGCCGTGGTCACGAAGAAGCAGGCGAGCAGCACGAACACCAAATACGGCAGGACGAGAAGAAGCCCGATGATGCTGACCACCAGGACCACGAGGATCCCCGGCAGGGCGAGGAACAGCGTCAGCGCGCCCCAGCCGAGGGACGCCCACGGTCTGCGCGCCAGGTGCGCTCCGACGCTCTGCAGCTGGCCGGGCATAAGCGCCGCCGCCACCAGCGCCAGGACAAGGAAGAACGCGGTCTGGACGAGCCACCCGACGAAGTCGGGGCCGAGCAGCGGGTTGAAGAGCAACCCGTGGAGGCCCCACCCGAACACCCCGCCCCAGTCGACGACGCCTGAGGACCGCTGCACGGGGCCGTGGACCTGGGCCCCCTCTGACCGATGCAGACGACCGCGGACCAGGACCACGGCGGCCTCGTCCGCCGCGCCGTCGAGACCGACCGCGGCGGTCTCCGTCAGCCGCACGTCTCCACCGAAGACGACCACGGTGGCTCCCACCGTGCCGCTGACGGTGACGTCGCCGCCGAAGGCGACGACCGTCTGGCCGACGGATCCGGTGACGCGCACGTCGCCGCCGAAGGCGACCACGGCGTCGTCGACGCGCCCGTCCACCGTCACGTCGCCGCCGAAGGCGACCACGGACGGCACCGACACCCCCGCCGGCACCACGACGTCGTCACCCACCCGCACCTCGGCGCCGCGGCGCTCGACGGACGGCGCCGGGCTCGGCGTCGCGGCGCCGGCGGCCGCCCTCGGCGACGACGCAGCGGCCGGCGCCGGGCCGGCGATCCACAACGGGCCGAGCAGCACGAGCAGCGCGGCGAGTGCGACCAGAGTGAGCGACGACCGCAGTATGCCGGACCGTCTGTCGTCTCTCATGACGTCACCTCCACAGGAGCAGGATCAACCCGCCGTCTCGTCACGAGACCCTGGCGGAGCCGGCGATGCGGGCGGGACCGGCGGCGGCGGCGGGCCGGGCGATACCTGCCGGCCGGGGCTCCCCGGACCGCAGAACAGCAGCTCGGCCCAGCGGGCACACACCCAGCTCCACGCGTTGAGCACGTGGAGCGATCCGAAGAACGCGAGGACGCCGAAGGCGGCGCAGAGCAGGCCGAGCCACAGCGGCGGCACCCAGGTGCCGTTCACCACGGGGACGTCGAGGATCGCGAGCGCCGGCATCGCGAGCAGCGCGACGACCACGCCGCCCAAGGCCATCACCAATGCGAACGACGCGGTCCCGAACGCGAGCTTGGCGATCAGATAGGCAAGACCCAGCCACGTCGAGCCGGCGCCGAAGTGCGCCTTGAGCTTCCCCCACACCCCGTCGGTCGCCTCCCACGGACGCGGTGCCGGCGGGACGTCGGCGCCCAGAAGATGATGCGCCTGCAGACGCTCGAGGGCGGTGAACAGCCACCAGGCCCCCGTGACCACGAGCAGGACGGGGATGCCCACCCAGACGACGACCAGACCGACGCCGAGCGCGAGGCCCACGACGAGGAACACGAAGTAGAACAGGCCGAGCGGGAAGGCGAGCAGGTGGAACACGATGCCCAACCAGGTCCGCGGCCAGGTCACGACGCCGAAGAAGCGAGTCAGCACCGGGTCCTTCAAGGGCCGGCCTCCGTTGGTCCGCCACGATGTACACCGTGAGCGTAGCGGACGGACCTGGAGCAGTCGTCACCCCGCGGCGGGAACCGTGTGGCGGCGAAGTGAGATTCGGCCGCCCGGCGGACTACCCCCGCAGGGGTAGCCGTCCGACGGCAGGGCCGTCCCGGCCGTCAGCGTCCGGAGCCCATCGCGCTCACTCCTCCGGCGTCTCGCCCGGCCGCACGAGCCCTACCTCGTAGGCGAGGATCACGGCCTGGGTGCGGTCGTGCAGCCCCAGCTTGGAGAAGATCCGTTTGACGTGCGTCTTGACCGTGCCCTCGCTCAGGAAGAGGTGGGCCGCGATCTCCCCGTTGGCCATGCCGCGAGCCACCAGACCCAACACCTCGCGCTCGCGCCCAGTGAGATCGTCCAGCTCGCTGAGATCCTTCGCCGGCGCGGCCTCAGGACGCGCCCGGAACGTCTCGATGAGGCGCTGCGTCACGGAAGGAGCCAGCAGCGCCTCACCCGCCGCCACCACGCGGATGCCGGCGACCAGGTCCTCGGCCGGCGTGCGCTTGAGCAGGAACCCGCTCGCCCCCGCCCGCAGCGCCTCCCACACGTACTCGTCGAGATCGAACGTGGTGAGGATGACGACGCGCGAGCTGTCCTCGCGCCCCAGGGCGACGATCTCGCGCGTCGCCTCGATGCCGTTCATGCCCGGCATCTGTACGTCCATCAGCACCACGTCCGGGTCGAGACGCCGGGTCAGCGCCACCGCCTCGGCGCCGTCGCCGGCCTCGCCGACGACCTCGATGTCGTCCTCGGCCTCGAGGATCAGGCGCAGCCCCGACCGGACCAGCTGTTCGTCGTCGGCCAGCACGAGTCGTACGGTCATCTCCCCTCCGTTCCCTGTACATCGGACGTGCGCGGCAGCGGCAGCCGTACGCGGACGCCGAAGCCGCCCTCGGTGCGCGGGCCCGCCTCGAGCTCCCCGCGGAACGTCGCCACCCGCTCGCGCATGCCGAGCAGTCCGCGGCCACCGGCTGCGCTCGCGACGGTCGGCGTCACTCCTCTGCCGTCGTCGAGCACCTCGAGCGCCAACGCCTCGTCCTCGTAGCGCACGGTGACCGTGGCGCGCGCCTTGCCGGCGTGCTTGAGCGTGTTCGTGAGCGCCTCCTGGACTATCCGGTAGGCGGAGAGGTCGAGGCTGGCGGGGAGCGCCCGGGGTTCCCCGTGCTGGACGAGCGTGACGGGCAGCCCGGCCTCGCGCACCTTCTCACACAGCGTCTCGAGCTGCGCCATACCGGGACTGACGTCACAGCTGGCCTCCTCGTCGGGGGCGCGCAGGATGCCGAGCATACGCTCGATGTCGCCGAGCGCCTGGCGCCCGGCCGACTCGATGGAACCGAGCGCCTCACGCGCCGCCTCCGGCCGCTTCTCGATCACGCGCTGAGCCGCCTCGGCGTGCAGGACCACGACGTTGAGGGCATGCCCCACGCTGTCGTGCAGCTCGCGCGCGAGGCGGGCCCGCTCCGCCGCGACGGCCTCGCGCGCGCGCGCCTCGCGGTCGGCCGCGAAGAGCGCCGCGCGACGCTCGGCCCGCTCGATGCTGCCCCGGTACACGCGGATGATGACGGCCACGACCCAGACGATGGAGAGCGACGCCCACGTGCTGATCGCGGACTGCCAGGAGAAGTCCGGGATGCCGACGAACACGACGACGATGCCCGCCGTGACCACGAACCCGGCCACGACGGCACGCCTCCAGTGGTCGAAGGCGACCGTCGCGAACGAGGCGACGATCACCGCCCACACCGCCGCCTGCGTGAACTCGTACCCGGCGACGCTCTGGACGCAGAGCAGCGCCGTCCCCGCCGTCAGAGACCCGAGCGGCGACAGCCAGAGCGCCGCCAGGGAGATCCCGCTGGCCACCGTGAGGACGATCAGCGCCGCCCCGTCGTCACGGTAGCCCACCGGGACGCCGCCGCGGGTGAGCAGCTCCACAAGGCCGGCGGCGGTGAACACCAGGGCGAGGAAGACGCTCACGGGCACGGGGTCGAGCAGCGGCGGGCGGCGACGGACCCCAGAGGCCGTCGGCGCTCCCAGGATGTCGACGGGGCGCTCCACGGCCCGCAGTATAGGTGAGTCGCCCGTAAGAGTGGTGGAGGCGGCGGGAATCGAACCCGCGTCCACGGACGCCTCGGCGGAGTCTCTACAGGCTTAGCCGTCGCATTCAGTCTCGCTCGCGGCCCCCGCGTCGGCCGGGTGCCGTCCGCCAGCCCCGATCGATCTCGGATGCGTCCGCTCGGAGCAGTGCGACCGCACCCCAGCCCGCTCAATGACACCGCGACTCCCGGGCGCGGGCGTCCCGGGTGCGATGCGCTACCTAGTGATTAGGCGGCGAGTGCGAGGTTATCCTCAGCAAGTGTGTTGTTCCGGCAGTTTAACGAGGCCACCGGACCTCGGCCTGCTGCTCCCACCTCGGTACAGCCCATGTCGAGACCTGTTCGCCCCCAACGTGGGTGACCTCAGCGGTCACATCCTCGAGTATACCCCTGCACACGGACGTCGAGACGCCGCCGCCCGCCCTGCGGCGGCGGCGCACGTCGACGGCGCCGCTTCAGTCAGCCGCACGTCCCTTCGTGCGGGGCGACCGGCGCCGCCCCGCGCGTCGAGCCGGCCACGCGGCTCAGTCTTCGACCGTCTGGACCTCGCGGCGGTCGCGGCGGCGGAAGTACATGTTGCGGCAGATCGGGCCCTCGCCGCTGGCGTAGCAGCTCTGCACGGCGATGGAGCACTGCGGCAACGGCTGGCGGGCGACCTTGACGACGCCGAACCCGCCTTTGCCGCGCTCGATCTCCTGGAACATGCGCAGGTCGATCTCGTGCGGGAACACCTTCTCGATGCACCCGAAGAAAGTGTCCCCATCTTCTCTGAAGGCGTACAGGAAGCGGCAGTTCATGGCGAGGCAGGCCGCCGGGTAGACGACCTTCTCGCACTGAGCCGAGCATTCCTGACACTCAAGCTGTTCTTCCGACAAACGGATCAGCCTCCTGGACAGAACAACGGCCGGCGTCCTGGTGCCGGCCCGCGAGCATAGTAGCACGGTCGCTCAAGTCCGAACAGACCTCTTAACATCCGCTTAACACTCCGCAAACGAGGACAACCCGGCCTTCATCTGCCTCGGACGACGGGCTTCGATTGACAGGACGTCGACCCGGCGACGAAGATGGTCACATCCGGCCGACGCCGGTCCGAGGGCGGAGGCGCCGGTCCACTCGTCTGCCAGAGGAGGTGGCGGTCGCGCATGGACGCCGAAACGCTCGCCCGCATCCAGTTCGCGTTCACGATCGGATACCACTTCATCTTCGTGCCGATCAGCATCGGCGTCGGCCTCATGGTGGTACTCTTCGAGCGCCGCCATTACAGGAGCGCGATCCCTGCCGACAGAGCGGCCTCCGACTTCTGGATCAAGCTGTTCACCGCCACCTTCGCCATCGGGGTGGCCACAGGCATCACCATGGAGTTCGCCTTCGGCACGAACTGGGCGGGGTACTCCCGCTTCGTGGGCAACATCTTCGGGGCGCCGCTGGCCGCCGAAGGGCTCGTCGCCTTCTTCCTCGAGTCGACCTTCCTCGGCATCCTGCTGTTCGGCCGCAAGAGGGTGAGCCGGCGCTTCTATTACGTCTCCGCGTGGCTGGTGTGGATCGGCTCGCTCCTCTCGGCGCTGTGGATCCTCATCGCCAACTCATGGATGCACACTCCGGCGGGTTACAGGGTGGAGGGCGGCAAGGCGATCCTGACGAGCTTCTGGGCGGCCGCGCTCAACCCGTCCATCGGGCCGCGCTATGTGCACACCGTCGTCGCCACCCTGATCGCCGGGTGCTTCGTGGTCGCCGCAGTGGCCGGCTACTACTTCCTCAAGCGCCGCGACACCGCGTTCGCCCGCCAGGCGATGACCTACGCCGTGGTCGTCGGGGTCGTCCTCTCTGTGGCGATGCCCTTCATCGGCCATTGGCACGCCCTCGTCGTCGCCGAGCACCAGCCGATCAAGATGGCCGCGTTCGAGAACGTCGGCGACACGCAGAAGAACGCGCCGCTCTACCTGTTCGGCTGGGTCCGCAGCGACGGCGAGACCGTCGGGCTCGCCATCCCCAGCGGTCTCAGCCTCATGCTCGGCCTGAGTCCCGGACACGAGGTCACCGGCCTCAACAGCGTCGCTGCCGGCGACCGTCCGCCGGTCCAGATCGTCTTCCAGAGCTACCACCTCATGATCGCCCTGGGCTTCTTCTTCGCGCTCGTCTTCCTGGTCGCCGTGGCGCTGCGGATCCGGGGCCGTCTCGAGAAGGCGCGCTGGATGCACTGGGTGCTCATCGGCTGCCTGCCCCTCTCGCTGCTGGCCATCAACATGGGATGGACGACGACCGAGGTCGGCAGACAACCCTGGGTCGTCCAGGGCCTGATGCGGACCAGCGACGGCGTGTCGCCCACGGTGTCGGCCGGGGAGATCTGGGCGACCTTGGGCATCTTCGCCCTGGTGTACCTGGTGCTCTTCATCGCCTGGCTGCGCATCTTCCTCGGTATCATCAAGAAGGGACCGGACGACGTGACCCGGATGCCCGAAGCCGGGCACACCGCGCCCGGACCGGTCGCGACCGACGCCGTCGCGGCGCCCGCCGGCACAGAGAGGTGACGCGATGACCCTGGCCGACATCTGGTTCTTCCTCGTCGCCGCGCTGCTCACGGTCTACGTGGTCCTGGACGGCTTCGACTTGGGAGCCGGCGTGCTCTACCCGTTCGTGGCCCGCTCCGAGGGCGACCGTCACGTGATCCGGGCCTCCATCGGCCCTGTGTGGGACGGCAACGAGGTGTGGCTCATCACCGGGGCGGGGGCGCTCTTCGCCGCCTTCCCGATGGTCTACGCGACGACCTTCAGCGGCTTCTATCTCGCGATCATGCTCGTGCTGTTCGGCCTGATCGTGCGCGCCGTGTCGCTGGAGTTCCGCCACCACGACAGCGACTGGCGCGCGCTCTGGGACGCGACCTTCTTCCTCGGCAGCCTCGTGCCGGCGCTGCTCGTCGGCGTCGCTCTGGGCAACGTGGTCCGGGGCGTGCCGATGGACCAGCAGGGCAACTACATCGGCACCTTCTGGGAGCTGCTCAACCCGTACTCGCTGCTCGTCGGAGCGACCGGCCTCCTCCTGATCGTGCAGCACGGCGCCGCCTGGATCGCGCTGAAGTCGGAGGGCGCGTTCCACCGACGCGCTCTCCGGTACCGCAGGGCGACGTTCTGGACGTTCGCGGCCCTCGCGCTGGCCACGTCCGTCGCCACCGTGAGCGCCGTTCCCCGCGCCTCCGACAACGTGTTCGGCCGGCCGGCCGGCTGGCTGTTCCTCGCGATCGTCGTGGGAGGTGCCGTCCTCGCCGTCGTGCAGATGCATCGGGAGGGCGGCGAGCTCGGGTCGTTCCTCGGCTCGGCGGCCGTGATCGTCGGGCTGGCGGGCATCGCGGCGGTCGGCAACTTCCCCGAGATGATCCCGGCGCGCGACACCCCGGCCGGCACCAGCCTCACGGTCGAGAACGCCTCTTCGGGGCACCTCACCCTGCTCGTGATGCTCATCCTCGCGCTCCTGTTCATCCCGGCGGTGCTCTTCTACACCGCGCTCGTCTACAGGACGTTCCGGGGCAAGACGAGAGCGGGTGAGATCGACTACTGAGCGCGGGGAGGCGCCCGGAGACACGGCCCCCGTTTGGCCGGGGACGGCCGTAGAGAGCCGGGCCGTCCCCGTGCCGTGTTCCTGTCGCGCCCACGCGCGCGTGGCCGCTCCGCCGACGCCGCCGACACACGCTCGAAACGGACGTCACGCCCCGACGCAGATATCGCTGGACATGCACCCGACGTTCCGCTACCATGCGCCGTGGAGCGAAAATGTGCACTTGAGTGAATCCTTGTTCACTTTAACGCACCGCTGGAACCGACCCTTGAGGAGGAGCGATGAAGGACCCGAATCTCTTGGAAGACCTGGTTGCGGTCAGTCCCGGCATGGAGATCTGGTGGGACTCCTCACCGGTCATCCTGGAGAACTGGTACGCGAAGCTGCTGGCCAAGGCGAGCGACGCCGACAAGCCGGTCCTCAAGGCCCAGTTCGCCCGCATGTACGACTCCGGCGACCCCATGGGTCAGCTCTTCCGCGGCGTGACCACCAACCCGCCGCTCTCGCTGCAGGCCATCCAGGACGACCCGCCGCGCTGGGAGGAGGCCGCCAAGGAGATCCTGGCGGAGAACCCCGACCTCGACACCGAGGGCCTCTTCTGGCAGCTGTACAAGCAGGTCGTCAAGCAGGGCTCGGACATGTTCCTCCCCCTCTTCGAGGCCTCCGGGTACAAGGAGGGCTACCTCTCCGGCCAGGTCGACCCGCGCAGTGCGTTCGACAAGGACGCCATGCTGGCCCAGGCCCTGGAGCTCCATGAGATCAACCCCAACGTGATGATCAAGGTGCCCGGCACGGCGCAGGGCTATGACGTGATCGAGGAGCTCACGGCGCGCGGCATCGCCACCAACAACACCCTGACCTTCATCCTCCCGCAGCTGCTCGACTGCGCCAAGACGGTCAAGCGCGGACTGGAGAAGGCGCGCGCCGACGGCGTCGACCTCAGCAAGTGGCGCTCGGTCATCACGCACATGGAGGCCCGCTACGGCGACCTCGGCGGGCTGCGCGAGGCCGGCGCCGAGGTCGGCGTGGAGATCACCGAGGCCGATGTGCGTCACGCCGAGCTGGCGATCTTCAAGAAAGCCTACCACACCGTCAAGGAGCGCGGCTACGAGAGCAAGATGCTCAGCTGCTCGCTGCGCCTCGGCCCGACCGTCGACGGCGTCCAGCATCTGTGGCACCTCGAGGAGAAGGCGGGGGCCGACATCGTCGTCACCTGCCCGCCGCCGCTCATCGACCAGCTGCTCAACTTCCCGCGCGCGGGCGAGATCCGCTTCGATCCGGAGCGCATCGACGCGGACGCGCCCGAGGAGGTCATGGAGAAACTGCTCAAGGTGCCGTACTTCGCCCGCGCCTACGACGAGGACGGCTACACCCGCGAGGAATACAACACGCATCCCGCTCTCGTGAGGACGGCTGAGGCGTTCTCGAAGGCGACCAACGAGATGGTCGCGTTCGCCGACAGCTGCCTCAAGGGCGCCTGCAAGGCCTGACGACCCCAGACGCCGAGTGACGAAAGGAAGACCTCGATGACGGACATCAAGGACCTGATCAACCCGTACGTGTGGTCGTCGCCCGAATACAACACCGCGATCCTCGACAAGGCCTGGGCACACCCCGAGCTCGGCCGCATGATGCTCAACGAGAACCCGATGCCGCCGTCGGACGCCGTCGTCGAGGCCATCACCGACATCGCGAAGAAGGGCCACCGCTATCCGGACCGGGCCTACCGGCTGCGCGAGAAGCTCGGCAAGCTGCACGGTGTGGCGGCCGAGAACATCGCCCTGGCCAACGGCTCGTCCGAGACCATCGACGCGATGATGCGGATCTTCCTGCAGCCGGGCGACGAGTTCCTCTGCTCCAACCCGACCTTCGAGATGTTCCCGTCGAGGGCCGGCTACTGCAACGCCAAGACGGTGCAGATCCCGCTCCGCGACGAGGACCTGCAGTACGACGTCGATGCCATGCTGGCGGCGGTCAACGAGAAGACCAAGCTCATCCTGATCATCAACCCGAACAACCCCACCGGCATCTTCATCGACGACGCCGACCTGCACCGGTTCGCCCAGCTCGGCATCCCGCTGTGCATCGACGAGGCCTACCTCGACTACCACCCCGAGGTCGAGGCCAAGATCGAGTTCGTCAAGCAGTACCCGCACGTGTTCCTCTCGCACACGTTCTCCAAGGCCTTCGGCCTGGCGGGCGTGCGACTCGGCTACCTCGTCGGGCATCCGACCGTGGTCGACGCCTTCAACCTCATGTACCTCCCCTGGAACCTCAGCCTCATGGCGATCGCCGCGGGCGAGGCGATCCTCGACACCGGCGAGGTGCACGAGAAGGTCGAGTACAACAACGTGTGGATGAAGAAGTTCGCCGACGCGCTCGCCGCCAAGGGCTGCAAGCCGTACGAGGCCCACGGCAACTACATGCTCGTCGACGCCTCCCACACCGGCAAGACCAGCACCGAGATCGTGCAGGCCGCCAACGACATGCAGCAGATCATCATCAAGACGATCAAGCCGATCAACGGCAGGGACGGCTACTTCCGCGTCACCCCGGGCACACCGGAGGAATGCGAGCGGTTCATGAAGTTCGTCGAGGAGTACTTCTGAGTCGACCCGCGCCCGTTTGACGACCGTCCGCAGCCTCCGCTCTCGCCACGTTCTTCGGAGAGGGCGGAGGCTGTCGGCCCTGACGCCCTCGTGAAAGGACCACCATGAGCACAGTCGTGAGCGACGCGTCGCTCCAGCAGCGGTGCATCGAGACCATCCGCTTCCTGGCCGTCGACGGCGTCCAGAAGGCCAACTCCGGCCACCCCGGCATGCCGATGGGCGCGGCGGCGGTGGCCTACACCCTCTTCACCCGCCATCTGCGCTACGACCCGGCCGACCCGGCGTGGCCGGACCGCGACCGGTTCGTGCTCTCCGCCGGCCACGCGAGCATGCTGCTGTACTCCCTGCTGCACCTCACCGGATACGACCTGAGCCTCGACGATCTCAAGTCGTTCCGGCAATGGGGCAGCCGCACGCCCGGCCACCCCGAGCACGGCCACACGCCCGGCGTCGAGACGACCACCGGCCCACTGGGTCAGGGGTTCGCCAACGCGGTCGGCATGGCGCTCGCCGAGCGCTTCCTCGCCGCGACCTACGGCGCGGACGTCGTGGACCACTACACCTACGCGCTGGCCGGCGACGGCTGCATGATGGAGGGCATCAGCGGCGAGGCCGCCTCGTTCGCCGGCCACCAGCGGCTCGGCAAGCTGATCGTCCTCTACGACGACAACCACATCACCATCGACGGCTCCACCGATCTCGCCTTCACCGAGGATGTCGGCACGCGCTTCGAGGCGTACGGCTGGCACGTCCTGACCGTGGCCGACGGCAACGACGTCGACGCCGTGGATGCGGCGATCACGGCGGCCAAGGCCGAGACCGAGAAGCCCTCCCTCATCGCCGTCCGCACGCACATCGGCTACGGCTCGCCCAGCAAGCAGGACAAGGCGGCCGCACATGGCGCTCCTTTGGGCGCCGACGAGGTCAAGCTCACCAAGGACGCCTGCTCCTGGCCGCTCGAGCCGGAGTTCCTCGTGCCCGACGACGTGCGCGAGGCGTTCCGCGCCGCCGGCAGGCGGGCGGCCGAGGCGCACGCCGCGTGGACGGAGAAGTACGCGGCATGGCGCGCCGCCGACGCCGCTCGCGCCGCCTCCTGGGATGCGGCCTGGGCCCGGACCCTGCCCGACGGCTGGGACGCCGACCTGCCCGTCTTCACCACCGAGGACAAGCTCGCCACCCGCGCCGCCTCCGGCAAGGTGATCAACGCCGTGGCGCCGCACCTCCCCAC